>JABLTK010118852.1_pt1 | contig 16572 bp, 20 predicted proteins | sample 7160131 | NCBI WGS metagenome assembly JABLTK01 (sample SAMN14651221, study PRJNA627086) | human gut metagenome | isolation source: feces | host: Homo sapiens
ATCTATGTTTGGAAAAAAAATCCTGCATGGTATCGCCCTGTTAATAACAGCTATGAGTATGAGCTTACCGATCAAGCACCCGAAAAGGCGCGAAAAAGCTATGCTGAATATAAAGAAACTGTCGACGAATATCTCGCTCTCTTTGATGCGACTCCTTATGAAGGTGTAATAGTTGACCTTTAGGGGGTTGTTAAAGAACGAACAAAACGACTATTAAACACACTATAGCAACGTTAATTGCAAAGCAGGCAACACTAACGCCGCACCAAAACTCAGGAGTGGTAAAGATTTCTTTTAATGATTTCATGTTTGCCCCTTTCTTAGATTGGTTTAATCATGGAAGATATGTCACTTTTAGTATCTGTTATCTGCGTTTTGATTTCGGCAGTATCAATGGGTGCCGCTATATGTTCAGCGCGATATTCGAGCAAATCCGCAAAAGCAAGCAAGAAGTCTGCAACAGTAGCAGAAAACACCTATAAAAAGACAATAGAACCTAACGTAATAGCTTATATAGCTCCAAGCCCAAAAGAACCATGTGCTTGCCATTTGGTCATTGAAAACATAGGTAAAGACCCTGCAAGAGATATTAGGATTTATCCAGCCTGCAATTTTCCTGTAAATGAAGAAGCACGGCAGTATTTTAATAACAGCTTCGTCTATAACGGCATCCCATTTTTAGAACCCAACGGAGTGCGCAGAACGTTTATAGGTTTCTTTGACGAATTGATGCGAAAAGAAAAAGATACGGATGTTAGGGTTGTTTATAACGAGAAAGAAGAATCGTTTCCTATAAGCTTTTCATCTTTTGCGTGGGTTGTAAAAGATAAGGAGATTAAGGACTTACAACTCGAAAGAATCGCCGATGCGCTAGAGAAGCTTCAAGAAGATAAGCAAAGTTAAGCGCGTCGATTCAAGAACCTTAACCCACCTAGTTTAAGCTCCCTTAACGGGGGCTTTTCTTTTTTTGTGACGCATCGAGCAAGCTATCATCATGATTTACGACTTACCCAAAGAATTAACTTGCGCAACGTGTGTATGGGCATCAAAACCAAACGAGGACGGGCTTATCGAATGCAAGCGATACCCTCCTGAGCTATATCAAGGCGCCGAAACCCCGCTATGGATTCGCCCGCTCATGTCGCAAAGTGACGGCTGCGGAGAACATGGCGAGTGGGAAGAATAAGCCCCATGTGACACCTTTTAGATACTAATTCCATCGCAAGAGCCAAGCGAAGCGGCTCACTCGCCAACCTGAGCGAATCAGGTACCACCAAGCGCGCAGAGAAGCGCGAACAAAACACGATGGAGGACAGATGACAGACGAATCAAAACAAGACCCAAAGAGCAACGAAGAGCCTAAGCCTAACGAGCAGGGCGGTACCCCAAGCGATGAGCAGAAAGCTAAACGCCTTGAGAAAGAGGTTGCCGACCTCAAAGAACAGCTCGCAGAGGCTAAGAAGAACGCTGAGGAGTTTCAAAAGAAGCTCGATGATGCACTCACTGAGGAAGACGTGAAGAAAGCGGTCGAAGCGGCTAAGGAAGAAGCTGCAAAGATTCAAACCGACGCTGCTGCTAAAGCTGCTGCGCGTGAGAAGCGCCTTGTGGTCGAAAACGAGCTAATCAAGGCTAACTGCATTGACACAACCTCGGCACTCGCTCATATCGACTTGGACAAGGTCGAAATTGCAAGTGATGGACACATTAGCGGGCTTGACGTATCGGGTCTGGCTGAATCGCATAAGCATCTGTTCGAACAATCCAACACCTCACGAGTTGCGAGCGCAGGCACTCCCGGGGGTAACGGAAAGAAGATGACAAAAGAAGAGATTATGAGCATCAAAGACCCTATCGACCGACAGGAGAAATGGGCTGAAATGCTCGAAAGTGAATCCGAAGGAGATTAAATGGCTTCTACACTGACTAAGAAAGCAGCGATTCAGGTTACTGCTCGTGAAGAGCTGTTCGTTAATATGTTCGGTCGTGACTGGGAACATTTGCGCGACATTTTGGGCATCATGCGCCCAATCCGCAAGGCACCAGGCACGCAACTTAAATCTAAAAAAGCAACCGTAACCCTTGAGAGCGGAACCGTAGCTGAGGGCGCCCAGATTCCATACTCTGGCGCAACTATTACCGAATCCGTTTACGGAACCATCGCTGTTGAGAAATATGCAACCGCTGTTTCTCTTGAAGCAATCGAAGAGCACGGCTATGACGTTGCTGTAGCTATGACCGATGACGAGTTCCGCAACACTCTTACTCAGAAAGTAACCAGCAAGTTTTATACCTACCTCAACACAGGTACTCTAACTGGTGAGTATGCCGATTGGAAGATGGCTCTTTCGATGGCTAAGGGATTAGTTGTCAACAAGTTCAAGAAGATGCACCGTACCGCTACTGATGTGGTTGCGTTTGTAAATACTCTTGACGTTTACGAATATATCGGCAAGGCAGAGGTGACGATTCAGACCGCTTTTGGCTTTGAATACATCGAAAACTTCATGGGCTACAAAACTGTGTTTTTGCTCTCTGATGAAGAGATTAAACGTGGTCGTGTTATCGCAACTCCAACGAACAACATCAATCTTTACTACATCGATCCGAGCGATTCTGAGCTTGCAAAAGCTGGTCTCGAGTACACCGTTCAAGGCGAGACCAACCTTATCGGCTTCCATACCAACGGAAACTACGGAACTGCGGTATCTGAGATGTTCGCAATCATGGGTATTGACCTTTTTGCGGAGTACATCGACGCTATCTCGGTTGTAGACGTGAAAGCAGCCGAAGCATCTGGAACGGGTTCTGAGAACAACCCACAGGGTTAAGCCGTGGAGAGCTTAAAGCCAACATATGACTTTTTCACGACCTGGGGAGGGGGGCTTGATGCCGAAAGCTTCAAGTCCGCTCTCCCTGCGGCTTTTGCACGAGTTAAAGCTCGTTGTTGCACTATCGACCTAACGACGCTTACAGAAGCCGAAGAAACGACTTTCAAAAACGCAGTTTGCGCCGCCTGTGAGGCTCTCTCAAGCGAAAACGCGGGTATCAGCTCGTATAGCGCGGGCAAAGTGTCCGTTACGTTTTCAGAAGCCGAGACGCGCCGCAACAGCATTGAAGCGGCAATCGAGCGTGAACTATCAGGTACGCGCCTGATAAGCGTGGTGATTTAGATGATTTATCCCAACGTGATAACGGTATGGCTAAAGAGTACCGAGGGCAGACAGGCAACGTGGGAGCGCATTGTTTATCGCACGTGCCGTTTTGAACCTACCTATGGCGCTTATGCTGGCACTGGTGGAGACACCTCAGCTCGAGCGGCTGACTTACTCGTTAAGCCCTTTGGGATGTTAGAGCTATCGTGTCGAATCCGCGCCGTGTTGCGCCGCTGCGAAGCTCAAAAATGCGTAGATTACAGAAACATCAAGATGAACATCACAGATCATTCAGTTTTGATAAATGGCGAAAAAATCAAACTGACACCTACCGAGTTTAGCCTTTTATTCGAGTTAGTAATGGCAGGTGGGAAAGTTGTGAGCAAAAAATCACTAATCCGCAACGTCTGGGGTGCTGAATCATCAGCGAGCGACCACACTCTAAAGGAATCTATTAGGCGTTTACGGAAAAAGATAGGGAAAGATGCAATAGATAGCGTTTATGGCGAAGGTTTTATTTTTGTGCCCGAACAATGACTGGTTCTGTGACCATTTGGGCGCGTAAAAATGCAAACATACATATAACCAATGGCTGCTCTTTGGGGCAGCCTTTTCTTTTAGGAGGATAAATGTTTAGTCCTTATTCGCCGAGCTTTCAAATGCCATATCAGCAACTACAACAGCCCACAGGCTTACAGTTTGTGAACGGCATAGAGAGCGCGAGAATGTACCAACTCCCGCCCAATTCAAAGCAAATCCTTATGGATAAGGAAAAAGCTCGTTTCTACCTTGTCGAAGCCGATGCGAGCGGACAGAAATCCGTTCAAGCATTCGATTTTACGGCAGTTCAAGACCAACAGCCGCAATTCGCAACACAGGCACAATTAGAGGAGCTGAGGACACAGTATGAATCCCTTGTTCAGCAGATTTCACAACTCACAAAACCAGCCCAACCTACAGGAGTTTATGGCGCAAACGAACCCGCAAGACGCGAAGAACCGCTTGCAGCAAATGATGCAGAACGGGCAGCTCACGCAAGACCAACTCTCCCAACTATATGACCGCGCTAAGCAAGTGATGAGCTTTCTTGGTCTTAAATAACAACCTTACTCGCGAGAGGTGACGATTATCAATACCCTATTGAAAAGAGGAATTTATGGAAAATTCGACCCCTAGCATTGCGGATTTTGCCGCATTGATGAATCGAGACGACTTCGGCAACGGCGGCATCTGGGTCATTATCCTGTTTTTCGCCTTGTTTGGATTCGGCGGTTTTGGCTGGAATCGCAACGGCGCAAACGGTGAAGGCGTAACCGAAGCGGGACTCTGCAACGCTATGAACTTTAACAACCTTGAAAACGCCGTAGGGCGTTTGTCTGACCAGACCCAAAACCAGACTATGACGCTTGGAAATGGCATCTGCGACCTTGGTTACGAGAATTTGCGCAATTACGCAACCCTCTCTAAAGAGAACGCTATTGGACAGGCTGGCATTCAGCAGACAATCCAGAATGGCGATTATGCCCTCAGCAACCAGTTATCTGATTGTTGCTGCAAAACCCAACGCGCAATCGACAGCGTAAACTTTAACGCCGCTCAGAACACCGCAGCTATCAACGAAAACACTACCGCACAGGTTCAAAAGGTTTTGGACGCTCTTTGTCAGGGCAAAATTGAGGCTCTACAGGGGCAGGTTCAGCAGCTTCAAATGCAATCTGCGCTCGCTGGTGTCGTTCGTTATCCGCAGGCAACGGTTTATACCGCAGGCGCTATGCCCTACTGCGCAGGCGGCTATTATGGCGGCACTACCTTTGCCGCTTAGGGGGGTAGCTCATGAGTTGTAAGATGGCTCGATTTATCTACGATAGCGACACGCCCCTAGCCGTTGCCGCAGGGTCTCCGATTATGTTCGCAAAGACCACTAGCACAACAAGCGCGATTCAGTATAACGGGGCTGGCGGCGTTCTCATCAAAGCCCCGGGCACGTATAGGATCGTTTCGAGCTTAACGCTCAGCGCAACAGCAGCGGGAGCGGTTAACGTATCAATGAGCGCGAACGGAAACCCCGCTACGGGGGCACGTGCTGGCGCTACACTGGCGGCAGCGGGCGACTTGGATACTTTATCCATTGTTGACCTGATAACCGTTAAAACAGGCGTCTCAGGCTCTTATGCAACGCTCACGTTTGCGCCTGATGCGGCGGTGGGAATCCGTACCGCTAACGTGTTAGTCGAAAAGGTGGGGTAATGCGATTGATTGCTCGATTAGCCGAACAGATTACCGACGAGGTAGAGGGCGCTTTGGGCTACGCAAAAGACGCTCTTACGTATAGACAGACCCACCCAGCGTTGGCGAATATCTATCACAAGCTAAGCCAACAGGAGTTCGAGCACATGCAGCAGCTCCATCAGCAGGTGCAACAGCTCGTTGTTGAAGCCGAGAATAGCGGCGTAGATTACCCTCAATCCATGCGTGATAAGTGGGATAAACAACACCGAAAGATAATCTCTAAAATGGCTGATGCAAACGTTTTTATCGGGATGTGGAAATAGCCCAACAAAAAAGACCGTCCGTAACTGGGCGGTCTTTTTCTATCAAAATGAATGCGGCTTGTTAGACGTGGACAAGTTTCGCTCTAAACCCGTCTATAGGTTTATCTTTGTCTCCTGCAAAATCCTCAGAATCGCCTTCCGTGTCGGTCAAGTCGTGCATCTTGCCCAACCAATCGCCGCCGAGAATGTGAGTCTGATATTCAATCGCGAGCCAACCGTTATAAGCGGGGTTTTCTGTCTCGTAATAGCACCTTATAGCAACGATAGGTGTTCCATCGCCAGCACAACCGTTATCTAAATCGTTGATATTGTATCCGCGAACAGGGTCAAGCCAGCCATTAGAGGTTTTAACCTGATACCAGCCTGACATTTTGATTGCGATATACTCTATCGGCTTCCCAAGAACTCCCGCGTAATCATCCCCGCATCCGTCCGAGCAGCTAAAATCTTTCATTTCATCAAGCCATGCCCCGTTGACGCGAACTCGGTACGTCAATTCTGGTGTTGATGTTGGGGCTATAGTGCTCGTTGTACCGTTTCCCTGAACGTCTCCCACATAATGCAAGATTCCGTCCCAAGGATAATCATAGTAACCGTGGATACTCGATTCGTTCCCCGTCTGGTCGCCAACTACGCCGTAGATTGTCCCGTTTTCACTGATTGAAAACTCTGCGAGCATATCAGGTTCGCTGCTAACGCACATTGCCGTATGTTCTCGTTCGTCAAGGTAAATATCACCTCTCTGCGCAATAAAGCTCATAGGCTGCCATTCAAAAAGCCCTGATTGCGTAAAGACCGACCGCATGTTACCGGTATAAGTTGCAGCGTCGAAAACGCCCTCATACTCCGTACCAACAACCGCTGCGCGGTAAGCGGAGATTATCGCGCTAGAACAATCTCGGTCACCTTGGGCGATAGCGTATTTTTTGCCGTCTATTTCCAATGCTTCATACTCACCGTCGCCCCAGCGGTTGCCTTGTGTATATCCGTGCCAATCGTGAGAGCAAAGATGCTCCATAATCTGTGCTGCTATCTCATTGATTGCTGTCATTTAGCTACCTCATATCTTCCGAGATATAACACTCATGAGCTTCTGCTGGCGGGTCGTTTACGTCCAACATAGGGGCAGGATCATCAGCTATAGGCTGCGGGTTAAACGCCGAGATAACGCAAGTGATGGCGAATCCTGCGAGAAACGCCGCAACGATAGCCGCAGCCCAAAGAGCCGCTTTAATCTTCATCGCCCGTATCACCGTCGCTAAAGCCTGGTGTTGATGGGTCAACTACAATGCCAAGAATTGACAAGACTACAAAAGCCGCGTTGATAATGGCGGTTAGCTGTGCGCTAAGACCCGCAAAATCCCACTGGTACCCAAAGGGTGCGGCGCACACCTGCACAAGGACGATGACCGCAGGGATGAGCGCGAGCCAAAATGCCTTGTTCTTTACTCGTGATTTCCAATCCATCATTACGTTCTCCTAACTAGTCGGTAGTGACATGATTTCTTTGTAAAGTCGTGTTCCCGTCCCGTTACCACCGAGCGCGTGATAAGCCTCATAGATGCGTGTTGACTGCTCTTTAATCTCAATCGGGCAAGGCTCAGCTTTAACAACATAGCGGTGGTGTAGGTTCACGAGCTGCTGGCGGAGCAACGTGCGCATCCCTTCTCGCATTGCTTTATCGCTGCTTCTGAGCTGCTTTGCTTGAGTTGCGAGCGCCCCAAACAAAGCCGCGCAAAGGGGGGCTAAAACTAAGTTGATAATCGCGCTAAACTCCATCCGTGTTAAACCTTTCGGGTCGGTGTTATTACGGGTAAAAGTGTGCGCTATGAGTCACGCCGCGCCCTTATAGGCGGGTGCTGTGCCCGAATTGTGACTATTTCGCTAATCTAAACGCACCGAAACAAAGGAGGAAAAATGCCAACAGTCGCCGAACTTAAAGCCGAACTTGACGCTAAGGACATTGACTACCCAGCCGACGCAAAGAAAGCTGATCTTGAAGATCTTCTTAAGGCGAATGAAGCGGATGAGAAACCAGCAGAAGAACCAGAAGAACCAAAGAAAAAGCCCGCAACGCTTATGACTGTTAATGTTCCTCTGCTCAATGTGCGAATCACGCCAGATAACGAGTTTAAGCCAGAAACGGTTGCGAACGTTCTCAAAGAAGGCGAAGAAGTCCTTGTTGAACAGATTGTTGACGAGTGGGCTTATATCGCTGGCGGGACGTTCTGCAAGGCGGAATTTTTGCGATAAATCAGGGGCTTGTGCAAAAAAAGAGACGAATCTTTGCACATTTCGCGCAAAACAAAAAAGGTCAGGGGCTAAAAAATGGCTCCTGACCTTGTATTTTAAGTGGTGCGCCGTGAGGGAATCGAACCCGCGACCTTGGGATTAAAAGTCCCCTGCTCTACCAACTGAGCTAACGGCGCACTTATAAAGCAGTTACCCATTCTAGTGTTAGGTCGTCTCATGGTCAATACATGATTTTGTCTTGTGTAAAAGATTTTTACAGACTACCTCCAAAGCAGTCTCACTACCCCTTTGTTTATGGCACTATAGTTAAGAAAACAACAACCAGAGGAAACGCGATGATTATAGGTATAGTTTCAGATATTCATGGACGATTAAGCGAAGAAGCTTACGAGGCTCTTCGAGGTTCGGACTATATCCTTTGCGCAGGTGATAGCGAATCGCCTCTTATTCTCTCCGAGCTTGAAAGCATTGCTCCCACTATTGCTATTCGTGGTAACTGCGACAGAAGAGATTTAGGCCCTTCGGTAAACTTCGTTGCCTCCCCTCTCTTAGGCGGCGTGCGATTCAAGATGGTGCATCGTCCTGAAGATATAGGAACCTTGCCTGACGACGTTCAGGTTGTCGTACATGGACACACGCATATACCCCGCAACCAAACCATACACGGAGTTCTCTTCCTTAATCCAGGAAGCCCTACGCGCCCTCGTGGTGGAAGCAGAAAAAGCGTAATGCGGGTTGTTGTTCTTGATGCGAAGGTGGCTTCTGTTGAATTGATTGAACTGGACTAAGCACCATACAGCAGGCACTACCACCATTGAGTGATGGTGCCTGATTGTTCCAAGGAAACAGGCTCGCTTTTAAGTTCAGGCTCTGCATTAATAAGGCACTGAAAAAAGTCTTTCGCACGCGCGAGGAATTCGCGTTGTTCATAGGAGCTGATATTGGTGTATTCCCTGCGGTCGCTCTTAACACCTATTGCTTCAATGCCAAAATCTCGAGCATTGTAAAGGGTTCGATACAGGTGATATTCCTGCGTTACCACCACACAGTTCGTCACTCCGAACACATGACGCAAGCGGTACATGCTGTCATAGGTTGAAACGCCCGCATGATCACAAAAAATGTCATCTTCAGGAACCCCTTGAGCAATGGCGTAGTTGGTCATCGCCATAACCTCGTTATAAGAAGAAGACGTATTGTCGCCCGTCATAATGATTTTGGGAGCAACACCACAGTTGTAAAGCTCAATGGCGGTATCGATCCTATCCTGCAGCACAGGAGACGGCGAACCATCGAAGTTTATTCCTGCGCCCAAAACAGCAACGGCCTGAGCGTTTGATGTGGATGCTGTTTTTTCGACTTCATAAGCTGAGTGAATTTGACCCTTGGTTGAAACACACACCACTCCGTTAAGAACAAAAGGAAACACTAAAACAAGCGCAACAAGAAATGCAACAGTAAGAAAAAACCGCTTAAGAGCTCTCAAACATCCTGACTGCTGTTGAGAATGCGTACTTTTTTGACTACTGCGTTTCGTTGTTGTTTCCTCCTTCGTTTAACACTTATTTTCTGTTATAGAGTGCCTGCGCTACGTAAAAAAACGGCCATCTCCTAAGAGGTGGCCGAAATGAGACTTTTGCCCTAGCAGGGATGCCCCGCGCATCATGCTCTTTGGAGAGCACTATTTTGCAACAATATTTACGAGACGCTGAGGAATAACAATAACCTTCACGATATTTTTACCTTCGGTTGCCTGAGAAACCGCCGCAAGCGCTATTTCTGAAATCTCAGGCTCTTCAGCAGAAGCAGAAACTGTAATATGAGCTTTCACCTTACCGTTGATCTGGACAGCCAATTCAACTTCGTCAGCTTCCGCCTCTTTAGGGTCAAACTCTGGCCAGGGCTGCTCATGAATAGAAGAATCATTACCCAAGACACTCGTCCAAAGCTCTTCCGCCCAATGAGGAGCAATAGGAGCTAAAAGCTTTACGATAACCTCAGCTACATCAACATCGAGCGCATGAGCCTGTTCGCTTGCCACACGGCTTTCTGCAGAGTTCTTTCGTAAATAATCGCCTGCTGCGTTTACCAATTCCATCACTGCAGCAATTGCTGTATTGAAATTGTTGCGTCCAAAATCGTCATTGACTTTGCCAACAACGCGATGACGTTCGCGATGAAGCTGCTTGAGAGCTTTTTCGGCATCCTGAGTAGAAGATCCTTCTGCAAAGAGAGTTTCCTCACCTGCCTTGCCCGCCAAATCATTAACCACACGCCAAGCGCGATTCATGAATTTATAGATACCTGCAAGGCCGCCTTCATCCCACAACAGATCTTTGTCAGGGGGGGCCATAAATAAAATGTAAGCGCGAACTGCATCTGCGCCGTATTCGGCAATCATGTCTTCAGGCGCAATGACATTGCCCTTCGATTTAGACATTGTTTCACCATGTTCATCTTTAACCATACCTTGGCAAAGAAGATTCTGAAAAGGCTCATCAAAGTCGAGCATTCCTAAATCGCGCAAAACCTTGGTGAAGAAACGCGAATACAGTAGATGCAAAATTGCATGTTCAATGCCACCGATGTACTGATCGACGGGCATCCAGCGGTTAACCTTAGCGGAATCAAAAGGTTTTTCCGTGTTGTGTGGATCGGTATAACGCATGTAATACCACGAAGAGCACGTAAAAGTATCCATCGTGTCAGTTTCACGGTGAGCAGGCTTACCGCATTTAGGACACGTTGTTTTCGCAAAGCCTTCATGCGTTGCCAGAGTTTCCCCCGCGGCAAGGTCAATATCTTTCGGAAGCATAACGGGAAGATCTTCCTCAGGAACGGGAACCAAACCGCAATCATCGCAATAAATAGCAGGAATAGGATTGCCCCAATAACGCTGGCGAGAAATAAGCCAATCGCGCAAACGGAACTGAACGGTTTTACGACCACGACCTTGAGCTTCAAGATCAGCGATGATGGCATCTACCGCTGGAGAATGCTTGCCACCTACGAGCCCCGTATATTTTCCAGATTGAACCAAAATACCTTCATCGGCGTAAGCAGCATCCCAATCAACCGAATCAATCTTTCGTTCCTGAACGCCATTGAGTTCCGAGAACAGAGGGTCATCCTCGTTCAAGATGATAGGAATGATAGGCAAATCATACTTACGTGCAAATTCGAAGTCGCGCTGGTCACCGCAAGGAACCGCCATTACCGCACCAGTACCGTAATCGCTCACGATGTAGTCGGCAACCCAAACAGGAACCTTGTCGCCATTGACAGGGTTAACCATATAGCGGCCTGTGAAAGCACCATGCTTTTCACGATCGCCCTGCGCGCGTTCAACCGCACTTACTTTTGCGGCAGATTCTACGAGGGAGTTTACTGCCTCTTCGTATTCGGAGCCCTGAACGAGCTTCTTAACCAAGGGGCTTTCAGGTGCGAGCAAGAAAAAGCTACAACCAAAGAGCGTATCGGGGCGCGTAGTAAAAACTGTAATGACGTCGTCTTCTGTAGGATTATCTGGAGCGTTACCTTGCTCGTCACAAAGAATGAAATCTACTTCAGCGCCCTCAGAACGACCAATCCAGTTTGCCTGCATCTGCTTAACGCGTTCAGGCCAGCCATCGAGCTGATCAAGATCATCCAAAAGCTCTTGAGCGTAATCGGTGATTTTGAAATACCACTGCGTAAGATCACGCTTTTCAACGGTACCGTGACAACGCCAACACTCACCTTCGGTGACCTGCTCGTTGGCCAAAACCGTAGCGCAATTGGGGCACCAATTTACGGGAGAATTGCGACGCTCAACTAAACCGCGCTTCCAGAATTGAAGGAAAATCCACTGACCCCAGCGATAATATTCAGGATCACAGGCAACAACGGTGCGATCCCAATCATAGGAAAAGCCCATGCGCTTGAAACTTGCTTTTTGTGTTTCGATGTTTGCGTAGGTCCAAGTAGCGGGGTGACTATTGTGCTTAATGGCTGCATTTTCCGCAGGAAGACCAAACGCATCCCAACCCATAGGATGCAACACATCAAAGCCACGCATTTTGTAGTAGCGAGCAGCAACGTCACCAATGGTGTAATTGCGAACATGCCCCATATGAATATCACCCGAAGGATAAGGGAACATTTCCAAAACATATTTTTTAGGTTTAGAAGAATCTTCCTTAACCTTATAGGCGTTGGTTTCTTCCCATACCTTTTGCCAACGAGGCTCAATCTCGTGCGGATTGTAAGGTTTCATATTGCTTCCTTTTCACGAACATCAGCGCATTTGTGCGAATTGTTTTGTGCGATTATTAGCGCTCGCAGCGACCTTCAAATAAGCAACGGCCTTCGACAACGAAAACCAACTTTTTGAACCAACTTTCGAAGGAACACCAGCCAAAAAGCATACCCTAAAAATGTATGCCTTTACGCCTAGAAACCGCTTTAGGCATTATAAAGAATATTTATGGCATAAACGTTACAAGGACTAAAGAATACGATAGGAAACCGTACGAATACCCCATGCTTGACAGGTGCTATATCCAAGAGCCTTAAAAACACCTGGCTGAAGATCGAGCGAACGAGATCCACCGCCCATGCCACCACAGTCATTAATTGTTGCAATTACAGATCTGCCACCATAACTAATCTCAACAGCATGACCGTAATACTGCCAATAGTTTGGCCAAGCCATAGGAACAGCAACACCCATGGAATAATCGTCACAAATTGCCCCCGTAGAAGTCCATCCAGGATTAGGGGTGTTTGGGTCACTGCTTCCACCGTAAGCCGAAGCAACTCCCGTTTGCCAGCCCGATGAAGGAGCGGTACCGCCGCTATTACTATCGCCACTGTTTCCGCCACTGTTACCACCGCCGGAATTACTGTCGTCCTCGGAATTACCACCAGGATTAGTGTTCCAATTTGGACTAGGAGCGGCATTCTGCTGCTTTTTTTCTTCCATCTGGGCAGCTTTAGCTTGAAGTTCCGCTAAACGAGCTCTCTCAGACTCGATAGAGGAAACCTTAGATGAGGCATCAGCCACCACTTTTTCAGCTTCCTGTCTTTTTGCCGCCGCCTGACTCATCATTGCGTCTTGCTGAGCCTTTTCTTCCTCAAGCTCGCCTAACACAGCCTGAAATTGATTGCGTAGCTCCTTTTGATCTTCAACTAATTTAGCCTGATCTTCCTGAATTGCCGAATAATAGGTAATGTTCTTAAGAAAATCACCTAAATCTTCCGACATCAAAAAAACGCTGACCAAAGAAGAAGCTCCTTCATTTTTATAGGAAGCCTTTACTGCCTCGCCTAAAACATTCTGCCCCTTGAGCATGGCATTTTGAGCTTCCATGAGTTTATTTGTTGTTGAAGACATCTTCTCTTCCAGCGCGCTAATTTCGCCTTGAATTTTTTCGTATTCAGCATTGATTGAATCAAGCTGTTTAGAAGCTGTATCTAAAGAAGCCTTAGCATCGGAAAGATCATCCGCATGAGCGTACTCGCTCGGAATGAATAGCGCTGCGCCCATTGACAAGACCAAAAGCAAACTTAAGAACCCTGCCAAAAATATGTTTATTGCTTTTTTGCACATGGATTGATTTTAACCCAGATACCTTTTTCGACCTAATCAGCAAAGAGGCATGCGGTTATTCGCCGCAAATTGACGTGATTGTGTTTTGAGTTTTACCTGTTCATGACTGTTTTTTAAATCTCCATTTTTTATGAAGACCTTTTGAAGAGGTTTTGCTGGGCTGAGCAAGCCCAAATAGGAAACTGCACTGCTTCAAAACAATGTCCAGCAATCAGCAGGCAAACAACTGCCACGAGGAACAGTGCATTACAAAACACGCCTGCTGTTTATTTCTGTCTTTTCATCAAGGTATTTTCTATAAAGCTCTGAAGATGTATTGTTGTACTCTTCCCCTAGCTTGTAAAACTTATGTTCAAGTTCTTCGAATCGCTTTTTTGCTTCTTCTGCTTCTAACGAGGAAGGAAAATTTTTTCTCCATAGATCACTATAAGGAACAAAGATTTTTCTTAGACTGACCCACTCTTCATAATCTGGAAAAGTTTTTAAAAAGTCCTCTTTTTCCTTATAAAGTTTTTTCTCTTCTTTTTCATAGTTGGCTTTTATCTTTTCGCATTTTTTATCGTCTTTTTTATCTTTAAGAACCAGGATCACCAAAAGGATAACCGCCAAAGGAAAAGCGATCCAGCCGCTAAAAGACATAACATCTATAAACGTCATGATTAAACCTCTTATGTTTGATTACCAGCCACATCGACGCTGCGAGTCAAAAACATCCTGGCCAAAAACGTCTTCCTAAGAAGACGCTCCGTAGAGAGCCTTTAAGATTTACCAAGAGCCTCTTAGGAAGCTTTTTGTCTGCCCTACTATGTAAGCAAGTCTCCTGTTGCTTACATAGAACCCATGTTACATGCAATCGCAGCTTAAACCCCTAGCCATATGCCGTGAGCTGGTCAAACGATCATTCATACCGACAAATGGCTCTGCTGAAAGAATACCGCTATTTTTTATTTCCGGTGTCCAATATCCCACCCACACAATTAAGAATCTGCTATACGAAAGTCATTCACTTCATGGAACTGACATGATGACTTCGTCAAAACAAAGAAAACAGACTAAAACCCGGACAACGGAGCCGGAGGGTATTGTCCAGGTTTATTTCTCGCACATTTCCTTCCGCTGTTCTTCTCGCTGCAAATGGGCAGCCCACGTTATCTTGAGAGTGTTGAGAGCATTGTCGAGGGTGCTTGAACAAACAACTCCGGGTACACCGCGCAACTCATTCACGATGTCTTGAATCTGCCCGTTCCCGGGATAACTTTCTTCTGGAACGGAAATGAGATCGACTTTTAATTCAGCTTCTTTACGCACTCCGCCCATTACTCCTTCGTGGGCAACTGCATTTTCGTCTACTAAAGTTTCAACGCGCAGTGGCGCAGCATTGTCGTAGTACGAAAACTCAATACTCCCTTTATCACCGTAGACAAGAAATTTATCAATCGCTTTATACGTTGCATAACACCACAAACCAGAAACCATTACCTGATTTTCGGTTACGCCAGCAAGCGAAACGGTATCTTCCGCTTGGTAACAATGAGTCTCATTACCCACTTCAAGTTTGAAACTCGTAATTGTTCCCGCTAAAAAGGCGATAAGATCAAGCATATGGGCATCGCCTTCGTAAAAATGACTTCCACCCGAAATATCTTGACGTACTCGCCATGGCTTTTCTTTTTCAGGAAGCATTTCTTCGGCAGTTTGCCGCTGCGTTCGAATAACCTGCACACCTCGGATTTTTCCTATAGTTCCCCCATCAAGGATTTGCTTTAGCGTTTTGTATCGCGGCATTCCCCTACGATAATGAGCAACAAAGCAACGCGTTCCGCTTTTTTCGAAAGCTGCTTTAATTTCCTGAGCTTCATCCCAAGAAAGAGCAATGGGTTTTTCGAGATAGCAGTGTTTACCCGCCTCGGCAACCGCAAGAGCGTATTCCTTGTGACAATTTGGGGTTGTTGCAACATAAACAATATCAACAGACGGGTCTGCGAAAAGCTCCTCAACCGAATCGAAGACGCTCCCATGCCCATGGCGACGTGTCCATTCTTCCGCCTTAGATTTTGTACGATTCCAGATGCCCACAAGCTCTGAGCCTTCGGCAAGATACGTCCCTGGACCATTTTTGGTTTCAACCACGTCGCCACAACCAATAATGCCCCACCCAACTACGCCTAAAGTATCAGAAGTATCCGAAACTACATGGTTTTTCTCGAACTCATTCATTTCTCCCCCTTGCCAAAGTGCATAACTCCGCCAGAGCTATCGTATCGCACAACAATTCTTTAAACGCACTTTTTCTTCCGCGCTTTTACGGTTCGCCCTTTTTGCCAAGCGTGACCTCTTCCACGAACAATGGACAATGCAGCCAAAAGGCATTGTCCCGACATTACCTAATCATGGCAAAAACTAAGAAACGGGAAAGATATTCAGCCTCATGACTTAACGCTTATTTATCACGAATCATATGAATATGCGCTGGTGAAAAGCGGTTTATCATGCGACGAGGCACATAATCAAGCAGAAGGATATTATAATTACAGTAAAGAAGTTGATGATTGGTTACGAAAAAGAGGTGATAAGTAATGCTGAAATATAATCTCGTTGAAGCCAAGAAAGATGAACTTATTTATGAGTATTTCGTTGAAGGAAGAGAGTTAGAAAGAGGTTTAGCTTCTATAGATTTAAATACTGGTGAAGCAATGGTTGAAGAACTTGCAGAGACTGATAAATCGCAATGGTATGCATTACACCTTTTAAGTACCCTAAGGACTCAATATAGAGAAAATAATTATCAAAATTCTGGAATGGTTGCTTGGTATTAGAAATGAAAGTGTTTTTAAGCAGTATCGATTTAACTGGCAATCAAACTTCGCCGAGTGTTTTGCAAATCTTAACTGCGGAAAGCCTAACGAATACGGTATAGCGTTATCGGAGTTTCTCAGACAAAGGGGGTTATCGTGATTACCGAAGAGTTATACAGAAAAATCTATGTTTGGAAAAAAAATCCTGCATGGTATCGCCCTGTTAATAA
>JABLTK010014984.1_pt1 | contig 16562 bp, 19 predicted proteins | sample 7160131 | NCBI WGS metagenome assembly JABLTK01 (sample SAMN14651221, study PRJNA627086) | human gut metagenome | isolation source: feces | host: Homo sapiens
ATGGAACAGCTTGTCGAGAGTATTAAGCGAAACGGTGTAATGACCCCTGCTACTGTTCGGCTCAAAGAGGACGGACGGTATGAGCTTATTATGCCACTTGATACAACATTACTCGACCTTGACCGGGCACCGACGATAAAAGAAATGCAGGCGTTTTTCAAAAAACACGACTGGTCTGCTGTGAAGATTTCGGAGCCGAAATCGAGATCTTCCGAGGATCACGAGGCGATCAGCCGCATCAGTCGCATTATGGATGAGGCTTTTGAAAAAGCGGCACGTGAGAGAGGGCTGGCGGCGTGGTCGGGATATTTGGATCACACGACCAGACTGAACGGCGAAAAATTGCAGGACAATCCGCTGATCGCTCTGCGGGACAGTGCGGAAGATTTGGTATCGGACGGAGTACGCTTGCTACTCACCGGTCCGGATGAAATCGTTGAGTCTATATTCAGCTAGTTTGATCTCGACGATCCCGATATTGATAAAAAAGCGGACGATTTTATGCATACCGCTGTTGGTACAATGCTTGACGTAATGCAGTACGATCAACTCGCGGGCATCGTACAGGAGCTCTCTGCCGCTGAAGATTTCAATCCGCATTTGTATCCGAACTTCCGCGCGCAGGATCACAACAAGAAATGGTACCATACCGATGCGAGCGCACAGGTGGAGTATTGCCCCGATCCGGAATCTAAAATCCCTCCCGAGCGAGCGATTGTCGATCCCGAACGAATCGCTATCTTCAACTTGATGGTTGAAGACTACTGGCACACGCTTGACGATACGGAAAAGAAGATCCACCGCCTCACCGAGTACGGCTACACGCAGGAAGAAGTCGCCGATAAACTCGGCTATGCTGGCAACAGCGCGGTGTCAAAACGCCTCCAAAAAATGCGAGTGAAATTCCGCGACGCGACGGGAATATAAATATTTTTTCAAAAATTTTTAGAATTCAGGAATAATTTTTCTTTCCCACCTCGTTATTATATAGAGGGACATTTTGAAAAAACGCGATTTCATTTAAGAATATTGCACCCACCTTTGCACAAGTCCGTAAAAAACGGACAATTGAAAAAAAAGCCTTCTATGGTAGAATAGATATATATCTACAATTACCATAGGAGGTTTTTTGTTATGCCAAGAGAATATTGCCACATAGAGGAGTATGAAAAGGAAATCATACGCCTTTGGGAAGAAGGAAAAACATTAAGAGAAATAAGTGAACAGCTTGGATTTAGATACCAACAAATTCGTAATTTCAAAACAAGATACAACGAAAAGAAACGAAAGATAGCCGCAGGAATAATTCTCAAGAAGAAAGGTAGACCTGCCAAAGATAGCGTGGTAACCGAGGAAGATAAACTTTCCAATCTGCGATACAAGTTGGCTCGGAAGGATGCGCGGATAAAGCAATTAGAGATGGAAAATGAACTTATGCGGGATTTTCTCTCGCGCACAGAAAGGAAGTGAGGACAAGCGTAAAAAATACATGGTTATCTATCGTCATAAAGACAGATATTCAATCAGCAATATGTGCGGGTTCTTTGATGTATCAAGAAGCGGTTACTATGACTATGTAAAAAGAATGAATTCACCCGCATGGGATTTGCCGCTTGCCGAAAATATTCGAGAATGTCAAGAGCGCAGCCATAGCACATACGGTTACCGCAGATTCCATATATGGCTTGAAAGACAAGAAATACACAAGAATCCCAAAACCATACTGCGCGTTATGCGGAAATACAATCTTCTTTCTGTCGTTCGACGTAAAAAATACCGCAATTCTGGAGAATATCTGCATAGATACCCCAATCTTCTCAATAGAGGTTTTCACGCAGAACGTCCCAATCAGAAATGGGTGACGGATATTTCATACATCAAGACAGGGCAAGGTGTACTATATCTTTCGGTCATTCGAGACCTCTATGACAATAGCATTGTTGCATACAAAACCGGTACCGAACAGAACGGCAATCTTGTCCTCTCTACAATCAGAGCAGCCAAGAGAAAGGAAAAGGTCACCGCAGAGCTGCAACTCCACAGTGACCAGGGCTTTCAGTACACCTCACAAGCGTATTATAGCCTAACAAAATCATACCACATCACTCCGTCAATGTCAAGACGTGGGAATCCATATGATAACGCCTTAGCCGAAAATTTTTTCTCAATCCTCAAAACCGAATGTATTTATCGCGCGAAAATCCACACCTATGAGGAGGCGCGCCTCCTCATAGGTGCATATATACAGTTCTATAACAACGAACGTATCCAACTCAAAACAAAACTGACACCACTCGAAATGCGATGTCAGTTCATTGCTTAAAACTTAATATTTTCTGCCATTAAGGCTGTTTTTGTACTGTCCGCACAATTTAGGGCAGTTCATTTGCGGTCTGGTTTTTTTTACATCGCATTTTCTATTTTTTCAGGAGCAGATACATACGATTTGTCTGTTCCGCTTCTTTATAATAAACCTCTTTTTTCGCAACGGTCGAAAACTTTTCTTTGAAAAGGCGTTCCCACTCCGCGTCGGTGTTGTTCCAAAGCAGAAGCCCGTCGTCAAGCAGATTTCCTTCTATGGTTTTTATGTTCCACTCTTTTATCTGTTTTTCGGACAAAAAAGGATTCAACTTTACAAGCAATTTTCCGCCGCTTTTAAGCAATCTATGTATTTCGTCAAGAGCAGAAACAGCGTCGTCGGGATAAAGGTTATCAAGGATATTGGACAGTATTGCGGCGTCAACGGAATTATCCGCAATTCTTTTCAGCTGCTCGGTTCCGCCGTTGATAAATGAAATGTTTTCGTTTTGTACCGCACGGCTTCTTTCAACAGCACTTTTTATCGCCTGTTCGGAAAGATCAATTCCGATATGCGCTTTTGTTCCGAGGTTGCGGCAGATAAAAAGCAATGTTCCGTTCCCGCACCCGAAATCAACGACCGATTCCGAACCGTCGGCAAGCCATGCAATCCCTGCGTCAAACTCTTCAATTCCTGTTTTTGCTGCTTTCGGAAAGACAGGAACTTCCCGCGCAAAAACTTCGTTCCAAAATCCTATGCACTTGGCGTATTCAGCCTTTTTGTCCGTCATATTCTTCGTGTGTGCAGGTAAGGAACGTAAACAGATCCGCCGCGGCTTCGTCGTTCGGAACGGTGAGCGTTATGACAACGGCGTGAGAATCGACAACGCGGCAAAGAGAATATGTTATGTAATCAACACCTCCGTGAGTGCATACGCTGCGTATAACAAAGTATTCGTTCTCGCCGAGGTTAACCGTTTCAACAGTATCATCGACAACAGCCTCAATGCCCTGAGCTTTAAGCGAAGCTGCAAGCGTTTGGTGCGTGAGATTTGCGTATTCCGCCGAAGACGAAACGTTCACGGAAGTGAGCTTATCAACAATGACGTTGATATTTGAATATATTCCGTCTATCACGGATTTGTCACGGCTTGCGAATACAAGTTTTGCGGAAGAGTTCTCAAACGCGATTTCGGATGTGTTATCTTTCCAGCCGTCGGGCATTTTGAACGAAATATCCGCCCACTTGTTTTTATAAACGCCGTTCGAAAGTTCGCCGTTCTCTTTGCTTTTGTTGTCCTCCTCGGGCGGAACAAACGTTGTCGGGTCGGAGGTAAGCGGCTCGGTGACAGATGTCACGGGCTCGGTTGTCGGGGATGTTGTATTTTCTTCGTTTTCTTTGTTTCCGCAGGCGGTTATTCCCAAAACAAGAACGACAGCAAGCAGAAGAGACAGCATTTTAGCAATATTTTTCATTTTTAATTCTCCTTAATTCTCCTATGAGTTATTTGATTAAATTATATCAGCAATTTTCGAGTTTGTCAACAGTTTTCTTTTCGGTTGAAGATACTCAACCGAAAAGGATTTACTCATGGGTCAGGGCAAACAGAACATTTTTGTCAAAATAAATATATCAGACCTTTTCGGGTCGTCAACGCATTCCGCAAAATCATTCATAAAAAAAAGAGACCCTCTCGACAGGTCTCTTTTTTGTTTTGTGAGGATTTCCGAAACGCGACTGAAACATTTCGGTTGACTTTATTGTCTTACACGGTTAGTATAACAGCAAAATATTACATAAGTGCAAAGATAAAAGGGCAAATAATCTATAAAGAGAAAAAACGGAAAAATATAAATATTTTTTTCCGTGATTTACACAAAGTTCGCATTAGAGGTATTGATTTTACTCCGAATATATATTAAAATCTATATATAATATTGCAAAGACGAGGAGATGCGACATGGCTGAAAAAAACGTCGGACGGTTCACCGTCGGGGAAGACTTTGACACAAAAGCGCTTGCGGAACGTGCTCTGGTCGAAATAACGGCGATGGGCTATGGGGCAGCGCTCGAAAAGTCGGAAAGAGGTTACCGCATCGTATATCAAAAAGATATCGGCGGGCTTGATACGGCGCTTGGCAGATGGCAAAACTCCGTTGCGGAGATCGAAAAAGACGGAGGCAAACTGACCGTTTCTTTTCACGGACACAAGATTGCTGATAAACTTATCGCATTTTTTCTCGGCGGCTTTTTTTGGGGGCTGCCATGGATATTCGAGGCTGTTGCGTTGCATAACAGAAAGCATTCCGAACAGGTGTTTTTGAACACGGTCTCGGTTTTTGTAAGTTCGGCAAAAGAGGATGAAGACTGATCATTCGGGATATTCCGAATGTTTTTCCGTGTTTTTTGCGACGCTTTTCGCCATTTAACGGCACTTATTGGGGTCGAATGACCGAAACTTATGTCGAACTGTGTCGAAATAAGAGGAAAGCGGAAGAATGCCGTCGAACGGTTTATGTTGCAAAAACTCGAAAACCGTTGTATAATCAAGTTGCAGGAAAGAAAGAGCCGAAAAACGGCGACGGAGACGCTGGGGGGCTTCGGCTTTTTCCGAAGCATAAAATATCCCGCACCGTCATGACGGGCGGAAAAGGAGAAGGTTATGGTTATAAGAAATCTGTTTGCCGAACGTTTCGGCGAAAACGACTATCGCGACGAAAGAGTTATCGACTATGTATATCCGAAAAAAGTATTGCTTTCAGAGTTCGCGGAAGAGCCGCAAATATTGCTCTCGCCGGATTCGGCACAGGCAACTCTCGAAAGAGGAAACACCTGCATACTGAAAAAAGACGGCTTTATTCTGCTTGACTTCGGGTTTGAAATGCAGGGCGGCATACAAATAGTTACAAACATCTGGGAACATAACGGCAACAACACCGCCCGTGTCCGCGTCCGCTTCGGCGAAAGCGCGATGGAGTGCATGGCTGATGCCGCACCGGACCTTCGCGGCAAGAAGAATGCGACAAATGACCACGCCGTGCGCGACGATATTCATTTGCTCAGTTGGCTCGGAATGACGGAAATAGGAAATACGGGTTTCCGTTTTGTCAGAATCGACCTGCTTGACGATATTGAACTTCCCATAAAATGCGTCCGCGCAAAATTCCAATACAGAGACCTCGATTATCTCGGCACATTCGAATGTGACGACGAGCGTCTTAACGATATATGGAAGACCGCCGCTTACACGGTGCAACTCAATATGCAGGAATATGTCTGGGACGGTGTGAAGCGCGACAGACTCGTTTGGATAGGCGATATGCACCCGGAAACGTCTACTGTTCAGTATATTTTCGGAGACTGCGACTGTGTGCGCGAAAGCCTTGACCTGATAAGGGACAACACTCCCCTGCCGAATGTTATGAACGGCATTCCCGCATATTCGCTTTGGTGGCTACTTATTCATCACGACAGATTCATACATTACGGAGACCTCGAATATCTCAAAGAACAGCACGCATACATAACCGAACTGCTTCATTATTTCAGCGGGTTCATCACCGCAGACGGCGGCATAGCGATAGAAAATTGCTTCCTCGATTGGCCCTCTTCCACAAATCCCGAGGGACAAAGAGCGGGCGTTCATGCACTTTTCTGCCTGGTTTGCGAGGGATGCGAGGAAATCTTCAACGCACTTTCGGACAAGGAAGAAGCGAATTTTGCACACCTTTGCGCCGAACAACTCAAAAAGCACGTTTATCCGCATAACGGACTTAAACAGGCATTGGCGCTTCAAGTTCTTGCGGGGCTTGTCGATGCGAATGAAGCGTTTGACGAACTTCTCGGCAAAGACGGCGTTCACGGATTTTCGACGTTCCTCGGCTATTACATACTCAAAGCGCTCGGACAAGCCGACAGAGTTGACTTTGCGCTTGACTGCGTGCGCGAATATTGGGGCGCTATGCTCGACCTCGGCGCAACGACGTTCTGGGAAGATTTTGACATCAACTGGGCAAAGAACTGCTCCAAACTCGATGAGATACTGCCCGAAGATTCGCAAAAAACCGATATTCACGGCGATTTCGGAGGTTATTGCTACGAGGGCTACCGCCACAGCCTTTGCCACGGTTGGGCAAGCGGCCCCGCACCGTTCCTCATGGAATACGTTCTCGGCGTCAAACCGCTTGAAGAGGGCTGCAAAAAGGTGCTTATAAGCCCGTCTCTCGGAAACCTTGAATATGCCAAAGGAACAGTTCCCACCCCGTACGGACTTATTAAAATCAGCCTTAAACGCGAGACCGACGGTTCCGTAAAAACCGAGTTTTCCGCACCTGCGGAAATTGAGGTCGTTCTCGGCTGATAAAATTAAAAACAACTGATAATACAAAAGCAACGGGTCTTAAAGCAACGTAAAATCGCTTCAAGACCCTTTTCCTTTTCCTTTTCGTTTTTCGGTCTGCGCCATATCAACGTCCATAAAAATGTGCCCTTAGGGCGTTCAGGCGGATGCGGGGTCGGCGAACATCCAACCGGTAGGCGTACATTGGTACGTCGAGGGAGGATTTCGCCGAGAGAAAAACGAAACATTTAAATCAAAAACAACTGATAATACAAAAGCAATGGGTCTTAAAGCAACTTAAAGCCGCTTCAAGACCCTGTTTCAATTCTTTTTCGTTTTTCGGTCTGCGCCGTATCAACGCCCATAGAAATGTGCCCTTAGGGCGTTCAGACGGATGCGGGGTCGGCGAACATCCGACCGGTAGGCGTACATTGGTACGTCGAGGGAGGATTTCGCCGAGAGAAAAACGAAATATTTAAATCAAAAAACAACTGTCTGCATAAAAATAACGGGTCTTAAAACAGCAACGAACTGTTTCAAGACCCTTTTAATATTGTTTTTTCGTTTTTCGGCCCGCGCCGTATCAACGCCCATAGAAATGTGCCCTTAGGGCGTTCAGACGGATGCGGGGTCGGCGAACATCCGACCGGTAGGCGTACATTTGTACGTCGAGGGAGGATTTCGCCGAGAGAAAAACGAAATATTTAAATCAAAAACAACTGATAATACAAAAGCAACGGGTCTTAAAGCAACGTAAAATCGCTTCAAGACCCTTTTCCTTTTCCTTTTCGTTTTTCGACCTGCGCCGTATCAACGCCCTAAAATTGCGAGTAGGTTTGGAGAAAACTACCAAGCCTTACACAGGCTTCGTGCAGGATTTCTTTATCGGGAAGATAAACTATGCGGAAATATCCCGGTTCGGGCATATTAAAGCCCGTTCCGTGCGATATAAGCACATATTTCTTTTTCAGCAGATCCATGGCAAATTTCTCGTCGTTGTTGATGTGAATCTTCTGCGTGTCTATCTTCGGAAAGATATAAAATGCCGCATCGGGTTTAACAACGCTTATACCGTCTATCGCCGAAAGTTCGTTGTAAATAACTTCACGCTGTTCGAAAAGTCTTCCGCCGGGCAGAAGCAATTCGTCGGCGCTCTGAATGCCTCCGAGCGCGGTCTGGATTATGGACTGTGCGGGAACGTTGGAGCAAAGACGCATGGAGGAAAGAAGATTTACGCCCTGAATATAACTTTTTGCGTTCTGTTTCGGACCGCTTAAACACATCCAACCGCAGCGGAAGCCCGCCATACGGTGAGATTTTGAAAGTCCGTTGATGTTGATACAAAACAGATCGGGTGCAACGGAAGCAAGTGCAACGTGCTTTTTGCCGTCAAATACAAGGCGGTCGTATATTTCGTCCGCAAAAAGAACAAGGTCATGTCTGCGGGCAATATCCGCGATGCCTTCAAGAATTTCTTTCGGATAAAGCACACCGGTCGGATTGTTCGGGTTGATGACGACAATACCCTTTGTTTTCGGAGTTATCTTGCGCTCCATATCTTCAAGGTCGGGGAACCAGTTGCTCTTTTCGTCGCACATATAATGCACGGGAGTGCCGCCCGCAAGGCTGACGGACGCCGTCCAAAGCGGGTAATCGGGTGCGGGAACAAGAATTTCGTCGCCGTGGTTGAGCATGGCTTGAAGCGAAAGTGTTATCATTTCGCTGCAACCGTTGCCCGTGTATATATCGTTGACGTCCACGTTGGGAATTTTTTTAAGTTGGCAATACTGCATTATCGCTTTTCTTGCCGAAAAAATGCCCTTTGAATCGGAATATCCCTCACAGTCGTGCAGGTTCATCTGCATATCGCGGATTATCTCTTCGGGAGTGGTAAAGCCAAACGGAGCGGGGTTACCGATGTTGAGTTTGAGCACTTTGGCACCGTCGGCAATCATTCTGTTTGCCTCGTCGAGGACGGGGCCTCTTATTTCGTAACGGACATTGTCCAGTTTCGACGATTTTTCTATCATAATTAGGAATTACCCCCTGACAAATTCTGAATAAATCGCGCGTATCGCAGGATAAAGGTTATCCGCATCGACACCGACGATTATGTTAAGTTCGCTCGAACCCTGATCTATCATTCTGACGTTGATGTGCTGTTTGGCAAGCGCGGAGAAGACGCGGACGGCGGTACCGGCGGCATTGACCATACCGCGGCCGACGACGGCGACAAGCGCGATTTCATCGTGAACCTTAAGAGTATCGGGACGGAGTCTGTCGCGGAGCGCTTTCAGAACCACTTCGCGTTTTTCGCCTTCGAAATCGGCTGTATTGACAATGACGGACATCGTGTCGATACCGGACGGAAGATGTTCAAAACCTATACCGTGTTCGGCAAGGATTTCAAGAACGACTTTGCCGAAACCTATCTGGTTGTTCATCATTTCTTTTTCGATATATATTGCGGTCAAGCCCTTTTTGCCAGCTATACCGGTGATGACATGAAGCGGCTTTTCGTTGGTGAACGCCTTTATCCAAGTTCCCTCGTCTTCGGGGGCGTTGGTGTTGCGGATATTTATGGGAATGCCTGCGATGCGAACAGGAAAAATCGCGTCCTCATGAAGCACGGAAGCGCCCATATACGAAAGTTCGCGCAGTTCGCGGTAAGTTATCGTTTCTATCTTGCACGGGTCTTTCACACAACGCGGGTCTGCCATAAGCATACCCGAAACATCCGTCCAGTTCTCATAAACGTCGGAGCGGGACGCTCGCGCAAGAATGGAGCCCGTCACGTCCGAGCCGCCGCGGGAAAACGTCTTTATTTCCCCGTTCGGCAGAGAACCGTAAAAGCCGGGGAGCACAGCGCGTTCATGCGCGGTCAGTTTTTTCGCCAGCGTAACATTGGTCTTTTCCGCGTCAAAAAAGCCTTTATCATCAAAGAAAATGCACTCTGCGGCATCAATGAAGTCATATCCGAGATATGCCGCCATAACTTTTGCGTTCAGATATTCGCCCCTCGATGCAAGATAATCGCGGGTCGCGGTCTTTTCCGCAACACGTTTGCCTATCTCTCCGAGGTCGGCATCAAGCGTCATATCAAGTTCAAGCCCTTTTATTATTGCGGCAAAACGCTCCGAGATCGCATGAAGAAGCGCGTTCGGGTCTTCTCCCGTTTTTTCGGTCTGCGAAAGCGCAATGAGCATATCCGTCACCTTTTCATCGTCGGAATGTCTTTTGCCGGGCGCGGAGGCGACCGCATATCTGCGGCAGGGGTCTGCTTTGACTATCGCCGAGGCTTTCTTGAAATGTTCGGCATCCGCCAAGGAACTGCCGCCGAATTTGACTGTTTTTAACATAATATCTCTCCTGACGACACGTCTTTTGCGCGTCGGTTTTGTTCCGCATCATATCGGGCAGATAAAACTCCGTCCGTGACTTTCTCCAAAAGCGAAAGGCGTCTGTTTTGGCAACCTATTATATACGGATTATTTTTTTATTTTAGCACAGTCTGCCGAATAATGCAACACATAACCGCAAAATTTTTCAAAATAGGCATAATTACAGGCTGCGCAGACTCTTGCATTGCCGCTTTTTAAGCAAAAGGGGCTGTAAAAAAACTTGCGTTTTTTTACAGCCCCCAAGAAGTTTTTTGTAAAAACAGCGGAGAATCATTCAATTCTGTTCCGACGGTATAAAGAAAAGCGGAAAAACAGTTAAGCAACAGCCGCTTTTCTTATTCTCGAATTCATATCTTTGCATATACCGATATAAAGGCAAAGACCGATAATCAGCAATATTTTCAGCCCTAAACCTATACTGAAAGTTATAAGAAAGCTTTTTCCGTCTTTCTCTTGCTTCTCGGCAATATCAATAAAATGCTCGGAATTGAAAATTACCTGTTCATCTTCCGAAAAGTCGGACAACGATTTATGTTGCGAAACCGTCTCCTTGTTTTCTCCGTAACCGATAACGGTATATCCCTGAGAGCCTAATAAATACAAAAACTTATTCGTTCTGTCTTGATAATAACTGTGCACATCGGGATCTATTGTTGCCGCTGTTTCACAATCGAATGCGCAAAAATACTTAACATCATTTTCCTTAACACCTCGGAGAATCTGAAAACGCCCTGTTCCCACAAAAAGGGTAGTATCTCGTCCTGCCTGATAAACAATATCAGCAGCAACATCAAGCTTTTCATCAAATACGCCAAACATCAGCAGAAGATTAAAGATTGTCAGCAGCACGGATAAATAAAGCCATGATTTTTATTACTGTTTTCTGTTTTTTAGTCATTTTGCGATATACTTCCTTAGAAAAAGTCTATTCAACCGCGTCTGTTTTAGCGGGTTGTTTTCCTCTCTGACATTCGCAAAAATCTTGCAGATACGTCAAGTCTTCACTGCGGTTTATTGCCGTTTTTTTCTCTTTGAAAATGCCGATAAAATACAACGTGAACAATATCAGCATTACAGAGTCAAAAATATATGAAAATATCGGAGTTATACTCGGTGTGTTGATTTTGAGAAATATTGAATAGCACAAATCCGCAAAATATCCCACCGCACAAGCAACTGCGACCCACAGCATATTTTTTCTGATTGCGATTACAGCCAAAACAGCAACGGCAATAACAACCGCACAAAATAAATAATATGCAAACCTACCGAAATTAAACGCCGTGATAAATCCGCACAAGCAAACAGAAGCATTACCTATCCCATACAGTTCTATCTTTGGAAATGCCTCCGCCCAAATTTGAATAGACAAAGCGGACGTCAACGCTGTCAAAAACATCGGAAATACGATTATTTTATTCAGGTTTTTCATTTTTTCTTCCTTTCTTTTCTGATCTCGAAAAAGCCAGTTCGTCTCTGCGGGGTACACTTACAAAAGGCGGTGTAGTTTAGGTTGAGCAAACTTAAACACTTACCGCCCGACGCGGGCTGTTATCGGAGTTAATCCACCACGCCTTTTATTCCGACCGCTTCAAGCGCCTTGCGAGCACGCGCAACGGGCACGGACGCGGAGAAAAAGTTGTTGTCCGATTCATATGCGTCGGCTTTTGCGTAAAGGAACCGGACAGCAAGCGTATACGGCTGTTTTCTTTCGGAAGAGTCGAAGCAAATGTCGTAAAAATACTCTTCGCCGTAAACAACGGCGGGACGTTTCGCAGCGTCGGTTCCGTTCTTTTCATCTTCCCATTTAACATAATCCGCAAGCGCGGGAACTGCGGAATCTCCGCAGTCGATAAGTGCAACCACATCAATTTCCGAGAGAGAACCGTTCATATAACGTTCAACATTGTATCTTGCTATAATGCCGTCAATGTTCGAGAACGCAAGTCCCGCGAACATAACTGTCACTACAAGCGCGGAAACGGTTACAAGACGGATATTTCCGGCAAACTGTCTGATTATAACAAGCAAAAACAGAACTGCGAGAACGCAGATGAGCCAAGAGGCATAAACACGTTTCGGCGTCAGACCGTATACGTTGATATACATTATCATTTTTGCGGCGGCGGTGCTTATCAGCACAAGCGTCATCAGAGAGAGAATGACGGACACCGTTTTTTGAACGATTTTTGCTCCTTTGCCGTCACGCTTCATCAGAAGTCCGACAAGCGCGATTATAACAAAGTTGATGAATGCGACTGCCGTCAATTGGAAAAATCCGCTGCGGGCATATTCCGCATAACTCGTTTCGGACGGAAGCGCGCCGACAAATCCGGAAACATAGTATTTCCATTGCGATATGAAAAAGACAATATATATCAGAGCAATGGGAATAACAGCGGCAAGCACGGTCGCAACAGGCGCGATTTTTGTTTTCTCTCCCGCAACACGGCAGTTCTCTGCATTTGGCGTATTTGCGCATTTCCTGTCTTTCGAAGAAACAAGAAGCCCGTAAACATACATTGCAACGGGAATGCCGAGACAGGCGCTGACGATATGTTCAACAACGGTGTCAAGGCCTATATCCTTAATAAATCTGAACATATTGCGAAAAGATTCGTCATAGAACAGCAGCGCAATTATTATCACACACGGAATAAACGCAAGCGCAATGCCGATAAGGACTTTGAGAAAACCTTTGCCGCACTTTTCGCCCTTTTTCGGAATTAGTCCGTTAAAGATTTTGCCGAAAGACGCAAACGGCAGAATAAACGCCGACTTGAAAAAATCGACGAGAAGCAGGTTCGTAAAACCTTTTGCGAGTTTGTTGCCGAAAGCGGTATATACAAAATATGTATATGCCGCAAGCGAACAAGCGAACGCGAAGAAGCGAACCCATCCGTTGCCGCTGACGACTGTCGAAAATGCCAGGGCAAGCCCCGAAAGAAGCGAGATTACGGCAGGGGCGTTAAACCGCGCCTTTTCAAGTTTTACGACAACAAAAGTCAGCGCGTAAAGCAAAATAACGAACAAAAATTCGCCGAGCGGTCTGAATCCGCCCATAAAAACGCGGATAAACAGATAACCGAGTACGAAACACAACCATGCAAAAACGCTTTCGGCGGCGGTGTAACTGCGTTTCGGCGCAGGTTGATACATTCCCGCCGCAGGAGTATAACCGGGAACCGTTTGCGGGGCTTGCGTGACGCCCGCAAAATTTTCGGACGACGCAGATTGCGGGGTCTGCGGTTGTGCCGACGAAGAGGCATTCACGTTTGCAAAAGACGCATTTTGAGGGTTTTTCGTGATCTCTGAATTTTTCTTTTCTTCCATAAAAATCAATTCTCCTCTTTTCTGTATTCTATTATATCTCCGACATCGCAGTCAAGGGCTTTGCATATCGCGTCGAGCGTTGCAAAACGAACGGCGCGCGCTTTGTTGTTTTTGAGAATGGACAAATTCGCAAGCGTTATGCCGACTTTCTCGGAAAGTTCGTTCAACGACATCTTGCGCTTCGCCATCATTACATCGAGATTAATTACAATCATATTTTCACACCGTCAAATCGTTTTCGTTTTTGATTTCGGTTGCCTCTTCCACAACATTTTTTACAACTCGGATGCAAAGACCGAGAAACAAAATTGCAACGGCGACAACATAAGCAATAAAAAAGACGCGTCCCAAAAGCGCGAACAGAATGCCGCAGACAATGGCAAGCCACGAAACTCCTCGGATAAGGGAAACGCTTGTTTTTGTAAAAACAAGTCCGCGAAGAACGCGAAACAACAAAAAAAACATCATTATATCGGCAACGCCGACCGAAAGAACTATGAGATAGCCCACAGTCATAACAAATATCTTTCCGTTCTCACCTATTGTTTCTCCCTTGGAAAAACCGTTGACGGCATCCACAAACAGCCCCGATATTTTCGGCATTATAACTGCACAGGCAATAAGAGCCAGAAAAAAAATTACCGTCAAGGTTATTGAAATATAAACCGATGCCTTGCGTGATATTTTCAACATAAGAACCTCCGAACGAAAACGCATATAAACGTTTTTCTCTTTTTTCGCCACTATTATAGCACAACGCTTTTCGTTTGTCAATATATTTTTATCGTTTTTCGATAAATTTAAAATCACAGGCATCTTGCTGACAGAAAAACGAATTTTACGGGATTTTTTTTATCCAAAAAAGTTGTCAAAAAGCGGAAAGTGATATTTTTTACATTTTGCCTATTGACAAATCACGAAACGTGATGTATAATAGAGAAAAGAAAAGAAGCAAAAGAGAGGTTACATTATGAGATTCTCCGAAAATTTGAAGGTTCTGCGCAAGAACAACGGAATGACGCAAAAAGAACTTTCGCAGGCGCTCGGCGTTGCGCTCAGCACGGTTGCGATGTGGGAAACGGGCAACAGAAAGCCTGATCTCGAAATGCTCCAACATATAGCGAAGTATTTCAACGTCTCCGTGGATACGCTTTTTATGGAAAACGAGGAACTCGGCGACGATTATCTGCTTGACTCCGAAATGTCCGCAAGAATAACGCCGAACACCCGCCATTTGAACGAGGACCTTGCGGAACTCCGCGAAATGCTCCGTACCAGACCCGAAGTAAAGATGCTTTTCTCCGCGTCGAAAAACGCAAGCAAGGAAGATATTGAAAGAACCGTTGCGATAATTGAAGCGTTGAAGCAGAACAAGAGATAAATGAACGAAATTTACGTCCGTCTGCTCGCGCTTCCGATGACCATACGCGGCGTTACCGTCACGGACGACGAGGGCGACTACAATATTTATATAAACTCTTCGCTGACGCCCGACCAGCAAAAACTTGTGTTGAAACATGAGATGACGCATATCGAGCGCAACGATTTCGACAGTTTTTCGGACATATTCGAAATCGAAGACCTTGACCCTTGACTTTTCATCGGTTTGGGGGTATAATAGTCAAGACGGAGTAAAAAAGTATACATTCTCCGTCAAGTCAACAGCGAAAGGAATATGACCGATGAGCGAATGCACTCACAACTGTTCGACCTGCGGTGAAAACTGTTCTTCAAGAAACACGCCGCAGAGTCTTTTGGAACCTGTAAATTCATTGAGCACGGTCGGTAAGGTCTATGCGGTAGTCAGCGGTAAAGGCGGCGTGGGTAAATCCACCGTCACTTCCCTGCTTTCCGTTATGACCGCAAAAAAAGGCTTTAAGACCGCCGTTCTCGATGCGGACATCACGGGACCGTCAATACCGAAAATGCTCGGAATAAATGAACGCGCAATGGCGGACGACAACGGAATTTATCCGGGCGTCTCAAAAAGCGGCGTTCGCGCTATGAGCCTTAATATGCTTGTTGAGGACGAGACAACGCCCGTTATTTGGAGAGGTCCCGTCATTGCGGGAACCGTCAAACAATTCTGGACGGACGTTATCTGGGGCGACATAGACTGTATGTATATAGATATGCCTCCGGGAACGGGCGACATACCGTTGACAGTATTCCAATCAATTCCCGTTGACGGCATTATCATCGTAACGTCTCCACAAGACCTTGTTTCCATGATAGTGGACAAGGCTGTGAATATGGCGGAAAAGATGGATATACCCGTTATCGGACTTGTTGAGAATTACAGTTACTTCCGCTGTCCCGATTGCGGAAAAGAACACCATATTTTCGGCGAAAGCAGTATCGCTTCAATCGCGGAAAAGCACGGACTTCCCGTTCTTGCCCGCCTGCCCATCGACCCGCACCTTGCGGAACTTTGCGACGAGGGACGTGTGGACGAATATGAGACAACAGCTCTCGACAAAGCGCTTTCCGAACTCCTCGGCGAAAAGACTGAATAAAACCAAATAATACGCAAGCGGCGACCGAAACGGTCGCCGCATTCTTTATGCACAGCACACGCACATCCGATAATTTTGTCAGTATTTATTCTCGGAATCAACTGAAAGCAGAGATAAACACGGCAAACAACGTCCGCCGTGTTTTATTTTGAGAGAATGAAAAATAATTGTCTGTCGTAGGAAAAATCACATTTTATAAAATCCGAATTTGGTTTTCACTGTTTCGAAACAACAAAACTTTGCTCTTGATCCGAGTTATTCAACTAAGCCCACGGGTCGGCGGATTTTGGATCACGAACACCCGTCAGCAAATATTGCTCCCATAAAAACCGCTTGCCGTCACTTCCGCGCTGTCTGAGTTTAACGGGACGCGGGGCATCCGCACCTCCGCAGGGGATAAACAGTTTCATATATCCCGCTTCTTCCTCCGAAACGTGATTGGACTCAACAACAAGAGTGTACGGTTCGGTCGGTGTATAATTATTATCGGGAGTTGCCCCGACAAAATATGTAAAGGGCAAGTTGGCAAACTGGAATTTCTATTTGTGTTGCCATGCCGGGGTTTTGGTCGTATTAACATTGAAGTAACAGCCACGCTTACTGCCCTCGGTACGATGGTCATAGTAAACCAGCGTGTGGTTCACATCAATGATACCTTCTTCCAAATCAATATC
>JABLTK010041253.1_pt1 | contig 16544 bp, 15 predicted proteins | sample 7160131 | NCBI WGS metagenome assembly JABLTK01 (sample SAMN14651221, study PRJNA627086) | human gut metagenome | isolation source: feces | host: Homo sapiens
GATATGATCAAGACCATATCTGATCCGATCCTGAATGCCTGCGTCCGCCGCAACTACAACCTCTACCGCTACGAGAAACACAAATCCCTTACCAACATTGAGAACATTCCGCTGCTGATGATCCCCACGGCCCAGCCACAGATCCGCAATGCCGACGACTGGGAGGCTCGCTTTGAAACCGTCCGTAGCACCTTCTCCTCCCGCGTCGGCCAGATCTGTAACGCCGCACTGGACCGCAGCATCATTGCCTACAACGAAAACTCCGACGCCGCGGAGCGGGAGCGTTGCCGGGAGGAAACGGAGACATTGGCCATCCTCACCGGGCTGGAGATCGACTCGGCCAAGAGCGGCATCCGTCCGGATCTGGATGAGTACCTGACCCATAAGGCCATCAAGCGCAGCGACTTTCTCAAATATAAAACACTGGTAGAGGAGATGGAGACCCGGCGTGCCTGGTATGAACCAACCCACGCGGCCAGGGTGAAGGCGTTTTTCAAGAGGGGGGATGGGGACGAGGTGGACTCCAATGTGGAGCGCCTGCCGTATCTGGCGCAGCAGCTGAAAAAGAACACGCCGCGCATCAAGGCAAAGCCCGCCAAGGACGAAGAATTGTTTTCCTTCGCTCGGCAGCCGGACTGGAAGGGGCAGCTGAACTCCGATAAGCTGGCGGCGGTGGATGCGCTGCTGCGGGATTACGATGCCTGTCTCTCCCGCATTCGGGCCTGCCGCGTTCCAGTGAAGGAGAAAAAGCGGAAGAGCGATGTGGAGCGCATTTTGTATGCCAGAGGGCAGGAGGATGCATACGATCCCGACGAGCTGTACGCCCTGTTCGGCAGTCTGCCGCCGGAAAAGGTGTCCGCTCTGCGGCAGACCATTCAGAAACAGGCCTGGCACCTCATGGACGAGGATGCACGGGAGTGCTTCCTGCGGGAATGGCTGACGGAGCCGGAGTTTGAGGATGTTTACGATCTGCTGACCGATTTCCGCTTCGGTGGCTACCGCATCCTCGGAGACATTGTCTGTGATATAGAGGACGAGAACACCGGCAGGGAGAAAAAGCAGCTGTTCCGCGAAAGCGACTCGAAATCCTTCACCGCCATGATGAGCGCCTTCGCGGACAAATCCGCTTCCCGGAGCTACCGTGATGCGGTGACGGCCAAGTGCCGAGAACTGCTGACTACTATCGTGAAACCGGCTTTGGCTGTGCGTTATGTGGTGGCTCTCGGCAGGCGTGACTTGCTGTGGGATCTGCTGCCGGAATACATTGAGAAAAATGTTCTGGAGGTGCTGGATGATTAACGAATGGGAGGAATTCTGCGCGTATACCGGAACGGTTTCCTATACCGCCAGTAAGAAGAGCGATACGACATGGTTGGGTCGGTTCACTTTTGCCACGATCCTGGAGTTTGAGGGGATGTCGCGGATTTTGACTGTTCTGGCTCGCGGATACCTGTTCCACGGCAAAGATGGAGCAGTCATTTCGGGTGATCCGCATGACCGGGTCGACCATGCCCGCCGTGCGCTCTGCGCCTGGTGCAGTGTGCCAGAGGACGGAAAGCGTGTGCAGGGCAAGGAGTGGCAGTTCCAGACGGATTTTTCGGAGCTGCATACGGAGTTCCCGGAGTTGGTGGATGCGGATGGGGTCGGCTGGTTCCTCCGTCATGTTCTCCGCGCTGCGGACTTCATGCTGGCGCACCCGGAAAAGGTGCGCAGCACCTCACTCAAGTATACGGAGGTTATTCAGTCCAAGTTTGCCGCCGCATGGCGAAGTAAGGTGATGCAGTATCAGATCCCGATTTTTGCGTCCCAAACCAAAGGCGCATGGACGCTGCGCTTTGACGATATCCTTGCCGATGCGTTGGAGCTGGGGCCGCTGCGCAGAGAGGGGCCGGAGCTGCCGCCTGAGCTGACCGAAAAAGTAACAACAGCGCTTCCGAAGGAAATTCCATCCGAGGTCGTCTGTACGCTGATCCGCTATTATCTCGCCAACCAGCAAGATGATTGCGAGTGGGTGGTCCTGCCGGTGGCAAGCTTTGACGCCTACTTCGGAGATACCAGCTTCAGCAAGAAGTATCTGCCCAAGATCCCGCCGGAAATCATGGAGCGGAGCAGCGCCTTCGGTATCAGCCGGTATCGGATCACAGAAGAATATCTGCCATAAGACACAGACAGCGGGACAAGCCTATATGGCCTGTCCCGCTGCTTTCTCTGCCCGGATTGAGAGTGTTTTCCTTGTTTATGGCGGCTCAACCATTGAGCCGCTGCCTATGTTCTACTCCTCGTCATCATCAGACCACGAGGAGATCATGTGAATATCGCCGGTGTCCATATCCATTGCCATGTGATCTCCCATGCGCATCATGAGATCCCCATCGGAGTCCATCGCCATGCTGTCAGAAATGCTCATGGCGAAGTCGCCGTCATCGTAGTCAAAAAATCGATTGCACACTGTACCCACCTCCTCTATTGAAATATCTGTTATAAACCTCATTCACCGCTTCCACATACACCACAAAGGATGGGTGGTTACGATCCTGCCAAGACAGATACATGTTTTTCTTCTCACGATACCTGTCACGAACCTCCTGCCATAAGCCTTCTTCCTTTATTTCATCCGCCTTATCTTTCACCTGATGAGAGTTCGGCACTTCGTTCCATGTGTACTGATTCCAAGATTTATTATGCACTAACCGCATATAGTTCCCGTTTGGGTTTTTCTTGATAATCGCAACATCAAAGCTGAATTCAACATTTGGAGTATCCTTAAAATGCAGCAGTGCAGTCAAACAAGAAGTTGAATCTTGTGCATACGAAAAGAACTTTCCGCCCACCGCTTTGTTAAGGGCATTTCTAATTGTATCTTTCAGCAATCGCGGGTCGCGATACTCGTTATCTGCCTTCATGATCAAAAGATTGTAGTCAAGGTCATATGGACCATCCCCGTTTCTCGTGATCATATTCCTTGCGCCGCTTCCAACAAGCGAAAACTGTGCAGAAATACCCTTCTCCTTCAGCAGCTCGCAGGTTTCCTTCAGGACATTCGAGCAATCCGAACGATAGCGCTTTGCTTCGGATTCGCAAACAAACTCATACGCCATACATACTCTCCTTCTCGCCCATGCCATCCATTCAACATCGAGGTTAAATCACTATAGAATAGCATAGAAAGTTTGATTGTCAATAGCGGCTTGACCCTATTTTGAATGTTCTCCGCAAATTTCAACCCATGCTCCCGATTTTATTGCCATTTTCGTAAATGTCCGTGCCGTCTTCACAATGATTGGGCCCCTCGTACTCCACCCAGCCGAAGCCCGCTACATAGACTTTGTCACCGGGCTGCAATTCTTTAGGAGGTTGGGGCGGAGTTGGCTCTGGTGCGGAATTCTTAGCGGGTGCCTGCCCCGTGGAAGGCTGGAGTTCGGAAGCTACAGGTGTTTCAATAGGCCCTATCTCCGGTTCAGGTTGCTCTTCTTGGGGCGCTTCTTGCCGCGGAATTGTTCCTTTTTCCTTCTCTGCCAGTGTTGCGGGTTCCTCAATTTCCGCAACGGTCGCTTCCTTGGCGCTCACAGCGGTTTCTGCAACTGGGGCAGGTGTTTCCTTGACCGCGTTGCCATGTGGCCACACAGCGGCGCACAGGGCAACACATGCGGCAATCATTGTCACTATGATGAGTTTTTTCATTTCTCTTCCTCCTTGGATGCGAAACGAGCCCTCAACTCCATTGCCGTTCGGCAGGAGACTGAGCGCTCGTTTTCGTAGTAGTTCAATTCCATGAAGAGTTTCCACGCCAGCTCAAATCCAGAGATGAAGCTGTCGATGGAGGTATCCTCCGCAATACGGTCTTTTGCGTCGATGATCTGGAGTACCAACCGGCGCTCCGGCTTGCCCAGCACCTCGCTCAGTGCGTGATGGCATTCCTCAATTTCCTGCTTCTGCGCCGGGAGTTCAGGTCGGGTATAAAAGCAGTCGTATAGGTCTTTCAGCAGCTTGTATTTCATGCGCTCGCCTCCTTGCAGCACAAACATATACCACAGTTCGACAGAAATAGCTACTGAAACTTGCTTCATGGAAGAATCTTGCCTCACAAGAACTAACTCTGCTTTGCGGGAACTGCCTTATATTTCGCACCACGCCCTTTAATCACAACAGGCATAAGTGAGCCAGCATTCTTCATTTTCCTAAGTAGATAGTTAGCTCTATTGTTAGAAACACGAAGGAACTCAATCACATCCCTGCGAGAAATGGTTTCATTGTTTCTTGCCAGTTCTAAAATTAACTCTGTTTGAGCTGCGGTCATTTTGTCAAAACAGGCAAGCATAAAATTAGCCATTTCTTCAATTACCGGAATTGTAACTGAGTTACCAAACTGCTTATACTGCTGAGTTCGGGTCGTTCCTTCTGGAAAAGAAAAGGTCTCGTTTCCTTTTTCATCAAGGAATGCATACCCGATAAAGCCCTGGAGTCTGCCCCATTCGGTTGGAGTCATTACACGAATTCCCTCATCATTTAAAGCCGTTTTTTTAGTTGGGAGAATCTTACCAGCAACACCTTCTTTGGGCTGATAGATCAAATTTCGTTCTTTTCCTGATCCACCAGTAGCAAGGATTGTACTGGCCACAGGATGCTCGATTCCCTGAGCATTTACCACCACATAACCGAAACCGTGTCCTTTTGCTCTTTCACGTTCTTTATGTTTCTTTAGGGTTTTCCAATATCCGCTCGCCATATAGTAAACATCATCTACTACCGGTTCGATGATCGAATTCAGATCCTCAGCGATTATTTTTCTCCCGGAAAACGGCATATCCGCAGTCAGAACTTTAACTGCATCGCCGTACATTTTTTTGCTAAAGGCCATGATATAAACACGGGGACGATTCTGCGGCAATCCAAAGTTTCTTGAGTTTCGTATGAATGATTTTCCGGAATATACATAAGAACCGTCTTCATCCATAGTTACACCAATAATTCTATAGCTCAGCTCATCTTCCAGGGTTGTAACAATGCGCCGAAGTGTTTCGCCTTTATCGTGAGAAACTAAGTTTTCAACGTTTTCCAAAAATACAGCCCGGGGGTTTGTTCTGGAAATGATGTCTGCGATATCAAAGAAGATGGTGCCTTTGGTGGTATCACGAAAACCTAACTTTTGGCCAACACGGCTAAAGGTCTGGCATGGGAAACCAGCAAGTAAAATGTCATAATCCGTCTGGGCGACTTTTGCCTTGAATTCGTCCGAAGTTAAATCATTCAACGGATTCTCCCCAAAAAGGTGTTCATATGTTTTTGCTGCACATACATCAATTTCGGCCGACAAAACATTTTGAAATTTACCGGTTAATTCAAAACCTCGTCGAATACCGCCAATACCGGCACATAAGTCTATTGTTTTGTACATCATGTCTGATCGCTCGCTTGTCTAATTAATAAGTTTGTGGCATCCAAACCATCAAGAGAAACGGTGTAAGTAATGCTGTTAATACCTTTAGGTAAATGACCATCAACAAACGATGTGTCTTTGATGGCTGGGAATGATTCGTCCACTTTATACTCCAACATGGCATGTAGAATATACTGCCTATTTCTTGCAGATTTCCCCTTTTCGAATCCAAGGGACTCTAATTTGTCATTTAGGACTGCGGTACTGTACCCTAAGCATCCCAATTCCTGCACCAAACTATTAATGCTAACGCCTGACTGGGCAGATTCGAACTGGCATAACACTAAGAATAACGGAAATCCGTTTGGTGGATCAAGCTGGAAGTGATTGCTCAAAGTAATTTCTCGCTTATTCCTTGCTGTTGAGGATTTGACTTCATAGAACTTTCCATCGCAATCAATGTCATATGTAGCTCCAGTAGGACCGTTCCATTCTGCGTTTTCGCCATGTGAAGCAAGATAACGGAGTGTGAGGAGTTCTCCAAGCACATCATACACACGCTCATCAACATTTCTGTTGCCGAGAAGCTCTTTCCATTGCATCCACCAAGTCGTGGGAGAAGAAAGTATCTCTTCCCGAAATTTACCGTCAACCCCAGGATAAAGAAGCTCTGCGCAAAGTGTCGAAAACGGGCCCTTAATGTCTTCGGATCGAGCCATCAGCAATAATGCGGGCTGTTTTTTCACCCCATCAAGGATAATTGTGTCTGTATAAAGGTGTGCACCAGCAAATTTCTCCGAAACAACCATGTTTTGAGGCGCAGGTAATGCAACGCCATAGGAATTTCCGGTCTTAATTGTCCAACCCTCATACCCACACTTCGCAATGCTTGATATTACCGCAGCATATCCTGTGGCAGAGGCTGCCCAGCCATTTCTAATTTCTTTAGTCAACATCACTCGTGCCTCCTGTAATGCTGAGCTGTGCAAACAATTGCATCACATAACCGGGTTCTGCATTTTGTGTAAGTGCAGGTTCAACCGTCGTACAATTCACACGATTCTGAGTTGCAATCTTATTAAAAAGATTACTGGATTTCTTCTCGACACCCGAATATGCTTTTATCAGTTCTCTATATAGCTTCAAACGATATCCTTTACCCGTTCTTTCAATAAAATCGCTAATAGTATCAGTGCCAAGATCTTTGAGTACTTCCTTCGTTGCTTCCGCATTTCCCTGCCAGGAAAGGTGAATATACCACCATAGAGTCTTGAGCCATATACGACGAGTATGAGCGTAAAATCGCTTTGAATTAAGTCTTCGTCCTTCTGCAGCGTCTGTCTTACTTGGCGGATAGCGCAAGTGTGTAATATCCGGAAAAACTGTACATGATAGGTAACGCCAAACATCGTCATCATTTGCCAGCACATTAGTGAAGCCATTAGCGGCGCAAAGCTCATCATAAAGGCAGAGTCCAATATTTACATCTATGGCATATCCTCCGTTTGGCTTTGCAACTTGGTAAACTGCTATTACCTTATTCCGGAGTTTCAAGTATGAAGGGTCAAAGTCATCCACACGAAACGACTCCCATTTAGCCTCAAGATCCTGAAAGGCAGCTTCCGGAAGAGCGTCAATGTCATCGGCAAAAGCTTTTGCTTGTGCCTTTGTCAGTTTTTTATAATTCACTCGGACCCTCCTCCTTTCAGCATCCTTTCGATGTTGATTCGAATGGTCTTCTGTAATACATCTATGCTCTCTGTTTTGAGCGCTGGATCACAACCGGCATAGAAGTAATACATGGCTTGCGAAATGCTGCCCACCTCCAGATTTGTACCGTCGAGGGTCGGAACGAGATAGCCCATCTCATCAATCTTTTTAATAATCATGAGATATGCTGTAGACACGATTTCTACAAGAATATCTATATTCTTGATGGTGTCACCAACCTTTGGGCAGAATGAATAGTGGGAATTAAGATACAAGCAAACGTAGTCTTCATTGAAGAGGTCTTGTGTAGGGTCATCCCATTGATTAAGCTCCAACCACCACAGCGGAAGGTTAGGATCTTTAACTTCTTTAATTGGAAAGTCCATGTAAAGACTGTCAAAATCAAGAGCTATACTATCGATGGTTCCAATGGTAACACCTGCTTCATTGATTAGATGTTCTTCGCCATCATGCACATGTTCGGCCTCTTTCTGTATATAGAGAACAGTATCGAGGACGAGATCGCCTTTAATTTCTCCCGGTAAAAACTCATGTCTGAAGTTACAAACTATGCGTTCCCCCTGGGTTACAACGGATTCGGGCTTGATGTACCCCATTTGAGTGAGTGTTTTATTATTCCAGATAATACAAATGCCAAGAGACGCTTCGTTACAGATTACACCGTTTTTTCCGTATAAACATGATGGCGTTTCGATTGCAATCTGCCTGCAAATCCGCAACCCATCATTTTCAATTTTCCACGATTCAAGACTATCTTCTAATTTGATAGTGTTTTTTCCTCTGGGGCGAAGGCTTCTATAGGCTCCTTCGATGAGGTAACTGAAATCATATTTGTTACAAACACAACCGCATTTATCAAGTAAATCTTCGGTCAGCGTAGGATAAAACGATAGATTATCCACATCAGTTCACCTCAATTCTTTGTCGTTTTCTTGGTTTCCTTAATAGAGCAACGGTACTTTCTGTTAGCGGTACGGATAACCAGCTTTCCGTTTACAACAGCATTAGTAATTGTGTTCTCGATCTCAAACCCGCACACACCTTCATTCTCATCACCAGTGATAATACGGATCTTTGTGAAATCCGAAGCACATTCCTTATGATCTGTGTTGCAATCAGATGGCAACATAAGCTCCTTACCAGAGTTCTGTGCAAAGGTTTTACAATCCCAGATTGCGTCAACCATGATCGGGAACATCGTACCAATGTTTTGCTGCCATGAACTCAGATCCATCAACCCGGTTTCCGATTCGACAAAAATGCCGATAACCGCTTTCTTCTTCGTGTTACAGAATTTAGCGGAAAAATCAATGATAATAGAGTCATCAACATAAATTTTCTCCCCCAGAATGAATTCTAAGCTGTCGACAGAACTACCGCCGCCAGAGCCGCTACCAGAACCACCACCTTTGGTTCTTTTACCAAAGTTTGTAGTGGGGAGGAGTCTTTTTCCAAGTTTACCAGACAACTTACTGGTTGTCCCCTCTACTGGTCCTTCGCTACTGCCTCTTAATGCTGAATTGACTTTATTGCATATCTGATTCTTTATATTTGCCACCAATGTAAAAGAGGATGGATCAAGCCAATCCATATGATCGGATTTTTCGCTTTTCCTTAAATATTCACCAAACGGTTTTCCTGCATAAGCACCTGCTGTTGGGTCGTTCTTTAACGTTACTTTGCAGTCAGGCACAAAGAATACGAAGATATATTCGTCATCGTTTTCTGGCTTGATTAGTCCCTTTGCCCACTTATCATCTATTTTATAGTCTAAAATCATCCCCGGTGTTCTTGCAAACATTACAATCGGGTCATTTAGAGAAGTCTTTCCGAACAAACGCAGATAGGTATAAGGATTTATTGAAGAACTCCCTGCGCCCATCTCGTCTTTAGTTATACGGATATATGCCGCATGGCCTGCCTTATTACCCGTAAGTTTCTGAGAGGGTATCGAAACACATTTAATAAACGGGAACGCTTTTGATTTGTAGGGTTGTGTAGCACCTTGATTAGCACTTAATGCAGAAGTGTACAACTCTTGCACCAACCTAAACAGCGGACGCATATTCGCATCGGTAATTGGGTTTCCGTTCACACGAACAGCAAGCCATTTTTGTGCAGCGTATTCTTTAACAGCTTTATTGTAAACTCGCGGAGCATACCACTTTTGGACAGCGAGCTCAATATACTGTGCGATATCGTCTTTAAATGTGCACATCGCAATTTCTTCTGCAGTAATGCCGCAATTATCGGGAAAAATACCATGCAGTAAACGTGCTTTATTAATATACGGGATAATTATTGCGGTACCGGTCTGTGTCGGCGAAAACTTCTTGACCGAAAAAATATCCAGAATTGTCTGAATCTCCGCTTCGCTGGTCAACGGCAAAATTTCATCGTCTGAATTCGGGAATTTTTTCCCCCACCAAGCACGCCCAACGGCATTTTCAATCACTTCCTTAAGTATGGCATTTTCATCGGTTTCGTTTTCAATGAGTGAGATAATTAAACGAGATTTAGTCTCATTGTTCTCTTTAATCTGGCTGTAGAAAACAACCAATCCTATGCCCACGCGATAATAGACGCTCTTTCCATAACCCCAACTGCCACCAGCCTCACCAGCACTTGAGTTCGTTTGCTCCTTACCAGTATCGAAAACCAATTTGAAGTAGTTTCCATGATCATCGGGATCTAAATCTTTTTGGAGAATCGGACCCGTCAATCCCGAAGTCTTATAGTCCCTAATCTCAAGAAAATCAGCAGTTTCATTGGGGAAACGGCGGTCAAGAATAGGCCCAATGTCCGGAAGCAGCGCATTAAATGCCTTTGGAGAAAAGCTGCCTTGTGTAAAATTAATATTACAGGAATCACCGGGTTGGTTGATTGCAGCGTCAGAGCTGTTTTGAATAGCTTCACGAACAAGCAAATCAAGTTCCGGAATATTATCATTCTGCAGGGCTTTTAATGCACCACTTCCGTACGATACACCTATTTTCATGGGTAATATAAGGCTTTGAAACATAGGATAGCCTCCCTAATAGTTAAATTGTAATGCGTAGAGATTTTGCGTGTGTTTCTCCGATGCTATCTCCAGAGACAATAATGCTGATGCCAACAATGTCTTCATCCGCATCCATCTTAAAACGATTTTTTGTCTTTGGCTCACCACCATCTTTCTTGATTCTATAGATCAAGAGAAGAGGCTTATCTTGGAGGCCAAAGTCACAACGTTTAGAGATAATATTTTTGCCGTTTTTTCGCGTTTTTTTGAACTCTTCTAACTGCTCGGGGTTCAGCTCACTTTCATTTACGTCGCAAATTGCATCTCGACCGGAACGTAGGGAGCCGATATCAAGGTGCTCTTCAATCGCAACCTTTTTACGGGTACGTTCAATCATTCCAACCGACAATCCGTTACCCAAGTTCCAAAGTTTATCGTGGTTATCTCCGTCTACTATAGCAACATCCCACTTAGTAAATTTACCTTCCTCACACATTTGCGACATCCATTCGAAGAAATATCGCAAATTCTTTTTAAGCGAAGAATATTCGGATACTTCGTAGACCGATAAATATCTATCAAACACATCTTTGTAAGCGATGTTATCCCACACAAATGCCTTCGCTGTCGTCGAGGATCTTGGTGCAATGGTTTCGTTGAGAAACAAAACAAATTGGTCGGTAAGCGTAAGGTTGTGTGAAAGGCTGTTGTCGTTTGTGAAATTCGTGGTTTCATAACTGTCTCCACAAAAGTCAAAATCAGCATATTGTGCCATTTGACTTTTCTTTTTAGCAGTTATTCTAAATTTTGCAATTTCGGGAGTGTTTCTGATCCTGGGGCCAAATTTAGAGGGGGAAATACCACGCTCCATAAACATCTCAACTTCTCGCTTCAGATCCATATCAATCTTTGCAAGAGCTTCAAATTTTTTTTGCGCATCGGCGGTAATCCAAATTCGCTGAAGGAGCTCATAACCTTTGCGATAACCGAACCATCGTGCCATCTGCATCAATGTATCCGCTTGGTTTGATGTGCGGGAGAAATACGTGCACACTAACCCATCAATGGTAAGACCACGAGACAGTGTATTACCACCAATCACTAAGAATGCCGGAGCCTTCGCCATTGCTTTAAGTTGTTCATCGGTAGGATAAACAATGCGGAGATATGTACCCTCTTCCGCTTCTCTATTGGCGGAACAGTTATCTACGCAAAGATGCAGTCCGCTGGAGTACTCCAGCGACTTATCTTCTCCCAGCAGTATATTTGTAATGCCAGACAAGAGCACATGCAGTTCGGTCAGAAGTTCCTCAAAAGCAGGCATGTCTTCGCGGATAGACGACAACAATCCATAGTCTGGGTTAGCTTCTTGCAAGTCTGCCTTGGTTATGGCATATGCCTCGTCAGCATAAACAGTCCGACAGCACTCGATTACCTGATCCTTCTGGATAAGCCATTTCTGAATTTCATCGTAAACAATAAAGTGTTCTTTTTGAATAGCGGAAGTATGTACAAGCATACTTATACTTTTTTTGTGACCACGAACCCTAAGCACAGATGTTGCACAAAGAAACCAACTAATAGCGTTTTTCATGCTTTGAGGCAAGCCCGTTTTTATCTTCTTTTGAATTTCCTTGAGCAGCTTGCCTTCTGTAGCATTAACTTCACGCAGAATGGGAAAACCGGGACACCCCTGTTCGTTATTACCAAAGATCACCTTTGCTCCGAAATACTCCTTTGCCTCTGGCAACGTGCATACGAAGTCCTTCGGATACAACGATTCTTCTCCAGCTTCGTTCAAAACATTTGCATACGGAGTGGCAGTGAAACTAATATAGTTCATCGCCTGGAAATGAACATTTGGGGTAGTACCATCACTCTTCTTACCATTTACAAGATTGCAGATGAGCTGATTAATAGCACACCGTTCCTGTTCCTCTTCTTCTGTTATTTCAGCAGTATTTATACTCGCCTGATCTGCTTCATCATCGATTACAACGATGCGAAGTTTGCTTGTCCTGTTCGGATCATCGTAAAGCCAGTCAATCAGCTTTTCAAGACGTTTTCTATTCTTCAGACAAACTGTTACATATCTCTGTGAGAAGTTCTTGCTTCCGGTCAAGGGATTGAGCTTCAACTCCTCGGCCCCGAAACGCTTGTCCTCGCTTGTGAAATCCAATATGCGCCACAAAATACCTTCGCTGTTGCTAAGATCCTTTTTAAATCGATCTCTGGTCTGTTTACGAAGATTATCGATAGTTCCAGACAGAATGATAAAAAAGTTCCAATCATAATCCGCAGCCATACTGACGAGTCCTTCCATATTGGCCGTTTTTCCGGACTGGACACTACCCGTAACAAGGCCTTTCACAGCACTGGTTTTACGGCTATCGCTACTCAAATGATTTAATACCCATACGCAACTCTTTTGGATGTCGGTAACAGAATCAGCGCTCATTATTGTCTTGAGATGAGATTTATACTGCGCCCATGAAGAGGCGATTCCCACGGGTACGGGATAGTAATTCCTTACAATTCCGTTGTCAATAGCAATAACAGGCTCTTCTTCAGCCATCGATACAGTAATATGCGTTATCTTATAATCCGCAACAAAGCCTTCCCACTCTTTGATGCTCAAATCCTCTGGCCACATGAAATCGTCTATCAAATCGGCAAGTTTTTCTTCTCGCTTATCGGAAGAGGCACCAAGAGAGAGTATATCATCCCAACTTTTCCCAGCGCTCAACTCATTTGCTATCCATTCTTTACACGGTTGAAAAATAGTACTTTCGTAATCAGGCACGATAGTCACCTCTCCCTAAAAGCTCTCTCAATTTGGTCAGCACAAGCAGAGCAATTTTTCTTTATCTCGTTACCCCAGAATCTCAATACAAGCCACCCTTGTTCCTCAAGAGCATGTGTAACTTCTATATCTCTTTCCATTGTCCGTTCAATTTTAGGAATCCAAAACTCCTGCCTTGACTTAATTTCGTATTTTTTGTTCTCCCAATCGAACCCATGCCAAAACTCGCTGTCACAAAAGACAGCAATCTTTTTCCCGATAAAAGCAATATCTGGTTTCCCGAAAATTGTTTTTACATTTTTCCTGTACCTAAGTCCTCGTGACCACAATTCTTTCCGAAGAGCGACTTCAATTGCCGAGTCTTTATTCTTTACTCGACTCATATTATAGCTGATCTGTTCAGGTGTCTTTTTTGCCATCACAAGCACCTCAGAGTTTGGCAAAGAACTCTTCGTCAATATCGTAGTCCTTAACTTCTTTAACACCGATACCGAACTCAGCGAGCTTTGTGATAAACTCTTCTCCGTCAATCAAATCAATTTGTTGCTTTCCTGGAGCAGCCGCCTCCTCAACAGCTGCCTTTGAAAAAGATCCTGTAGTAATAAATACACCTTTTTCAATATTCGTTGTCAGAGATCCTCTAAAATCCCTGATATCTCCCGAACCGACAATACCCTGGTATCTTTTGCACTGGAAAGCTATATTGAAACTAAAAATCCCGTTAATTCTCAATTTTCCTGTACCGTCGATTCCACCATCGCCAGACTTCTTAGTAACCTCGACTTGTGTAAATCCGCACTCGCGCAAAACTCTCTGTGTAAGACGTTCAAATGCATATGGATCCATATGTATCAGTACCTCATACAGTTTTTTGCGCCAGGGGCGAACCTCTTCGGGCATGTCTTCCGGATCAGCGTCAGCAGGAATATCCTTTTTAGGTGCGTTTAACTTATGATATGCTTTGTTAATCGCTGCGCCATCAACCTCAGCCACATCCGAAAACGATGGACTGATCGCCCATACGGCTCTGGCACTATTTGCTATAGCTCCAGATCTTTTCAATAGAGTTCTTGCCCAAGCTAAGCGATAGTTAATCTCGCTCAGACTACTGCTGTTAAGATGGGGAACTTCCAGGACATCATCGGATAATCCTAAAATCTCTGCAGCTTTATTATTTATTTCATCATTCTTACCGGAACCGCCCAAGGCTTTGAGTGCAGCATATGTAACAGTAATTAATTCACTATAGTTAGGAACACTGTTTTTTCTCGCCATATCTATCCTCCAGTCATTTTAGCAAAGCAACCGCACGAAAAAACGGACTCAATCCTTACATCAGAGTGTTGCCAGATGCATTGTCTGGCACAATCTCCACGATATCTTCTATCCGGCAATCCAGCGCCGCACAAATCTTCACGAGTATCTCCGTGGTGACATGTCCGTTCCGTCCCATCTTGGTGACGGAAGCCGGGCTGATACCAGCCCTCTCGCACAGGTCTTTTTTCTTCATGTCCTTATCGATGAGCAGCTTCCAGAGTTTTTTATAACTCACAGACATAAATATCTCCTCCGTACCGATATACGAAAAATGCTCTGCCGCTTGGCAGAGCATTCGGTCTATTGCAGCCATACTGCCAAGGCCTATTCCAACACTTGACAGCGTTGTTTATAATGATAGCACATTTGGGCAGGAAAAGCAAGAAAATGATAAATCCGCACGAATTCCGGCTCTATTAAATTTCTTTTCGGGCCTCCAAAGAAACAGTTGAACCTCCGGGCAGTCAGAGCTACAATGCCAACACATCATTGCGAGGTCAAACTGATTGGAGGTCAAATGATGAATTATGAAGTAAACTCATTTCAGAACTACGAATCGATCACCATTGACGAACTGAAGGATCAAGCTAACAGCCTACTGAATCTGGTAACGGAGGAACAGCGGCCGCTGCGCGTATGCATGAATAATGGCAAGGAGTTTCTGCTGTTCCCTCAGGACCTGCTCTCTCCGATCTGCGATTCCGAATTTCGCTTAATCCTGCTGTCGGCAATACGGTATGCTATGGGCAGAAATACATATATGCCTGTGGTGGTTTCCGGTTATATTAAGCGCCACCTTCGGCTCCTGGACGATAAGTTTCTCGCGCTGGCTACCGATGATATCAGGCAGCACCTTGAAAACTATGCAGAGCATGAGCCAAATTTGAATCTTTGGCATGGCCTTTTGGGTGCACTTGAGACAGAGCAGAGAGAGCGTGCCACTTGTAGGGCAAGAAAAATCAGGTTGTGCCCAGCCTGCGGGAAGCCCTTGGAGGTCATGAGCATTGCCGACAACCAGCATTCACCTGGCGGGTTCGATGTGATTGCCCACTGCCAAAATTGCCACTCTGATTACGAGTGGTTCTGCGATAAGGATGGCAGTGTTTCAGATATGAAGCCGTATTTCTTCGGGTAAGGCGAGTGTACGTTTTTCGGCAGGGAATTTTGGGTATATTCCTTGTCTATAGCGACTCAACCGTTGAACTATACGCCAACTTCCGTAAAGCGATCAAAAGGGTCGCACCTGCTCGTATGAACAGGTGCGGCCATCTAAAAAGTCGCTCGTATTGGAGGATATCTAATTCAGTCTGAAATAGCAGGTGTTTTTCCCTTTTCCTTCTTTCTTCAGTTCACCGGCTGCGACCAGCTTGCGCAAGGCCCCCTCTATGGAGCTGTCACTGAGCGTTGGGCAAAGCTCTCGGATATCCTGTTTGTTGAACCGCCCGATTCTGTTTTTGCTTGCTCTGCGCACCATTTCCAGTGCGGGCAGCTTGGTTTCCACAAGCGCTACACGATCCTCGAAGTCCTTATATGCCGCAAGGATCGTTCCGAGCAGGTACTTGATGAAGGGCACTACATCCTCAGCACCTTCGTGCCAGCCGGTTTGAGCCTGTGCAAGCGCATCGTAGTACAGATCCTTGTTTTTGGCGATTTTAGCTTCAAGGGAGATGTACTTTCCAACATAAAAACCGTTTCGGTACAAAAGCAGCGTTGTGAGCAATCTGCTCATTCTTCCGTTGCCGTCATTAAACGGATGAATGCACAGGAAGTCATGGATGAAAACCGGGATTGCAATCAACGGCTCCAGCTCCATATTTCCAATCACACGGTTGTATTCCTCGCAGATTCTGTCCAGCGCTTCCGGCGTTTCATAAGGGGCAAGCGGCGTGAACAGCGTTTTCACATGACCATCCGGATAGGTGGCAGTGATATAATTCTGCACACTTTTTGTGCGGCCCGCAAGCGGGTTGTTCATGTGACTGTACAGGATTTTATGAAGCTGCAGGATATAGTTCTGCGTAATTGAAATCGCATCAAAGCTCTCGTGAATGATACTCAGCACATCGCGGTATCCGGCAATTTCCTGCTCGTCACGGTTCCTCGGCGTAGTTTTCTCTTCGACGAGCTGCCGGATTCGGGTACTCGTGGTGACAATGCCCTCAATGGCATTCGATGCCTCGGTGCTCTGTATCCTGGCAATCTCCACGAGCTTTTCGAGTTCCTCCGGACGCTGCTTCAAATACAGTTCCTGCTTGCCGGCTTCCTTGTATATGGCCGCAATCAGGCCAAGAACATCCGAGTCCCACTTCTGCTCC
>JABLTK010137686.1_pt1 | contig 16539 bp, 24 predicted proteins | sample 7160131 | NCBI WGS metagenome assembly JABLTK01 (sample SAMN14651221, study PRJNA627086) | human gut metagenome | isolation source: feces | host: Homo sapiens
CTGCCAGTTCTCATACTGTCGAGTATTGTCTTCCTTCAGGTCTGTATACGATGGAATTCATCGAGGAGACTGGATTAGGATGGTCCGATGGTTCTTATGTGACTCTGAGTACAATGGATGGAGAAGGTAACGAAGTAAAGATTGGAAACTATGGAGGCATTAAGGGAGGTGATTCCTTCAAGTTTGCTCTTGGTTCTCTCACTATGACAGCTCAGAATTTGATGGATTCTACACTGGGAGTTATCTCCACTTCAGTAACTGTAGATTGTGAAGCAACCAGTGAGTATCCAGCATTGGCTCATGGTGAGTCCATGGTGACAAGTTGTCCTCCCAACTACATTGGATATGGTCGCGTCCGTTGTATTGAAGGTGAGTTTACTGATATCGAATTGGATCATTGTTCCATCCGTTCATCAACCATCTTCACCTTTGGTTTCACAACGCTTCATCTCTTGACAGGTGTGGCTATGACTCCCATGACTCTCTTGGCTGATGCGAACTTCAACTCGCTAACGATCGATAAAGAATTACCTGCTGGATTGGTATTCCGAGGAAGAGAACTGTCTGGAATTCCCACTGAGGCTACAGAGACCACAGTATACACATTCACAGGAGAAAATCCTGCTGGAACGGTCACAACGACTCTGACAATCACTGTAGAGGATAATAGTTGTGCTGCTATTGACTCCTTCCCAGCTACATGCAATGGTTGTATCTCCTTTTCCTTTGAAGGTTGTCCAGAACATATGCATGGAAGAGTCTCACGTGTATGTACGAATGGCTTGTTTGGTCCCCTTGATATGTCTGAGTGTATCTATGACTCAGTCACCGGGCTTCAGTATTTGCCAACCTCTTTCACCTTCACCGCTGGCGAGAGTATCGTGATTGATAAGCCAGATACTAACGGATTCATTTATGGCTTCTCCATTTCTCCAAATACACCTCTTACCATCAGTAGTACTGGAGAAATCATAGGAGTTCTTCCTGAAGCTGGTTCTTATTCATTTACAATAACAGCTTGGAATCCTGAAGGCAGTATACAAACTACAATCAGTATTACGATCAATCCAAAGCCTTGTACAATTGTGAATGGTATTTCTATAGTCTCAGGTCAGCGAGTATTATCAGCTTGTCCTTCCTATCATACTGGAAACGCTTATCGTATATGTCGGAATGGTGTGTTGTCAGCTGTTCAATATGATGAATGTGTTTTGCTTCCTCCTTCAGGTTTCAGTTATAGTAGTGATGAGATAACGATACCAGTATATTCTTCTTTCAATACAGGCTTTCCTACCTATTCTTCTATCGTAGAGTCTTTTTCTATAACTCCATATAACTCAGAAGTGATCATTAACCGCTCCACAGGAACTGTGGGTGGGCTACCAACAGAGGAAGGGGTGACTGTTTTCACAATTACTGCAAGTAACGCTGCTGGCAGTACTTCATTTGAATTAACATTGAGAGCGGTTGGTTTGACTTGTCCTGCTATGAAGGATGTTCCTGAGACTGCTGTGGGTGAGAGTTATTCTTTTGATTGTACGACTTTGGAGGGATACAAGGGTGTATCGACACATACTTGTCTGTTGTCTGCAGATCAACGGTCAGCAAAGTGGAGTACTCCTTCTGAGTTCTGTCAAAGAAGAGTAGTTCGCATTGATCCTCCTATTATTCTCATCTTTCTGTTTAGTGTTATTATCTTTGGTTGTGCTCTATTCATGAGAATTCAAGATGAGAGATTAAACTTACTCCCTATTTTAAATCGTCGTAAGGTACCTACTCCTTCTTCTGGTCTTGAAGAGGATGATGCATTTGCTGCTTCGTCTGAATCTGATGTCAGCAGTGTTCTACAACAGATTCTATCGGAGTCGGAAGCTGTTTCAGTAGAACCAGAGAAACCAGTCGAGTCATCGCCTTCAGAACCATCTCTTCCTACAAACCAATAGTTGTATTTAGTATCTTTCGACGTTTTCTGTTAATAACGTAAAGGAACTCTTCTTTTTTTTGTGATATAATGTTTGATTGATAAAATCAAGGGAATTTCGTCATAGTAAAAAAGTACTAAATCTATCGATCATAGTAAATTTGTTTAGGTTTACCTAACCCAAAGATGTCTATGAGTAAGAAGGAGCAAATACGGCGACTGCTGTATGACTTCCCTAGTGTGAAGCAATGTGGTAACGATTTTTATGTTGATGCAATTATCTCAAACAAGCCATACACTCTCAGTGAGATTTAGGAGATTGAGTAACGATCCAGAGTTATCAGTGGGTAACGCATTTCCAAGTGGAGGAGTATCTCTGCAATTCACGAAACCTGTTCAAGGTCAAATGATTGCAGTAAATGAGTTGTCCGTTTGTGATAGTCGTCTTCAGAACTTTAATGGAATGACATGGATCAGCGATACTTGTTGGAATATGTAATAAATGATGATATGTAGTAAAGGATATTTTGCGGTTGTTGAATCAAACTGGTATCAAAGATCGATACGAAGGAACGATTTTTAGTCAGGGATCCATGCAACAACCTCAAGGTACAGGCATAAATCCAATGTACACTGGATCAGGAAGTATGGGACACTCTCCTACGCCTACTGGAATGCTACAGAATCCTCAAGCTGGTATGATCCAAAATCCTCAAGCTAGTATACCCCATACTCCTCAAGCTGGTATACCACCGAACCCTCAAGTTGGTATGCCTATGCTTCCAGTGAATGGCATGGCTCCGAATATTCGAACAGATATACCTCCGACTGAATGGTGGGAACAAGAACTTCAGTTTTTAGCCCTCGATAGAAAGAGGTAAATCTTAGGAGAGTAGTGAAATGTAGCGAAGCAGAGTTGACCCAGTTGATTAACAACCAGTCAGTTCGTGATCAATATTTCAATCGAAATGCTCAAGTTACGATTATGAAGAAGACAATTTCTCTTGCTCAGCGTCACCTTGATGAGTATTCGGGGTGTCTGGAAAAGGTAAGAATTTGAGAAGGATGTTATAGGTAGTATGAAACAGAACTTGGACAGTACAAAGCGAGACAGAAAGAAGTAGAAGCAAAAGAAAAGGAAATACAGATCTTGCAAGATCGACTGTCTTCGAAGATGCAGGTACTGAAAATGAATAGTACTAAACTGTAGATGCATAAGCCAGAAGAGTTGTTTGATAAAGTGACACAGAGAATCTCTTCCTTAAGGAACACCTCGGAAGTTATGAAGATGCAGTATGTAAACCAAGAGATTTCTGCTTCTGTAGTGCGAAGAGAGAGGACTGACAAATAGGATTTTGCAAAACAGTATAGAGATGTAGCATGTGAACTGAATATGCTTCAGTCTTGTATGGATTGTTGCCAGAAGTGTTGCTGTGTTTGTTTAGAATCCATCTATTGTGGTTGTCAAAACTCAATGAGTTCGACAAGAGGGTATAGGAGAAACAAACCAGAAGAACCTGATTGGAGAACACGCGAGAATCGAGGTCATTCGTGGTTCACGAATATGAAACGTGAAAAGGACAAGAAGAAGAGTGGTATGTTTGAATGAAGGTTCTGGGTAATATGTAGCGGTTGTTTTCTGTCAGCGTTGTCACAGCCATGACCATTTTACTTATCAATGCAAGAATGAACGTATATATCAAACAAGACCATCTGAAACACAGCAAGTAAGATGTTTGGTATTATTGATGATGTGTAGCTAAAACACCCAAAATTGATTCCTAAGTTAACATTGGAAACTCCCCCAGATGTATTGGAAAAGAGACAAAAAGAATCACAGAAGTTGATTACTGAAACGAATTCGCTTCTTGAGAAGAAGAATGATGTGAAAGATGAGAGTTACAGCTATAGCTACAGTTATAGTTATAGCTACTCTGATGATGGGAAAGAGAAGGAGGATAATAGCTATAGCTATAGTTATAGTTACAGTGATGAATCAGATGCTGAAGAGCCAAAGAAAAAGTCTACATCGAAGCCAGAGGCATTCAACATTTTAAACAAGAAGAAGAGTCCTGAAGCCCGTCGTTCTCCTGTCAAGCTCCTGAAACGAAAGGATCGCTCTCCATCATATTCCTATTCTAGTTACAGTTATTCGGATTCTGATATAGAGAAGAAAGAAGATAACCGGAAGCGTAGCCCTTCACCTGAAAAACAGAAAGAGCGAAAGAGGGCGAGATATTCTTCTTCTTCAGAGGATTCTGATTAGATGTTGACGTGTTTGTTTTTGAGTCGGAAATGATTTGTTAGTGATTCTTCCAACAGTAGAATGAAGATAGAGAGTTCTGGGTGTAGGATCCGAGTCTTGTAAATCGTGGAAACGGGAAACGTGGAACCGACATCCAAATCAGTTCCCGTTTCGTACATCCGTTTTCTGGTTGATGAACACGGACAAGAATCTGTATACTGATATAGCTTGTATTGATGAAGTGTTTTGATAACTTGTAGCTATCAGTATCGGTCGAATAATGCCGCCGCTTATTCCACGACCTTGTTCTCATAGCTGTGATATCTCCAATAGGGTCGAGAAAAAAATGAAAGAAATTCAAGTTCTGGTATCCCAATTGGGTGGACTCTTAAACGAGATGAAGCCGCCTCTGTGCTCAATAGATCCTGTAAAGAAGAAAGCATATGACAACATATATCACTCGCTAATGAGTATTTTATCAACAGCTCCCATACCAGTCCCGGTATTTTCACATCCTCCTGTCCTTCAGCGATCGATGTGTCAGTCGGTATCATTGGGAATGATTCATTCGGATTCTATCTCTTCATTTAGTTCTGTTCCAAGCTCACAGTGTAGTTTGTTTGTATTGTTCTTTGATTTATAGTAAATGATGATCAGGATCGTGCAGAGAATGACGTGTTTTGGGTAGGATTACTCTCGATGTCATTAGAATAGAATGTGGTTTACGAAGTATTTCCAGAATGGAAGGATAAGAAGACAACTCACGAAAACGCTGCTTACTTTCATCGGTTCCTTGAGAAGAAGAACTATGATTGTAATCATCACTTCCGAGGACGAACAACTGACACTGAATTTGCTAAGCGAATGGAGTTCTTTTTAGATGAGATTGAAAAACGTGGATTGGACTGGAAGAAATGTATGCGCAAGTTGAAACGGAGATGTTGTGATCTTTTACGGTATGAGAGAATTAACAATGCGAAGACTGGTAGTGAAGTGAAGAAGGAGTCTGCAGAGTACTCCGATTATATTGCTCTTTTTGGGAGTATTGCAAAACAGAATCTTTCTGAGTTTCAAGCGAAACCTGGAGACTCAGAAACTCTTCCTTCAATAATTAAGGAGGAAAAGGTGGATAGTAGTTGCTCGTAATTGTTATTGGATATAAGTCTTCGATGCAGGCGCATCTCTGCTCAACAAAGGCATTCAGTGATGTGCACTTTTCATAGCGCTCTTTCTGTACTTTTGTTCCTTATTAGTATTTGTCCTTTTTCTCTAGTTTTATTATGTTTGTTACTCAGGATGACACAAATGTGATTGATATTACGTCTCTCTAAATCACTAACAGATGCTGAAGAGAAGTTGATAAATGAATGGAATAGAATGCAGATGGGAACACAAACACACTTTTCTTATTCGAAAGTAAGAAGAATGAGATCGTATTTGCTGCTGTGTGTGCTAACCCTTGCTCTTGTTTCTGCCAAGAGATATTCGGTTTCGTACGATGAGAGGAGAAACTCGTAGGATATGTATTTGATGGTCAGGTTCAGGTTCACTGTGACAACAGGATACATGCGAGGATCTGTTGCTACGTTGTCGTATGAAGATAAGATCGAGACAACTGGTTGGGGTCAGATTCGACTGCATACTTCTAGAGCCTTTCCCGATCAAGTCCAAGCTATGGCCGCTGGGTAGATAGTGTTATTTGTTGGCTTATCGTGTTAGCTTTATTGAAGGGTATGTTGAGTACGAACGTATTTCTCAGCATATCAGCAATATTCGTGCAATCAACTTCTTAGGAAAGCCCATTCCTGAGGGAATTACCACTTATCTTTCTCAACAAATTGAATTTATTCGTTCAATGGTTCGTAGGATCTTTGTTTCAGTAAGTTTATCCTAGTGAATCCCCCTGCTGGAGAAGAAAAATACTGGAAACATGTTGGTCTGATGATGGATCAGTTGGAGGGTATGATGATGGGGTTTGACATATTTCCTGTCCTTAAGAGCTAGATACAATGAAGTTGCTCCTGAAAGTGAAAGAATCTCCTTCCAAGATCTGTACATGCACAATGCAGATGGAGATATGGAGACCCTTTTGGATATCTATCGTCCCGATGAACGTGAAGTAATGATTTTGAGTGGTCTTAAGACTAGTGGTTGGAAATGTTAGATTGCTCTGCTCTGGTTCGTATGACCAGTGATGGAGAAATTTATATGGGTCATGCAACCTGGAGAAACTACGCTGCTATGCTCCGTCACTACAAATTCTATGAATTCCAATTCAGTGATGGTGAGGTCCGATTGTCATTCTCTGCATCTCCAGGTTTGTAATGTGATGATAATTGATAACTAGGTTTCATTAACTCAAAGGATGACTTCTATGTGAATGGATATGGCATTGGTTCAATGGAAACTACGAATGCTATCTTTGACGAAAAACTGTACAAATATTGTACTCCAAATACAGTCCCTTCTTTCATTGTAGTTATGATTGAGAATGATTAGAGATAGCGTTCTCAAGTGTGTAATGTACTTGCCAAGGATCCAAAGACTTGGGTTGACATGTTTGAGATGTACAATAGTGGTACCTATAATAATCAAGTATTCCCGTGATTATCGGTTCATGGATAGTGGATGGCAATTGACTTGAATGGATTTGGAAAGAAGGAGAATATTATGTGGATTGTGGAGCAGATCCCTGGTGAGACCATGAAGAAGGATGTTACTTCGTATTTGTATGAGGATGTGATGATTGTGAATGGAAGTGATAGATAGGGATATTGGGGTTCTTATAATATTCCATATTTCGAGGAGATTTATGATAAGTCTGGATACAACACTCAACCTCATATTCCTGATAATGATTACTACAATTGCAGTCGTCATAATATCTTCAAGCGTGATGCTGTTGAGACTGAATGGGTTGTCTTATATGTAGCCTCGTATCCAGACATTGGAAGAGTTTAAGAAGGTTATGCGCTCCAACAGTTATCTGACTGATCCTCTCTCAGAAGGCAATCCTAAGCATGTATGTGAGAGATGTGGAATAAGACCCAGACCATAGCATCTCGTTATGATTTGTTCGACGAGAAACCTCGTCATTTCGGAGGAATTGATAGCAAGGTTACCTCAACCTCTCTTCATAAGGCTAATATGGGAGTATATATGGCTAGTGGTCCTAGTCGTGATGGATGTCCTGCTTTCTCGTTGGAATAAGGAGGATGGATGATGGATAGATGGAGTGAATGGATGAAGACACATGAGGCTGTTCAGCATCTGGGTCATCCTGATGTATTCGATTTTGACTATGTCTATGGTGATTTTGCATGATCGTCTTGACTCTAATGTTTGTTGCAAACACTCAGGTTTATTGGTCTTTAGCCTGCTAAGTATCATTGATCGATTTCTAGAGTTCCCTCCCTAATTGTCATTAGGATTCATTCAACTTGGAAGCGAAAGTGACGTTGGAAAGACTATAGTTTGTTAAGAAGAAAACGATGGATGACAAGGTGAAGGACCAAAGCAGAGAGGAGATAGTTGATGTACTTCACAAATGGTTTGTTGTTTTTTGATTGTATAAAACGTAGGTTTGGATACAAAGAATTCCGAAGTAAACAATACGGTAGTTCTTGAGTCAGATTCTTGATTTTCAGATGCAATTCGTTCTTGCCTCGATGGATTTGATGTTATCGTATTGATGCCTACAGGAGGTTTCATTGCAGAACTGGATTCATAACTAGGTGGTAAATCATTGTGTTATCAGATTCCTCCACTTGTGAAAAACGGTTTATGTGTAGTAATTTCTCCTCTCATTGCGTTGATGCAAGATCAGCGTTTCTTTGTTTCTCTGGTTTCATTTATAGTTCGAGAGCTAAAAAATCGTAAGATTCCATGTGCCTATCTTTCAAGTTCGCAAACCTCTCTCGAGTATCGTTCGGTACTCAAAACTCTAAATACAGTTCCCTGTCCCTACAGACTATTATACGTTACCCCTGAACGTTTCCAAGTAGCAGAGTTTGTTGATTTGTTGAGTCTGATCCGTTCTCGAGGTGAACTCACTCTGATCGCTGTTGATGAAGCTCACTGTATCAGCACGTATATTTCCTGTGTTTCTATGACATGTAGGTGGGGACATGATTTCCGTTCAGCCTATCGAGAATTATCAACACTCCGAGGTAACTTTCCTGATGTGCCCATTATGGCGCTATCAGCAACAGCAACAAAGGTTTGATGTGTGTGAGTGACATAATATCCAGCAAATTGTGGATGATGTGAAGAAGCAACTTGGTATTCCCTACGCAAAAGTGATTTCAGAATCATTTGATCGGCCGAACATTTTTTACTCCATTTTCAATGCCGAAAATATGGATAGATTTGAACATGTTAAAGAATACCTTTCAAAATATCGAAGTCAATCTGTCATCATTTATGGTAGAATTCCACTTATAATCACAACTAGTCCGAAAGAAAGATGATGCTGAGCGTCTTCAGCGTGATCTTACAAAAGAGGGTTATTTAGCTACAGTATATCACGGTTCACTTCCTGCATGTTTCGATTCTTTAAATAATCGATAGAATAAAGAGAAAGAGAAAGCACTAAAAGATTGGATTTCGGACACTGTCAATATCATTGTTGCAACCATTGCTTTTGGAATGGGAATCAATAAAGTATAGTATGAGTCATAGATTGATAATCATAGAACAATGTACGTTTAGTGGTTCACTGGAATATTCCGCAATCTCTCTATAATTACTATCAAGAGAGTGGTCGTGCAGGTCGTGACGGACAGTCTTCAGAAAGTATAATCTATTTTAGTAGTGAAGATGTGTAAGAAGAATGATGAATCTGATATGTTAGGAACAGTATCGCATTTATGATTCGACGAGATGAGAATGAAGAGCATGTTCGTAAGCATCAAATTCCCGTGATCACCTTAGGAAGAGCACTTGATGAATTGGAGGGCGTGAAGCAGTTTTGTACTGGATTTTCTTGTCGTCGAAAGCAGTTACTGAAATACTTCCAGGAGAAAGTAATAGTATTCAGCTCGTTAGATGTAGATGCAACCGAGAGACAAATCGACTTGTTGTGACTTTTGTAAAGTGAGAACGATGGGTTGTATTCATTATAGAACCCTGAGTTAACGAGAAATACAAATGCTATAGTGACACGCTTACCACCAACTTCATCTCGAATGTTATCCTTGTCAATGAAGAGTCGAATGCAAGAATACTCCACTAATGAAGGAGGTCGCTTTATTACTGCAAAAGAAATGATGGATCGATTCCCGCAGGAAACTGAGGAAAAATCGCGTCCAAGAAACAATGGACTGTTTGAAGTGGACAGTCAAGGCCGATTTGTCGATAAGCACGAAGAGGAGAAAGCAAACGTTGGAATGAGCATGCGAGATCTGGTATTTCAGACAGCACGAGAGATGCAGGGAGGAACGTCTTTTGTCTCGGAGAGTGTACCAAAGAAGAAGGTCAAGAATGGAAGTTTGCAAGGAAAGATCCTTTTAAAGACAACTCCAAAAGTTCAACCAATTTCTGTCGTCACTGCAGAATCTTCCTCAGAGGCCCAAAAACGCCAACACCTCCGTGAACTCCTCCAGAAGCAACAAGCCATGAAGGCTGAAGCCGTAGCTCAGCAGAAGGAAGAGGAGTTATACAAACAGCAAATTAGCATCCAGCGATCTGCTCGATTGCGAGGTGAAGAACCTCCTTCTGGAAGTCGCAAGCGGTCTTCACCAACTCTACCAGTGTAACGCTTGTTCCTCAATGAAACTCCTAGATCAGAACAACTGTTGAAGAAAGTGAAGGAATCATCATTGAATGCTTGTGGCGATGTATCAACCAGAGTGAGAAAGAAGTGTGTTGATAGGTATGAATGAATGAAGAGATTAAATCACAGAATCGCTTCTAAGTTTGAAGTTGCTTTGGTTGGATATGTCCCGAGGGAATGGATCAGTTGTTTGGCATATCAACAAGCTCGAGTTCAAGAACATGTTTTGATGGAGAAGGCATCCCAATCTCCGCGCGAAAAACAATGTGATATTCGATCCCTTTTTGGTGGAAAGAATGCTGGGAAAGTTAATGACAGTAAGAGCGGAGTTAAGAAGAAATATCAGCAAGGAATCGCAAAACTGTTCACAGAACTACAGAAATGTGAGAAGGAAGAGCGATTACCCCGATTTCTTCCTATTTTTGGTGAAGATGTGAAGAAGAAGTAGAGTAAGAGAAATATTCTGATTGATAGGGTTTCTGGAGATTCGGCAAGTTTGATGAATCGATGTCGTTTAAGTCTGCTTCGGTTTGTTCCTTCAGAAGGCATGGAAGGCATTGTGGAATTTGTAGCAGAGACGATAAGTGAGAACACCCCAAAAGATGGAAGTCGAAGCGAATTCATTCAGAAGATTCATCGATGTGTTGATAAGTGTATTGATACTGGACAACCGTTTTTGGTGAAACGGGAATAGACATGATTTGTTCCAAACAAACAAGCGAAGAAGGAAGATCTGTTGACTCGATCGTCTTTATGTAGATATCATTGGGACCACCTCTACAATCAACAGGATTACACAGAACTACGATTGTTGTCCATTTTCATAGAGATACGAAGTGGCTATAGCAAGTACACTTCCATCGTTGTTAAATGCAAGAGATGAAACAGAAGAAGGAAGATCACGAAGGTAGGAAAGGCGTTTCTTTGATTTGTAATCCCAAAAGTATACAGCTTTATCTCCACCTCCTGTTACTAAACAAGACTTCCTTAATATGAATTGGGATCCTTTCCATTACGTAGGGTGCACAGCAAGAGCATTCACTGGAAACACTTGGTTTATATTATTGACTACTTTTCTGTGACACTTGAAGCAATATGGTTTGAGTAACTATACATCAGATTCGTTCTCAAGGACGACACTATTAGGATCAAGCAAATCGACACTCACTCTTCCTTCAATACAACCAGATGCAAACCCATGATCACTGGGTAATGCACAAACACAACGGAGATTAAACTTTAGGTTACTGTCTCGAATCTCCAATGGCTGATCCAACTTTCGAATATCATATAAAGCAATTTGAAGGGTGTTTGTAGCCGCTAAAACTGTTCTAGAGAATCATAAAGGAGAGTCTGGTACGTTCCACCCAACACATCAAGCGAATACACCTTCGTATTTTCAGGTAACATCTTACGAAGCGATGCTTGATCGACCGGTCTACCATTTGGCTTCACAAGAGGATCCCATAGAGCTATTGTTCCATCCCAACTTCCTGTCACAATACATCCTATCATCATAGCATAGTCAAATTCGGTACTTCGATCAGCACTCCACCGTAAACAACTCACTGCTTCCAGATGCCGGCCAATGACAGAATCTTTCATTTGAATCAGATCATATCTATATGCTAAAGAATCAACAAAACAAGTACACTTTCAGTTCACAATCCAGACCGGCACTACAAGCAGAGGTGTCTGAAGTGAAATCACAACAGAGAATAGGTCCTCTTGATTTATATGTTTGAATACAATCTAGGTTGTCTAGAGTATATAGATATATATTCTAAATGTGGCAAAACTGTAAAGACAATTACAGAATCCCAGGAAGAGGCCATTAATGTATTCGACGATGGTGTAAATCGAATACAAGAAATACTGTCGGTTGGACAGTTGTTTAGCTTCTTCATTTGCAAGTAACAAACAGAAATGGGAAAAGTTGCGCCTATTTTCGGCTCAAAAGTTCACGCTCAATTTTCTCTGTCATCGCTTTCTTTCCACCGATAGGGATTAGTCTACGAAATAGCCTATTGTCAAGAATTTTCAATCCAAAATCGAAAAGGATATCATTTTTCAAAAGCAGCAAATTCGCCAATATAGTTGTTGTTCATACAGTTGATCAATTCCTCTGTAGGACGCTCGAATCCGAGACTACTAGCAACTGCCTTCCACCGCTCGTTTGTCATTTGACTCAAACCTCCATTCTCTAACACCCTAGAATCAGCAATCATTCCCAAGAATCACCCAACAAGCAGTAAATAAGCCTCTATACGCCTATCACCGAAATGAATCGATGAGAATTCATCAGTTCCGCTAAATTGATGATACTATATTTACAACTCATCTTCATATCTACAGCGCCAATAAGTGCGTTATTGTTTTGAATGAATGTATTAAATATACCAACCTCAATACCATTCAGATAGGACAGTTTGTTCGCATTCTTCACAGCCTTACGATGGATCTCTCGAACTCGTTCCTCTTCCGAATCAACTTCAAATCAGTTCAGCTCATCATAAATACCGATTTGGGGAGATTTCCTCTTCTTGGATGCAAAGAGTTCATGACGATCAATCATTCCAATCACTCCAAGTTTCCGACAATAATGAGTGCATTCAAGATTCACAGTTCCTCGTAAATGTTCACGGAGAGCATTCATGCGATGAAACGCTTCAAGACCTGATCCGTTGATCTGAAATGAATAGGAGATCAGATCCTTACAATGGTTCCACTACGTTGTTTAGGATTAATTAGATATAATCCAGACAAATTTCGAAGAAGAGAAAGAGGGAATTGCTTGATAGAGGTGGGAGTGTAGAAATGAAGGATTCATTCGATTCCAGAAAATAAGGATATTATGTGACGTTGATCATTGTGCTTGTTAATAATCGAATAGCAACTAGTAGGATAAGGACCAAATCCAATATTCCATTCCCGCGGGAATAAGACTCGGATACAATTACAACCAATAGGGATATTTGAGCCTTCACAATCTTCTAAATAATCTAAAAGAGACTGAAAATCGATTGGAATGGATGGATCAGGAATATTTGGAGGAAGAAACGAGAGATACAGCAGACAAACAGCATGCCATGATTTGACTGTCATATCCCCTTTGCTGACAACATCCTGGATATGTTCATCACAGAGAAACCTGATAAGATAAGGAAAGAGATCTTGATTCAAGAGCAACTCTCCATTTCGAGTCAATACCATCAGAAGAGACTGTAAAAGGCGTAAAACGATGGATATATCCGAATCCTGTGGGATTCCAGAGGGTTGAAGCAGTGATTTGATGAATCTGACATTCACTCCACTCAATTGAATTACGAGAGAGTTAGATCAATAGCATCATCGACACCAATGGGACTATGAATTCCATTCCGATGAAATAAATATGATGACAAGAGAAGCAAGCGGATAGATGAGGAAATAACCATCTTGTCATTTGTTTGAGGAATCATTTGAAGAAGTGATTGCTGACAAATACGGATACTGTTGAGTTCATTCACCACTTGTCGTTTGAGATCGGTACATGTTCCTGTCTTCTCCAAAACGTCACTATTGATCAATTAAGGAGAACAAGGAAACATTAACTGAAGAAGATCCAAACAGTTTTGGAAGTCATTCAGAGAAGTGATGGAAAGAGGTTGTTCAACCAAGAACGAAAGCTTTTCTATGAGATTTTGTATGAGTTGAAAGATAGAAAATCGGAGAGGTGGTCGGGAAGTTTGAGCAATCTCGACTAATACCAGAAGCAACTGAATGCTTGAATATGGTGAAAAAGATGGTTCTGAGATATCAGAAAGGGATTCCTTTACTGCCCTCTTCAGAAATCTATAGACGACCAAAGAATTACCAGCTGTATATTACTCATCACAAACAACTCATACACAAAATGTTCTGGATATCATCTGAATGCTTTACATAAATAGATTCGCTAATAGGACGTCCATGAAGACAATCATCACAAAACCAGTCTCCTTCTCCCACATCTGACTTCTAAGCATTCAACAGATCAATAGTCAATTACCCTGATCTTCAAACAACGGAAATGAAACGCACGTTTACAAGGACCATCGCATAAAAGCAGGTTTCTATATCATAAGTATCCTTAGGAGACATACCCTGGCATTTTGCAGATGCAACAATAGTCATGAGACGAATACAAAGGAACAATATCTTCAGGCGATATTGCTGTTCCTATCCACTTGTCAAACTCAACTCCGTTGCTCTGCATAGCTAGAAGGCGAGAATAAGTGATTGGATATGCTCCGAGAGTCACGGTTCTTTCGTGCTTTTGACGATCTAACGAATAGCTGATTCATTTCAAAACAAGAATTAGCTAGAGTTGATACTTGCTGTTCTTCTTTATATCTCTATCGGAGATCATCTTGTTTCGTTTAATCATGGATAAAAAGACGTCACCGCGACAACTTGTTCGTTCTGTACAAAACGAATTACCGGAATGGGAAAATGCCTGTCTGTTTAATTCGACAGTGTGGTGATGTGTTTTATGTTGCTAGTAGGAGTGAAAGGAAGAATCGATTCTAGATATGCCTGGATATGATAAATCGTATCCTGGAGAACTGAATCAATTTGCTCAAGTGGATGCTGAGTTATGTCTCGAGTTTAACTTGTCTGGAATGTAAGGATCAGAAAAAGATATGAGTGTAGTTGTCCCAATGAACAATTAGGTCGTCATTGTCCCTACCGACATCTTATAGAATGTCATCCGGAGCGAATAGCATTGTTGTATCAATACGGTCGATTGACAGAGTTTGAAGCGAATGCCTGGTTGTTGTGTCCGTGTGCAGCTAAGGAGGTGAATCCGTTTGGAAGTCCACATGAGAAGATGTGTTATGACTATTTGAATACGCATGTGTGTAAAAGGAACCAAGAGGGGAAGATTTGTCGTTTTCGACATTGTCTCCCTAGTCATGAGGATGCTGTGAGAGATCGAATGAAGAATGCAGAGATTCGGTCAAAGTGAGTTTGCAACGAGTTTGTTCAACAAAAGCAAAATCCACTATAAGTTGGCCATTTGCCAAAGCGCTAAGTTATCCGCTGGCGTGTACCGGTGGACTGCCCAGATCTTTGAATATTTGTCCCCTGAATATGCTAAGGGATAGTACTGAACTTTGTAATAGGGAAAAGACACAAGACTAATATTTGAAATAGCCACAATTTGTCCCAGGAACACATCATCAAAATAGATAATGGGTCCGATATTTTCACATTGTTTTACAATAACTGGTAGAATATCACGAGTCATTGATAGGAAACAACCTGACATATATGGACTGAAGACTTCATTGGGAAATACTGATTTAGAAAGATAATAACGACTTACAGAAACACGAATTGGTTTTCCTCCCACGATCTTATTTCCAATCAAGGCATTTGTTCGTTTCTGACTCAAAAACTGAGAAACATAAGCATATGGATTAAACCACATATCATTATCAGCACGTGTGTAATACTGAATATGAGGACAATAATAATCGGTCCAATTGTATGTTAAGATTGCTAAAAGAGTGAGATTCATAAAATGGTTCTTCATATCAAATTGAATAATGTCGTGATAGTACTCATTCTCCTCTTTCAACATGCGATCTCCTTCAGGATCATTCTCATCCTGACCTGCAAAGAACAAATGTTTCACACGAACCCCATTCACATTCCGGACACTACCCCAAGAATGACGCGTTCCCATTCGTTCCAGAAACTGACGAGGACCAACAGGAGATCCAATCAGCACTTGAGGGTCTGATGAACAAGCATCCGGGTTATTTAAGATAATATGATAGGGATGAGGATACTTCATCACCATATCTTCTTCACGATACACCTTCTTAGCATAAATTACATCCTCTTTGAATGAGAAGCACTTCTTTGTATCGTTTGAATGAAGCACACAGTCATACACCTTCTTACTTTCAGAATACAGATAGTCTTGAACTAGAGAGTTCCTTTCTGAAAATGGCATTTGCTCATATTCACGAGTAGCCATAAATGCTTTCATGTCTGCAAATCATCCTAATTCTTTATTATTTACCATCATATGACTTTGTATTAATAGACAGAGAAGGAGTATCCACAGTTGGAGATTGAGACTTATCAACGGTATACTGTCCTATTGAAAAGGAAAGGTACAGAAAATAAGCTGCAATTACAAAAGAAAGGAAGAGTCGCCGAGTATTCATCCTTAGTTTGTATGAAATGAATACGAGTTTTCTCATTCATTGGAAAGTTGACATACACTGATTTGGAAGGTGAACCTATAGTTTGCCACAGAGGTCACCAATCTGGAAATCCATCATTCGTTTCTTGCTAATACATGCTTTAAGTTTCTATGAGTATTAAGAAACTAAATGGAAGAATGAGAGAGAAACAGATGTTATTATCAAGAAACTTGATAATCAATGAATCCCTTTTTGTTTTCCCCTTTGAAACTCCCATAGCGGGAAATGAGACTCACCATTGATTTCTTCAACTATCATGGCATTTGTTGCTTCCTCTAAGAATTTGATGCTCAGTAGGAGGTAGTTCGAATAGATGACATATAGAGAGTGGTTGTTTCATTCGAGCTTTTTCTGCCGC
>JABLTK010108904.1_pt1 | contig 16537 bp, 18 predicted proteins | sample 7160131 | NCBI WGS metagenome assembly JABLTK01 (sample SAMN14651221, study PRJNA627086) | human gut metagenome | isolation source: feces | host: Homo sapiens
CGCATGACGATGGAACGGGAGGAAACGGCATGAAGCAGAATTGCGGGAGCTGCGCCTGGTACGAGGACTTCCAGGGCGTATGCTTCAACCGGGAGAGCTTCAAGGGGGTGAGCGACTGATGACCGAACCGAAGGACCTTTGCGGCAGGTGCGCCGCGATGCTCCAGGAGGGCTACGACCTCAAACGCGTGGGCGGCGGCGTAGATCACAAAGTGACCTGCTCCCATTGCGGGCGGCGGCGCTATGGGGCCACCTACACGATAGAAAAGCACAGCAAAAGCAAAGCATAAGCATACCAGAGAGACCCTGGGCCTATGGCCTGGGGTCTCTTATCTTTTTCGTGAGGCCAAGAAAATGGTCTCCCCCGCTCCAGGGAGAGAGGGAGAGGAAGGGGGGTATGGGGGGATGGTGAGGGTGAGAGGGTCCCTCACACACGCGCAAACACCAGAATGAAAAAACATCCTCCCTTCGGGGCGAAAAAAGAAGCTGCCTTTGCTACGATGAAAGAGAAGCCAATTTTTCAGAAAGGCAGGCGGGAGCGAATGGCAAAAAGTAAATACGAGACCCATGTCCTCCCCAACCTGGACAAGATCATCAAATGGGCCAAAGACGGGGCCACGGCAAAGGAGATTGCTGCCAACCTCCATATCGCCTACTCTACCTTCCGCAAATACCTGGACGAGGGCCAGGAGGGGGACGAGCGGTACACGGCACTTTCGGCTGCTTTCGCGCAGGCGTGTGAGGTGCCGGACGAGCAGGTGGAGGCCGCCCTGTTCAAGAGCTGCCTGGGCTACAATGCCCAGATCGTGAAGCACTACAAGCTCAAGACCGTAGAATATGACCCGGAGACGGGCAAGCGCATCCGCGAGGTCGAGACCCTTGTGGAGGCCCGCGATGAAGTCCATGTAGCTGCCAATACAGCGGCGCAAATGTTCTGGCTGACCAACCGGAAGCCGGAGACGTGGAAGTACAAGCCGGAGACCCAGGACGGCGACGAGGACGAGGGCAGCGGCGTGGTGCTCCTCTCCCCTGTGATGGACAACCCAGGCCCGCCGGAGGGAGGCGCAGGCGATGGCTAATGTCATCTGGACCCCGCAGCCGCGCCAGGCGGCCCTCATGGCCCGCTTTGAGGACGAGGCGCTGTACGGCGGCGCGGCGGGCGGCGGCAAATCGGACTGCGCCCTGGCCGAGGCCCTGCGCCAGGTGGAGATACCGCACTACCGGGGGCTTATCCTCCGCAAGACCTTCCCGCAGCTCACGGAGCTGATGGACCGCAGCACGGAGATTTACAGACGGGCCTACAAAAAGGCCAGGTTTAACGAGAGCAAGCACGTCTGGACCTTCCCCTCCGGGGCCAAGATTTTCTTCGGCTCTATGCAGTACACCAAGGACCGGACCAACTACCAGGGCAAGCGCTATGACTTCATCGACTTTGACGAGCTGACGCAATTTCTCTGGGAGGAGTACAGCTACCTGTTCTCCCGGAACCGCCCCAACGGGCCGGGGACCCGCTGCTACATCCGGGCGCAGGCCAACCCCGGCGGCGTGGGCCACGGCTGGGTGAAGGAGCGCTTCATCACGGCGGCCCAGCCCATGCAAACGATCTGGGAGCAGTTCAAGGTCCGCTTCCCTGACGGCCACGAGGAGACGCGCTGGAAGTCCCGCATCTTCGTGCCGTCCTCCGTGTTCGACAATAAGATACTGCTTGCCAACAACCCGGACTACCTCACCAGCCTGGCCTCCATGCCGGAGCAGGAGCGCAAGGCGCTGCTGTACGGTGACTGGGACACATTCGCGGGCCAGGTATTCACGGAGTGGCGCAACGACAGCGACCACTACACGGACCGCATCAACACCCACGTCATCTCCCCCTTCAAGGTCCCGCAGGACTGGGCCATCTGGTGCGGCCTGGACTGGGGCTACTCCAGGCCCTTCTCCGTGGGCTGGTACGCCGTGGACCGGGACCGGCGGCTCTACCGCATCCGGGAGTATTACGGCTGCACCGGCACCCCCAACACCGGCGTGAAGATGGAACCGTCCGAGGTGGCGCGGGAGATACGGCGCATCGAGGCCGAGGACCCCAACCTCAAGGACCGGCGCATCAACCGCGTGGGAGACCCGGCCATCTGGGGCAGCGACGGCACGGAGAGCATCGGCGCTCTGATGGAGCGGCAGCGGGTGTACTTCGAGCGCGGCGACCACGCCCGCATCGACGGCAAGATGCAGGTGCATCACCGCCTCGCCTTTGACGAGGAGGGCATCCCCATGCTGTATGTGTTCAACACCTGCAAGCACTTCATCCGCACGGTCCCCAACCTGGTCTATGACGAGAAAAACGTGGAGGACATCAACACCGAGGGCGAGGACCACATCTACGACGAGCTGCGCTACGTCTGCATGAAAAACCCGATAGCACCCAGGCGGAACAAGCCCCCCGCCCTGGTGGTATATGACCCGCTGGACCTGGGACAGGACCAGCAGTATGACCGTTACGATTTTTACAGGAGGTATTGATTTATGGCACTTTTCGGACGGAAGAACGAGCAGGACGCGACCCTGGGCAAGCCCCCGATGGGCTGGGGCGTCCCCGGCGTGCAGAAGGACGAGAGCGTGGACCCGGAGATGGAGGCCATGCTGCTGACGGCCCCCGCCGGGCAGCGGCGCATCGGCAGAGCGGAGATCGCGGAGGCAATCAGCATCCTGACCCGCTACAAGCAGGGCAAGGCCAGCCTGGAGGAGCGCGTGGTCCAGGATGAGCTATGGTGGGAGCTGCGCCATTGGGAGGCCATCCGCAAGGGCAAGCAGCGCACGGACAACCCGGAGTACAGAGGGCCGGAGCCGTCCTCTGCCTGGCTGTTCAACGCTATTCTCAATAAGCACGCGGACGCCATGGACAACTACCCGGAGCCGGTGGTCCTCCCCCGCGAGCGCAGCGACGAGGAGAGCGCCAAGGTGCTGTCCTCCGTGCTGCCGGTCATCCTGGAGTACAACGACTACGAGCAGACCTACTCTGACAACTGGTGGGAGAAGCTGAAACACGGCACGGCAGCCTATGGCGTGTTCTGGAACAGCGCCAAGGAGAACGGCCTGGGCGACGTGGACATCCGGGAGATCGACCTGCTCAAGCTGTTTTGGGAGCCGGGCGTGACCGACATTCAGAAGTCCCGCAATCTGTTCATCGTGGACCTGGTGGACGAGGACCTGCTGGAGCAGCAGTACCCGGAGCACAAGGGCCATTTGAGCGGCGGGGCCGTGGATGTGAAGCAGTATATCTACGATGACACCATCGACACCAGCAACAAAAGCGTGGTGGTGGACTGGTACTACAAGACGACCTCTGCCAGCGGCAAGACGCTGCTGCACTACGCCAAGTTCGTGGGCGAGACCCTGCTGTTCGCCAGCGAGAACGACCCCAACTACCGGGACACGGGCTGGTACGACCACGGCCTCTACCCCGTCGTGCTGGATGTGATGTTCCCGGAAAAAGGCACGCCGGTGGGCTTCGGCTATGTCGCCATCTGCAAGGACCCGCAGCTCTACATCGACAAGCTGTCCTCCAACATCCTGGAAAACAGCATGATGACCACCAAGAAGCGTTTCTTCGTCAGCGACAGCACGGGCATCAACGAGGAGGAGTTCCTGGACTGGAGCAAGCCCCTGGTCCACGTCCAGGGCGAGCTTGACGACAGGCGCATCAAGGAGATTGTCACCAACCCGCTGGACGACATCTATGTGACCGTGGCGCAAATGAAAATCGAGGAGATGAAGGACACGGCGGCCAACCGCGACGTGAACAGCGGCAGCGCCGGGTCCGGCGTCACCGCCGCCGCTGCCATCGCCGCCCTCCAGGAGGCGGGCAACAAGGCCAGCCGGGACATGATCTCCGCCAGCTACCGCACCCACGTCAAAATCAATTCGATGTGCATTGAGCTTATCCGGCAGTTCTACGACGAGACCCGCTCGTTCCGCATCACGGGCCAGACGCCTGGCAGCTACCAGTTCATCGACATGAACAACGCGGGCATCAAGGAGCAGGAAGTGGGCCAGACCTCCGACGGCCTCCCCCTCTACCGCAAGCCCATCTTCGACCTGAAAATCAAGGCCCAGAAGAAAAACCCCTTCTCCCGCATGGAGCAGAACGAGCGGGCCAAGGAGCTGTACGGCCTGGGCTTCTTCAACCCGGAGCGGGCGCAGGAGGCGCTGGGTGCTCTGGAAATGATGGAGTTTGAGGGCATCGACAAGGTGAAGGAGCAGGTGCAGAACGGCCAGACCCTTCTCAATATCTGCCAGCAGATGTCCCAGCAGCTCGACCAGATGGCCCTTATCATCCAGACCCTCACGGGCAAGGACATGGGCATCGGAGCGGCGCAGCCTACCGGCGGCGGCCAGCGAGGCCAGGCGGCAGGCCCCGCGCCCTCCAGCGAGAAGGACAGCCTTGCAAGCGGCATCATGGAGGCCCAGCATCCCATGACCGGCTACGGGGAGCGGCTGGCAAAGCGCAGCACCCCCAGCATGGGCAACGAATGACGGGAGGCGACGTGTTATGACCCAGGTTTATGCCGAACGGGACGGCCAGCGCTGCATCCTCTCTGCCCAGGGCCACGCCACCGGCAGCGTGGAGGCGTGCGCGGCGGTGTCCGGCATCCTTTACGCCCTGGCCGGATATGTGACCAACGCCATGCGGGAGCGCTATGTGGAGGTCTACACCTGGCGGATGGAGAGCGGCGATGTGCAGCTCGACTTCGACGGGGACGACGGCACGGCGGCGGCCTTTGAGATGGCCGTCATTGGCCTTGCCCAGGTGGCCCAGGCCAACCCGGAGCAGGTCCAGGTGGAGTGCCGGGAAGAAAAATAAAAATTTTTTCCGAGTTCGGGGCGAAAAGCGGAAAAGCATTTGATACGCTTATACTGTCCTCCTGCTTCACACCATGCGGGGCGGCGGTCACGGTGGGGACCGGGCCGCTGCCCTGGTGAAGTCAGGGACCGATGCACGGGGGCGATACACCCGCGACGAAAAAGGAGGCAATCCTATGAACTTCAAGCATTTGCTGGACATCCGGCTGAACCTGTTCGACGGCGGCGGTGCCGCAGGCGGAGCAGGCGCAGGGGCGGCGGCCTCTGGCGACGGAGCACCCGGCACACAGGGCGAGACCCAGGCATCCCCCGCATCCACCCGGCGGGGAAAATCGGGCGAATACCAGAATGTCATCTTCGGGAAGCAGGCCAAACCGGCGGAGGCTGGCGAGGGCGGAGACCCGGAGGGACAGCAGCGGTCCTCCGACGCCGGGAGCGACAACAAACCGGACGCGAGCACCACGTCCAATACTCTGGAGGCCAAACGCAGGGCTTTCCAGGACCTTGTGAACGGTGAGTACAAGGACATCTACACCGAGGAGACCCAGCGCATCATCGACCGGCGCTTCCGGGAGACCAGAAACCTGGAGCAGCAGGTGGGCCAGTATCAGCCTGTCATTGATATGCTGATGCAGCGCTACCAGATCGGCGACGGCGACATGGGCAAGCTGTCCCAGGCCATCGAAAACGATGACGCATACTGGTCCGAGGCCGCCGAGGAGGCAGGGATGTCCGTTGAGCAGTACAAGCAGTTCCAGAAGCTCCAGCGGGAGAACGAGGCGCTTTTGCGCCAGCAGCGCCAGCGGCAGAACGACCAGCGGGCGCAGCAGCAGCTCCAGCAGTGGTACGGCGAGGCCGAACAGGTCAAGGGGCTGTACCCCAGCTTCGACCTCAACGCGGAGGTCAAAAATCCCCAGTTTCTCTCCATGCTCCGGGCGGGCGTTCCCGTCCAGCACGCTTATGAAGTGGTCCACATGGACCAGATCAAGGCGGGCGTGGCCGCTATGCAGGCCAAGGCCACGGAGAAGCAGGTGGTGGACGGCATCCGCGCCAAGGGCGCAAGGCCCCAGGAAAACGGCACGACCTCCCAGGGTGCATTTATCGTGAAGGATGATGTTTCCAAGCTGTCCAAGAGGGACCGCGCGGAGATCATCCGCAGAGCTGCACGGGGAGAGCACATCGAGTTTTAAGCCTCTCCCCAGAAGGGAGATTTTAACATGAACACCATCCGCAAATTCATTCTGCTGCCCGTCGTGCTGAACCTGTTTGATGCAGTCATCAACAAGACGACCAGCGCAACCACCGGGAACAACCTTTCCGGCGAGATGAAAACCTTCTACTCCGACTATCTCATTGATATGGCGGAGCCGCTGCTGGTCCATGACCAGTTCGGACAGAAGCATCCCATCCCCAAGAATGGCGGTAAGACCATCGAGTTCCGCAAGTATGACCCCCTGCCCAAGGCCACCACGGCCCTGACCGAAGGTGTGACCCCCGAAGGTCAGAAGCTCAACATGGGCGTCATCACCGCGACTGTGGCGCAGTACGGCGGCTTCATCGAGCTGTCCGATATGCTGCTGCTTTCCGCCATCGACAACAACCTGGTGCAGGCCACCAAGCTGCTGGGCAGCCAGGCGGGCCGCACCCTGGACACCATCACCCGCGAGGTGCTGAACGGCGGCACCAACGTGCAGTACGCCGAGGGCCAGGTGGACAGCCGCGCCAACCTGTGCGGCGGCAGCACCACCGACAGCCAGAACCACTACCTGACCGTGGACGCCGTGCGCCGCGCTGTCCGTTACCTCAAGGTGATGAACGCGCCCAAGATCAACGGCTACTACGCGGGCATCATCCACCCGGATTGCTCCTACGACCTTATGAGTGACCCCAAGTGGGTGAACGTCAAGACCTACTCCGACCCCGACGGCATCTACGAGGGCGAGATCGGACGCATCGAGGGCGTCCGCTTCGTGGAGACCAGCGAGGCCAAGGTCTTTACCCACGCGGGCAAAGACTACGAGACCGGCACCACCGCCAGCGGCACCGTCACCCCCAAGGCATCCGCCCGTGACGTGTACTCCACCCTCATTCTGGGTGCGGACGCCTACGGCGTGACCGAGATCACCGGCGGCGGTCTCCAGCACATCGTGAAGCAGCTCGGCTCTGCCGGTACTGCCGACCCCCTGGACCAGCGCGCCACCGCAGGCTGGAAAGCCACCAAGGTGGCCGAGCGCCTGGTGGAGGCGTACATGGTCCGCATCGAGACCTGCTCCACCTTCAACAGCTAATCACCGGGGCCGCCTGCTTTACGGCGGGCGGCCCCACATTCTGACCAACAGGAGGTATTTACACTATGGCTGCCAAGAAAGAAGCTGCTGCCAATGAGCAGCAGGCCACCACGCAGGCTACCCCCGCCGCCGAGGCGGAGGACATCATCGCCAAGGCCAAGGCGGAAGCTGCTGCCATTGTGGCAGAGGCCCAGGCCAAAGCCAAGGAGACCCTGGAGGCGGCAAAAGAGACCGCCCCCGCCGCGCCCAAGCCGAACGACCTTGTGCCCATCCGTCTGTTCAAGGACAACGACAAGTACAAGGATGACGTTTTTGTGGCCGTCAATGGCCGCAGCTTCCAGATCAAGCGCGGCGAGACCGTGCAGGTGCCCGCCTATGTGGCGGAGGTCCTGGAGCAGAGCATGGCCCAGGACAACGCCACCGCAAACCTCATTGAGCGCGAGAGCAGCGCCTACGCTGCCGAGGCCAAGGCCCGCAACATCTAACTGAACAGGCACACCGCGAGACCCTAAAAGCGGCTGCGACACGGCGCGGCGAGGTATGGAGGGACCGACCCTTCCGCCCCGCCGCGCCTTTTATCATACAGAAAGGAGGTAGACCCCCTATGGACAGGACCATCAATGTGACCGTGACCGGCGAATTTGCCCGCAAGGACAGCAAGAACGCGGGCGTGCAGGGCGAGGCCAATGTGACCGGCCTGCACATCGTTATGAGCGATGACTGGGAGGCGTTCTCCAAGCGCATCATCTGGCGCAACGCCCTGGGCGAAAGCCCCGTGGCGGTGCTGCTGTACAACAGCGTGGAGGACCTGGTGGCAAAGAAGGACCCGCTGACCTTCGACACGGCCATTCCGGCGGAGCCGCTGGCCCTGGAGGGCTGGTGCAGCTTTACCATTGAGGGATTCCGGGAGAGCAACCCCACCGCCGTTGCCATCACGGTGACGGACCATCTGCTGGTGAAGCCGAACGACGCCTACACCACGCCGAAAGAGCCGACGCCCACCCAGGCGCAGCAGCTCCAGACCCAGATCGACGGCATTGTACCCCAGGTGAGCACCCTGGTGGGAAACGCCATCGAGGCGCTGGAGCAGGCCGAGGAGGCCGTGAAGGTGTGGGAAGCCTATGACAGCGCAAAGACCTATCTGCCCCTCCAGAAGGTGAGCAGGCTGGGCAGCTCCTACATCTGCAAGGCAGCGTGCAAGGGCGTGGCCCCGGAGCTGGACGTGGCCGGAGGCGTGGAGGGTGCCCACTGGCTGCTTATCGCCTCCAAGGGCGACCAGGGAGAACAGGGCGCAGAGGGACCCCAGGGCAAGACCGGCAAGCAGGGCATCCAGGGCGAGCGCGGACTGACCGGCGAGCGCGGCGTCCAGGGCATCCAAGGCATCCAGGGACCCCAGGGCGTTCAAGGCGCTGCTGGCCCGGTTGGACCCACGGGACCGGAAGGACCCCAGGGCGTGCAGGGGCCGCAAGGACCGCGCGGCATCGACGGCGTGGCCGTGCAGACGGCTGGCATGGTCAATTTCAGCGTGACCGATGAGGGGCATCTGCTGTGTACCTACACCGGCAACGAGGCCCCGGACTATTACATCAACGATGCAGGGCATCTATGCCTAAACATCTGACGGAAGGAGGAACCATCTATGCCTACCATTGATCTGGGCAAGGTTGTGGGTCCGCAGGGACCCCAGGGCGTGCAGGGCGCAAGAGGCCCGCAGGGTGCGACCGGCGCTCAAGGCCCGAAGGGAGAGCAGGGCATCCAGGGACCCCAGGGTGAGACCGGGGCCAAGGGCGCGACCGGCGCGACCGGCGCACAGGGACCCGCCGGTGCCGACGGCTCTACCCCTAACATCCAGGTGGGGACGACCACCACGCTGGCCGCCGGAAGTGCGGCCACGGTGAAGCGGCGGGCCGGAAGCCCGGACGCTGCCCCCATCTTCGACTTCGGCATCCCCAAGGGCGCGGACGCCGTAAACCCCGGCGACATGACCAAGGCGGTCTATGACCCCAAGGGCAAGGCCCAGGACATTTTTGCCTATGCAGACCAGAAAATGCCCAAGACGGGCGGAGCGTTCACCGGCGGCGTGTCCGGCGTGTCGCCCACCAGCGGCAGCACCAAGGGCTTCCGCAACATCTACTTCGGCAGCGGCGCTCCCGCCTCCAGCCTGGGGGCCAACGGCGACGTTTACATCAACATCGGATAAGAGGAGGACACGAACATGATTAAAGCAGGCAATCACACCGTCAGCGACAAGGGCTTCACGGTGGTGATGGAGAACATCGGCGGGGTCCCCCGCCAGGCCGTGGTGGCAGAGCTGCCCGGTGGCATCAGCGACGAGGCTCTGGCCGCGTTCTGCGCCGGTCCCATTGAGGTGCTGGCCGAGGACGGCAGCACCACGGCGACTTACACCGGCCCCTTCCGCGTGGTCTCCCACGGGCTGAAACTGACCCGCACCAGCGAGGAAAGCGACGTGGCCGCCCTGACGGCCCAGGTGGCGGAGCTGGAGGCCAAGCTGTCCCACGAGCAGAGCGAGAAGGAAAGCGCCCAGAGCGCCCTTGCACGCCTCAACGAACAGCTTACCACCCTCAAGATGACCCTGGAGGCCAACAGCGCGGACAAGGCCGTGGTTGACGAAGCTCCCAGCGCGGACAAGGCCGTGGTTGACAAAGTTCCCGTGGAGGCCATGGATGCGGCGGGCAGCGTGTAAGGACTGGGCGGAGGCTTCCTGCCTGATCTCCAACCTCCTGGCGGAGCTGGAGCAGCCCTGCCGGATGTGCCGGGAGGACAGCCTGGTGCTGACCGGGCGCTCCCCTACCGGCGCGACCGTGACCATCCGGCTGGGACCGGACCTGGTGCTGGAGGCAGAGGGCTGCGACGAGCTGCTGGATGCAGCACGAAAGCGAGGGTGCCCCGATGGCTGACAGACAGACCGATGACTTCAAGCTGGGCAACAAGGCGGCTGATATGTGGCTTTACACGGCAGACGCCTGCGCCAATGAGAAGGTCATCCCAAAGAAATACCGCTACACCACCGGAACGGCCCTGATGAACGGTGCAGAGGCCATCTGCTCGTGCATTGAGGGCGCAAACCTCATTGACCTGCGGGAGAGACCGGCGGAGCGGCTGGCGATGCAGCGGGAGGCCCTTTGCGCGTGCAAGAAGCTGGAGCGGAAGATACTGCGGATGGCAGAAAGCAAGCAATACCCCGGCGTGAGCGGCCAAAAGGCCGCGACCTGGAGCAAGGCGGTGATGACGGTGCGCTATATGTGCGCCGCCTGGTACGAGAAGGACCGGAGCCGCGCTGCCCAGGCGAGAGAGGATGTTCGGCGGCGATAGCTGCCTTTCATTGGGGTATAGCCTGTTCGCGCCGTCAACTGGGGCCTGCGCTCCCCGAACTCGAATGACAACAACGCGTACAACATCAACACCGACGGCACCGTGAACAACAACAACGTGTACAACGCCAACTTCGCGCCGCGTCCCGCTCTGATGGAATTACCGTGTACAAGTAGCCCTTGCGGCGAAAGCAGAGGCCCATCATCAAAGGAGGCTATATCCCGTCGTCCGTGGACATGAACACGGGGGATAAACACATGGCACCGACGCTGCCAGGCTCGCTACCGGGGAAAGCCCCGGACACCTCCGGCGGAGGGAGATACTGGCTGCTATCAGCGATGCCGGACCTGCGCTCCACCATCCGAAAACCAAGCAAGGATGTGTGATATGACCTATCAGGAACTATGCTCCTTTGACACCCTATGGACGGCCTACCACCGGGCCAGACGGTGCAAGAGGGGCAAAAAGAGTACGGCACCCTTTGAGTACAGCGCAATCGAGGAGCTGCTGATACTCTCAAAATCGCTTTTGCAAGGGACGCACCAGCCGGACCCGCTGGACGCGTTCTATATCTACGAACCCAAGAAGCGGCTTATCCAGGCCCCGACGTTCCGGGACAAGGTGGTGCAGCACGCGCTCACGGATTACATCGTCTACGACGAGCTGGCCCGGAGCTTCACGCTGAACACCTACGCGGCCCAGTACGGCAAGGGGACCCACTACGGGCTGGAGATGCTGAAACGGCACATGAGGACCTATTTCCTGCGGCGGAAGGGCGCGGACGAGGCGGCACGCAAGGCCGCCGGTCTGCCCCACCGGCCCATGGAGGAATGGGACTACGCCGAGGGCTGGGTCATCAAGGGCGACATCCGCCACTTCTTCCAGAGCATCGACCACCGGCGGCTCAAGGCCGCGCTGGAACCCCGGTTTCCCGACCCGGACATCCGGGCGCTGATGTGGCGATACATCGACGCCGTGGACGAGGGCCTGGCCCTGGGACACCAGACGAGCCACATCTACGCGGTGTTCTACGTCAGCTCCTTCATGCACTATGTGGGCGAGAAGCTGCACCTGCCGCTGGCAGGGATGTATATGGACGACTGGTATGTGATCTGCCCGGATAAGGCGACAGCGGTTGAGGCTCTGCGCCTTGCAAGGCTTGAATTTGCCAAGCTGGGCCTGGAGCTGAACGACAAGACCAACATCTTCCCCTTGCAAAACGGCATCGACTTCTGCGGCTTCCACACCTATCTGACCCGGACGGGCCAGGTGGTCAGCAAGCTGCGCTACTCCTCCATCAAGCGGATGAAACGACGCATCCGGCTATGGGAGAAGCAGTACGCAGCGGGCGAGGTGTCGCGGGAGAAAATCATGGAGAGCTTTACCGCCTGGGAGGCACACGCCAAGCACGGCGACACAAAGCAGCTCCGCAGAGAAATGCGGTCCAGGTTGTTGATGGCTCTGGACCGCGCAGACGAGGCCAGGCGGGCGGCGGGCATCCCCGCTGCCCGGCCCGGACCTGACGAAAGGAGAACAAAACGATATGGGACAGTTACTTTCCAATCTGGCAAACGGCAGCCTGGTGAAGCTGGCGGAAAACAGCAAGCCCACCAAGTTCATCAAGCTGGACAATGACCACTACGGCACCGGCACGGGCGTGACCCTTATCCGCAAGGACACCTTCAATGAGCGCCAATGGGAGGCCAGCTACGACAGCAGCTACAAGAACCGATATATCGGCTGCCTGCTGGACAACTTCTGTGACGGCATCTGGCCGCTGAAACTGGACGAGAAAATCCGGGAGTGCCTGGTCCCCGTCCCCATTGTGGTGGCGGAGGGCAACCAGGTGGCGACGCTGCACACGATCTACCGCAAGGGCTTTGCCCTCTCCTGCACGGAGGCGGGCGTGAGCGGCTGGCAGACGGAGGGCAAGGCGTTCAGCTATTTCTCCGACAACGCAAAGCGCATCGCCTATCTGGACGAGACGGCGACCGCCGTCTACTGGGGCCTGCGCTCCCCGCGCTCGGATGACTACAACGCGTACTACATCTACACCGACGGCACCGTGAACTTCAGCTACGTGTGCTTCGCCCGCTTCGCGCCGCGTCCCGCTTTTAATCTTAAATCTTCTATCGTTGTATCTGACAGCACAGACAGCGATGGATGCTACACGGTTGAGAGCGTGCCGGGCAACGACGGCGGGCTGTATGTGAAGAACAACGGCCTGTGGGTCCGCGCGGTGTAAGAAAAGCACCCAGAAAGCCGGGCGGCGGCGTGCCGCTGCCCGGCAAATTCTATGAGAGGAGGCGGCGGTATGCCGAGCATCAATGAAGTTATCGAACGGGTGAACCGGGCGAGGCCGGACGCCATCGACGACGAGACCAAGGCGGCGTGGCTGCTGGAGCTGGACGGCCAGCTCTACCGGGAGACCATCCTGCGGCACCAGCTCACGAGCGGGCGCGGGGCCAAGGGACCCGTCGCCGTCTGCCCCACCTGCGGCGGGACGGAGATCACCTATGACCGGGTGATGGACAGCAACCTGTGTCCGGCGTGCGGCTGGACCGACCTGCCGGACTTTCCCAAGGCGTTCCCGGAGGACGGGGACAAGCCCCTGCTGGTGGAGGCCCCCTACGACGGGCTGTACGACCTGTACCTTATGAGCAAGGTGGACTTCTACAACCGGGAGGCCGACAACTACAACAACTCCGCCCTGGCGTACAACGCGGCGCTGGACGAATGGCGGAAACAGTATCACCGCAGGCACCTGCCCATCGGCGGCGGGGGCCTGACGGGTCTATTTTAGGAGGAGGGGCGAGATGAACCTGCCATACATGACGGCGGCGACCGGCAAGAACCGCAAGCAGATCATCGCCTTTGCCGGGCTGAACTACGGCCAGGGAGCCGGAGACGGCGAGCTGGCAGAGAGCTGGGGCCTCTCCTCCGCCCGCTTCCCGTGCCTCAGTCAGCGGGACGGGCGCAAGACCGCCGGGACCTACACCAGCCCCACGGGGCTGTACGCACGGGGGAAGCTGTGCGTGGTGGACGGGACCGACTTTCTCTATGACGGCAAGGTGGTGGGCCATGTGACTGCAGGCGAAAAGCAGTTTGCCACCATCAACACCAAAATCGTCATTTTCCCCGATAAGGTCTACTACGACACGGAGGCAGATAAGTTTGGGATGCTGGCGGCGGAATACCCCGGCTTCCCCGGCGACGTGACCTTCACGGCCAACACCCTGACCGTGCCGGAGCAGAGCTACATCGACCAGGCGGCGGAGAACGCAGAGACCAAGGGCAGCGTGGCCGCCGACACATCCATCACCGCCTACACCGGGGCCAGCGTGAACAAGACCACGGGAGCGCTGACTATGAGCGGCGGGACCGCAGGGACCCCGGACAAGCTCAAGGCGGGCGATTACATTCAATACGACTGCGACAGCTCCAAGGAGTACATGGTGGTGCAGAGCAGCGCAAAGCAGAGCGACGGGACCTACCAGATCACCTATCTGCTGCACACGGCGACGCTGCACAAATATCAAGGCTTCGACGAGCTTTTCAAGGCCGGAGACGCAATCGAAATCTCCGGCTGTACGACCTGCGCCGCGAACAACGGCAGCCACATCATCCGCTCTCTGGAGGCGCGGAAGCTGACCTTCACCAAGGACATCTTCACCAAGACCGGCGCGGAGGCCGGGACGGTGATGCTGGAGCGGAAGGTGCCGGACCTGACGTGCATCTGCGAGTGCGATAACCGCATCTGGGGCGCGGAGGGCAAGACCATCTACGCCAGCGCCCTGGGCGACCCGACCAACTTCTACGTCTACGACGGGGTGTCCACGGACAGCTACGCCGTGGCCGTGGGCACGGAGGGCGAGTTCACCGGGTGCATCGCCTACTCCAGCACGGTGCTGTTCTGGAAAGAGAACTGCCTGCACAAGGTCCTGGGCAGCTATCCGGCGCAGTATGAAATCTACACCTACACGGTGCCCGGCATCCAGAAGGGCAGCGAGAAGTCCCTGGCCGTCATCAACGAGACGCTGTTCTACAAGGGCCGCAACGGCGTGTACGCCTACTCCGGCGGGACCCCGGAGCTGCTGACGGAGAACTTCGGGACCCGGCGCTTCTTCGACGCGGTGGGCGGCACGGACGGCGAGCGCTACTACATCTCCATGCGGACGGAGAAGGGCGACTGGGAGCTGTACGTCTTTGATACGCTGCGGGCCATCTGGCTGCGGGAGGACGCGACCCACGCGCTGGACTGGGCCTATCTGGACGGGACGCTCTACTTCCTGGACGGGGCCACGGGCAAGCTGATGACCACCGGGCAGGACTACTCCGAGGAGGGCCTGGTGAACTGGAGCGCAACGCTGTGCCAGATGGACGAGACGAGCCACGGGCGCAAGTGCTATTCCAAGCTGTACCTGCGGGCGGACCTGGATGCCGGGGCCTGGCTCAAGGTGGAGATCAGCGCGGACGGAAAGCCATTCCGACAGGTGTTCTCCACCCACAACGAGCGGGCCAAGACCCTGCAAGTCCCCATCCTGCCGGTGCGGTGCGACAACTTCCGCATCCGGCTGTCCGGCAAGGGCGGATGCCTGGTCAAGAGCATCATCCGGGAGTTCGCCCTGGGCAGCGAATATTAAGGGGGTGACAGGGCATGGCAACCACCCTCCCCGGCTCCCCTCCTTCGTTTGACCGCAACGACGTGAACGGGACCGTAAAATCTCTGTGCAACTACACCAGAAACCTGCAAGAAAATCTGGACTTCATGCTGGGGCAGCTTCAAAAGAGCATGACCGCCATACAGACCAGTGTGGAGGGGCTGAACAGCAAGGTCTCCAGCCTGCAAACCACCCTCTCCGGGGTGCAGCAGAGCGTGAGCACACTGGGCAGCGAGTACAACAAGCTGGCAGCCCGCGTGACGGCGCTGGAGCAGAAAACCAACTGAAAGAGGAGGTAATCCGACATGGCAAAACCCGATATGTCCAGGAACAAAGACCTGGCGGGCAAGACCGTCTCCAAGGGCGGCTACAACATCAGCTATAACGAGAACGGCTATGCCACCAGCGCCATCAAAACCGGGAGCAAGACCGGCAAGGCCGCCGCGCCCAGCGCCGACACGGTGAGCGGCGGCGGCAGCGACCGGGGCAGCTACGGCGGCAGCGTATATGACCAGGAGCATTTTTCCAATGACGAGCTGCGGAGCGCGGCGGAGGTCCGGGCGGCAGCGGCGGCAGGCAAAACGACCTGGGCAGACGCCCACGACTATGTGGAGCGCATCCGCAGCAACTACGGCTATTCCGGCGACAGCGACGGCAGCCGCTACATCCCCCTGGAGATGGGCGGCGGCGGACGAGGAAACGGAGGCGGCGGCTTCTCCTACGAGGCGGCCCCCACCTACACCAGCCGCTACCAGAGCCAGATTGACGACCTGACCCGCCAAATCCTTAACCGGGAGGCGTTCAGCTACGACCCGGAGAAGGACCCCACCTATCAGCAGTACAAGGAGAGCTACACGCGCAGCGGCGAGCGGGCGATGCAGGACACCCTGGGGCAGGTCAGCGCCCGCACGGGCGGCCTTGCAAGCAGCTATGCGGGCAGCGCAGCGCAGCAGACCTATGACAACTACATGGGGGCGCTGGCCGATAAAATCCCGGAGCTGAAACAGCTTGCCTACTCCATGTACCAGGACGAGGGCAACACCCAGAGGGCAAACCTGGAAATGCTGGAGGCCCTGGAGCAGGGCGACTACGCCAAGTACGCCGACCTCCTGGCCCAGTACAACACGGACCGGAGCTTTGACTACGGCGTGCATCGGGACAATATCAGCGACGAGCGCTACAACAACGAGTGGAACTATTCCGTGGGCCGGGACCAGATCGCGGACAAGCGCTACGAGGACGAGACCGCCTACAACCGGGAGACCTACAAGGACGAGACGGAGTACAACCGGGCGCTGGCAAAGGCCCAGACCCTCGCGGCGGGCGGCGACTTCTCCGGCTACAAGGCCCTGGGGTACACGGACCAGGAGATCGCGGGCCTCAAGAGCGCATACAACAAGGC
>JABLTK010146832.1_pt1 | contig 16537 bp, 14 predicted proteins | sample 7160131 | NCBI WGS metagenome assembly JABLTK01 (sample SAMN14651221, study PRJNA627086) | human gut metagenome | isolation source: feces | host: Homo sapiens
AATTTTACTACTTGATTATTTGTATCAGTAAAAGTCCCTGAAAAAATTGCATAAGATTGTCCTACTAGGATAAGACAAAGTGCAATAAAACCTAAAGCAAAAGATATAAATCCTAATTTAACATTAATACTTAAATTCTTAAATTTATCTAACATCTTACATTCTCCTTTAGATATATCATTATTTCTACCATTCATATTCTATAAATAATGATATCACATTTATGATCTTTATACAATCATTTTACTCATTTGTTTATATTGTTTAGTAAGTTATGAAAGTACAAGTAATTAAATTTTTTTACATTGGTTGTGAAGTTTATTGCATTGGTATTAGAAGAAACTGAAAAAAATATCGAATTATTTTACCCGACACTTTGTATATAAAATAATCTTCTATCTTACAATTACACCTTTCCTCCTCTTTAGTTTTCTATAACTTAATTTTAATACAAAAAAATACTTTTTTTCAAGTGCCTTAATTTATTTTTATTTTTTACAAGTAGTTTGACATATTTCTCTGTATTTATTTGCTACATTTATAATGGTGATATGATGAGGATTAAAGTTTTTGATTTAGAAAGTGAAAAAGATTTAGAGGAAGAAATGAATGCTTTTTTAGAGGATGATATTGAGGTTATTGATATTAAGTATCAGGTGGCGGTTCAGGTATATGGTGAAGAGCAAATATATTGTTTTTCTTCAATGATTATTTATGAAAAAAAATAGATTTCTCTATTTAGTTATAAATGTATAGTTCATGTTTAGTTTTATACTTTTTACTTCTTTTAATACTTTGTTTACTAAAAATATTAGTTCTTCGTCTCTCATATTTTTCTCTCCTTTAGTATAAATATATATTATTTTTTGTTTTTTTTCATCAAATCCGACAATAGATGTCAAGTTTCGATAAATTAATATAGAAAATAGTGCAATATTGTAGTATAATTTTAGTATGGTGATTAGTTTGATAAGATATCCGAATAAAATAGTTAAAGACAACAGTAGTAAGTTTAAAACTTATGGAAATCGTGGAATGACTTTAGAGAGTGAGATTAATTCTACCAATGAGTATTATTTGGCTAATGATATAGCTATAATTTATAAGAAGCCTACTCCAGTTCAGGTTGTAAAGCAAGTAAATAATAAAATAGTTGATGCTTATTTTAAAGTCCCTTCTACTACTGATTATAATGGTTTATACAAGGGTATTTATATTGATTTTGATGCTAAAGAAACTAGAAGTAGAACAAGTTATCCTTTGTCTAATATTCATTCTCATCAAATTAAACACATTGAAAATGTTATAAGACATGGCGGTATAGGTTTTATAATATTAAGATTTACGCTTTTTAATGAAACTTATCTTTTATTTGGAGAGGATCTTCTTTCTTTTATTAATAGTAATGATAGAAAGTCTATTCCTTATGATTATTTTAAAAAAAAGGGTCATCTAATAAAGGATAAATTAGCACCACGGGTAGATTATTTGGAAGTAATAGATAAATATGGAGGTATTAAAAATGAAACCAAAAACAAAAAGAAAGAATGTTAAAGTTAATACAACTGATGCTAGACCTAGAAAGATATCTAATCTTTATGTTTTAATTATTGCTATTGTAACGATTGTTTTACTTGTTGCATCAATAATTATGTTTGGAGCTTTAGTTACTTTAATTATAATGCTTTTATTTGGTATTATGATTGCTCTTACGATTAATCTTGATAGGTATCCTAAACATAGTAGCAAGAGAAAATTAATTAAGACGTTATGTATTATTATCTTAGCTATTGCTATTATCGGTATATGTTCTTTTATCTTATTCTTTATTTATATTGCTGTTAGTGCACCAAAGTTCGATACGCAGCAACTTGTTACTAGAGAAACAACTAGGGTTTATGATAACAAGAATAAATTGGTTGCTACTTTTGGTAGTGATAAAAGAGAAAATGTTACTTATGATGAAATTCCTGAGGTATTGATTGATGCGATTATCGCTACTGAGGATTCGAGATTTTTCCAACATAACGGGCTTGATGCTCCAAGGTTTGCAAAGGCTGTTGTGGGACAACTTCTTGGTAGAGATGCTGGTGGGGGTTCTACTTTGACAATGCAAGTTGTAAAGAAAAGTTTTACTAGTGATAATGCAACTGGTATTAAGGGTATAATAAGGAAGTTTACAGATATTTATTTATCAGTATTTAAAATGGAAAAAGCTTATTCTAAACAAGAAATTATTGAGTTTTATGCAAATATACCATTTTTAGGTTCAAATTCATTTGGTATTGAGCAAGCTTCTCAAACTTATTTTAGTAAACATGCTACTGAGCTTAATTTGTCTGAGGCATCTTTAATTGCTGGACTTTTCCAAGCTCCTAGCTCTTATGATCCTAATATGTATCCTGAGAATGCTGCAGAGAGACGTTCTACTGTATTATCTCTTATGGTAAGACATGGTTATATAACTCAAGAACAAGCTGATATTGCAAATTCTATTGAGGTTAAAGATTTACTTAGTAGTAATAGTAGCTCTTATGCTACTAGTGAGTATCAAGGTTATTTAGATACTGTTTATAAAGAAGTTTCTGAAAAATATGGTTTTGATCCTTATGTTGTGTCAATGGATATTTATACTAATATGGATACTAAGAAGCAAGAAGCTCTTAATGATATATTTAATGGCAAGACTTATAGATGGCCTAATAAAACTATTCAAGCTGGGGTTGTCGCAATTGATTCATCTAGTGGTAAAATTATTGCTCTTGGAGCTGGTAGAAATAGAAAGGGAGAACTTACTTTCAGTTATGCTACGGATATTAAAAGACAAATAGGTTCGACTGCTAAACCAATATTTGATTATGCTCCTGGTATTGAGTATGAAAATTGGAGTACTGCTAAAATATTTAGTGATAGACCTACTACTTATACTGGTGGTGCACCTGTTTATAATTACGACCGTTCTTACAAGGGTAATATTACTTTAAGATATGCACTTTCTGATTCTAGAAACATTCCTGCTCTTAAAGCGTTTAAGAGTGTTGATAATGAAAAGATTAAAAAGTTTGTTACTACTCTTGGTATGACTCCAGAAATAGATTCAACTGGTTATATGCATGAAGCTCATGCTCTTGGAGCATTTGATGGTACTTCTCCACTTCAACTTGCTGCTGCATTTCAAGCTTTCTCTAATGGAGGATATTATTATGAACCATATACAGTTAATAAAATTGTGTTAAGAAATTCTGATGAGGTTATTGATGAAAATGAAACTGCTCCGGAAAAAGTTAAAGCTATGAGTGATTCAACTGCTTATATGATTGCAGATGTATTAAAACAAACTGCTAAAAATATTGGAGTTTATGGTGTTGTAAGTGATCAAATATCTCTTAAGACTGGAACTACTAACTACGATGATGAAACTAGAGCTCTTTATGGTTATCCTAGCGGAACTGGTCCTGATGGTTTAGTAGCAGGATTTACACCAACTATTTCTCTTTCACTTTGGACCGGTTATACTGAAAATAAAAAAGGTCAATTCTTGTATGAAGGTACAATGTATGCTCACAAAAATGCACTTTATAAAGCATGTGCTAAGGCAATATTTGATAATAATGGCGCTAAGTTTAAGAAACCTTCTTCTGTAGTGGCAGTAAAACTTGAAAGAGGAACTGAAATGCTTGCTAGTAAAAATACACCATCTAATATGATTATTACTGAATTGTTTAAACGTGGTACTGAACCTACCGAAAAATCGAGTAGATATAATACTTTAGATGCTCCGACAGGGTTTACTGCTACATATAGCAATGGTAAAGTTAAACTTTCATGGAACAGTGTAAATAAACCTGATGATACTAGCGAAAAATCTTATGGAAGTTTTGGTTATAGACTTTATAAAGATGGTAAACAGATAGGATTTACTACTAATAACTATTATACTTATACTCCTAGTTATCCTTATGGTACCTACTCTATTAGAACTTCGTTTAAGAATGTAACAACAAATATGAGTGCTTCTGTTAGAGCTACTATTGAGTCAAAAGTTAGATTTGAGTTTAATGATAATTCAGAAGAGACCCTTAGTATTGGTGATAGTTATGTTCCTAATTCTAATCCAATATCTGTTTATGAAAATGATGAAGATGTAACATCAAGTGCAAAGATAACTAGTACAATTGTTGATAATTCTACTAATACTACTGTTAGTGAGATAGATACTTCTGTTGTTGGTTCTTATACAATTAATTATAAAGTGTCTTATCGAGGCGAGTCAGAGTCATTTAGTAAGACTATTACTGTAAGTTAAAAGAAGAATAATTTTTCTTCTTTTTTTTGTAAAGTCTTATTTTTTGACATAGGACTTCTTGAATATTTTTATCTTTTATTATATACTAGTTATGATAAGGAGATTGATATAATGGAAAATGAACGTGTAAAGATTAAAGATAATCGAGCTAAGCCTAAGAAGTCATTTAAAGTACTTGGTATCATGTTTATGATATTACAACTTCTTGCTATGGCTACGCTTATGTATTCTATATATTTGATAAATGGTATAGAGACTAAATTAAGATATATTGGTATTGTTGTTATTTTTGTAGTAAATATTGTTAGTATACTTTTACTTAGGAAGCTTATTAAGAAGAATACAATAAAGAAATTTTTTATATTTGTTGTTATAACTAGTTTACTTGTTTTTGCTCAGGCTTTAGGTAGTTATTTTGTATTTAAAACTTACTCTACTCTTAGTAGTATGAACAAAAATGAGCTTACCTACACTACTTCGCTTGTTGTTTTAAAGAATAGTAATATGAAGGATTTGAATTCTTTAAAAGATAAGAAAATTGGTATAGTATCTGATACAACTTCAATTGAAGGTTATGTAATTGGTAAGGAGATTATTAAAGATAATAGTTTAGATAGTAAGAATACTGTTGTTGACTATGAAGATTTTACCTCTTTGGTTAAGGGATTATATAATAAAGATATTGATGTTATGATTGTACCTGATTCTTATGTTTCAATGTTTGATGAATTTGATGATTATAAAAATATTGCAACAGAAACTAAAGTGATTTATAGTAAAAGTAAGACTTATACTAAACAGGAAATTGCTAAGTTGTCTGGTGATGATATATCTAATTTTAATACTTCGGATAAGATTGATAAACCGTTTACTATTTTAGTAATGGGAATTGATTCGACTGCTACGACATTAAAAAAGAATGCTACTGGCAATGGTGATGCATTGATGCTTTTGACATTTAATCCTGATACTTTGAATGCTACTATACTTAGTATTCCAAGAGATACTTATGTTCCTATTGCATGTTTTGCTAATCAAAAAGAAAATAAGATTACTCATGCTGCTTGGAATGGTGAGGGATGTATGATTAAGACTATAGAGAACTTTACAGGAATAAATATTGATTATTATGTAAAAGTTAATTTCCAAGGTGTTGTAAAACTTGTTAATGCTATGGATGGTATAAATGTTGATGTGCCACTTGATTTCTGTGAATCTAATTCTAAACGTGCTACTTCTAAAGATAAACAAATATGTCTTAAGGAAGGTAATCAAAAATTAAATGGTGAACAAGCTCTTGCTCTTGCTAGGCATAGAAAGACTCTTCTTACTGGTGATTTACAAAGAGGTGTTAATCAACAGTTAGTAATTCAAGGAATTATTAATAAGGTTAAGACTATAAAAAGTGCTAGTCAAATGTTAGAAATACTTGATACGATTAGTAAGAATATGGATACAAACTTTACTACTAATCAAATATTATCGTTTTATGATATAGCTAAGAATCTTGTTTTAACTAGTAGTGAGTCTACTAATTTAATAAATATTAGGCAACTTTATTTATCGGGTTCTAGTCAAATGATATATGATGAAAGAAGTGGTTTAACTTTATATAACTATATTCCTAATCAAAGTAGTTTGAAGCAAATTGTTAAGGCTATGGAGGATAATCTAAGTGCTAAGCCTAATCTAGATATTAAAAGAATTAATTTTAATATTGAGGAAGAATATGAGATGGAAACAATTGGAGTTGATAATTTAAGTTCTACTTCTACTTATACCCTACTTCCTAATTTTGTTGGTAGTTCTCTTAGTTATACTGAAAATTGGCTTGTTAGTAACGGAGTTAGTTACGAAGTAAAAGAAAACTATGTTAAGAGTGGTAGAGATGGAGTTGTAACCAGTCAAAGTTATCCATCAAATAAAAGGATTGATTTAATTTCTGGTAAATTGGTTATCACTGTTAACAAGGTTAAGAGTACCCCTACTCCAAATGTTCCTGATAAATCTTCTGATGTTGAAGAACCTGTCGATGAACCATCTGATTCTGGTAGTGATACTAATGATAATACTAATACTGATACTGATACTGGTGATACTGGAAATGATGATAGTTCTTTAAATAATGAATAGAAAAAAGTCAGAGTTTTCTGGCTTTTTATTATTAGATTTTTTTACTATTTAATATTGTACATAATTGATATAATTCAATAAGTAAAATTCATGAATATAAAGGTAAACTTAAAGATAATAAAATCATTAAAATTTCTGGCGGAAGATATACAAAATATAAGTGCAATATGTAGTTTTACAAATTTTTTTATAATAATAAATTATTATATAACAATAAAAAGTAACAATTCTATTGTTTTTTTCATATTACTTGAACTTTTACATATAAATTAATTGAAAGTGAGTGATAAATAATATGAATAAAGAAGAGATAATAAAAAGTATTGCCAAAAGAACAGGTGGAGATATTTATCTAGGGGTGGTTGGAGCTGTTAGAACGGGCAAATCTACATTTATTAAAAAAGTAGTAGAAACTCTTGTTATACCAAATATAACAGATGAGTTTGAAAGAAAAAGAACACTTGATGAATTACCTCAGTCAAGTGGTGGTAAAACAATTATGACAATCGAACCTAAATTTATTCCTAATAATGTCGCTAAGATCAAAATTGATGAGTTAGAATGTAATATGAGATTAGTGGATTGTGTAGGATATGTTATTGAAAATTCAAAGGGATATGAAGATGAAAATGGGCCTAGAATGGTTAAGACACCGTGGTATAGTGATGAAATTCCATTTATTGAGGCAGCAGAAATAGGAACAGAAAAAGTTATAAAAGACCATTCAACAATAGGAATAATTGTAACAACAGATGGTTCAATTACTGATTTTGAAAGAAATGATTATATCGAAGCGGAAGAAAAAGTAGTTGGAGAATTGACTTCAATTAATAAACCATTTATTATAGTTTTAAATAGTAGTCATCCAAATAGTACTGAAACACAAATGCTTGCTAAAGATATGAGAAATAATTATGGTGTGCCAGTATTACCAATAGATGTTTTATCAATGAATGAAAAAGATGTAACAGATATCTTGAGAGAAGCCTTATATGAGTTTCCTGTTCTAGAGGTTTCTGTAAACATGCCAGAATGGATTGGAGTTTTGAATCATAATCATTATGTAAAAAAAGCCTATGTTGAAAAAATAAAAGAAAGTGTTGTATCAGTTGATAAGCTTCGTGATGTTGATACAATTATTGAACATTTTAATGACTGTGAATATATATCAAAATCATATATGTCTAAAGTAGACCCAGCAAGTGGAGAAATAACTATAACTTTAGAGGCACCAGATGATTTATTTAATACAGTTTTAAATGATATGATTGGGGTCGATATAACAAGTAAAGCTAGTTTATTGTCAATGTTCCAAGATTATAAAGAATCAAAAACTGAGTATGACCAAATAAAATATGCTTTAAAAATGGTTAAGGCTACAGGATATGGAGTAGCAACACCAACCTTAAGCGATATGACTTTAGATAAACCAGAGGTTACTAAGCAAGGTAACAGATATGGTATAAAGCTTAAGGCAAAAGCTCCTTCAATTCATATGATAAGAGTTGATGTAGAATCTAGCTTTGAACCGATTATAGGAACAGAGGTACAAAGTAAAGAACTTATTGATTATATTATGAAAGATAGTAAAAACGATCCAAATAGTATTTGGTCTTCAGAAATATTTGGAAGAAGTCTTGATCAAATAGTTCAGGAAGGAATTCAATCAAAAATAAATATGATGCCTGAAAATATTCAATTTAAGTTACAACAAACGATGAGTAAAGTTGTTAATAAAGGATCTGGTAATTTAATAGCTATAGTTATTTAATTGACATAAAAGATACAAAAAAGTATCTTTTTTTATGCAAAACATTTACTTTAATTAAATTATTTTGTATAATCTAATTATAGACTATATGGAGGTTAGAAAATGAAAAAAAATAAAAAAGGTTTTACTTTAATTGAGTTACTAGCGGTAATTGTTATTCTTGCGATATTAGCAGGTATTACAGCAATAATGGTAACAAACTATATTGAAAATTCAAAGATTAACGCAGACAGGTTAAATGCACAAAACATTACTAATGCATTGCTTAGAGAATGGCAAGTAAAAGGTAATGAAAGTAATAAGGGAGTTTATGTATTTGCAGATGCAAATACAACACCAAATGCAAGTGACTTACTTGAAAAACCATTGAATAAGAGTCCATGGACTGATGAAAGTTATACTACTGCAAGAGCTGTTATTGATGAAAAAGGTAATGTAAGAATTTGCCTTTATGATAAGAAAGCTAAAAAAGGTGTAATTGGTGATTATCAAGCAATTGCTGCGGATGAAGACTTAAAAGGTAAAGATGAAACAACAGAAAGAGATGCTACAGCTGATGATGTAAAAGCTTTTGGTGTTACTCAAGGTACAAAGCTTATTTCACTTCAATATAGAGATATTACAAAATGTCCTGATGAGTTTAAGATTGCTAGTGATAGTACAAATCCAACACAACCTTAAGTAGATAATCAATAATACTAAAAGAGTTTTAAACTCTTTTTCTTTATGCTATAATTTATATAAAGGAGAGATACTATGGTTTTTAGTAGTGCTATATTTATATTTGGGTTCTTACCTATTCTATTTTTATTTTATTTTTTATGTCCTAAAAAGTTAAAGAATTATGTGCTTTTATTTTTTAGTTTATTATTTTATGCTTTTGGAGGATTAAAGTATCTACTGATAATGGCCCTTGTTGTATTTGCTGATTATATTGGATCTCTTTTGATTAGCAAGTATAAAAGGCATAAGAATTGTTTTTTAATACTTACTATATCAATAAATATTTTAGTTTTAATATTTTATAAGTATACAAACTTTTTTTTAACGAATATAAATAATTTATTTAATATAGACATACCTATTTTAGATATAATTATGCCTATTGGAATATCTTTTTATACTTTTCAAGCTATGAGTTATGTAATAGATGTTTACAAAGGAGAAGTAAAGGTTCAAAATAATTATTTTTTATTGCTTTTATATGTTAGTCTATTTCCTCAACTTATTGCTGGTCCTATTGTAAGGTATCAAACTATTGAAAAGGAAATAACAAAAAGAAAGGTATCTTATGATGATATTTCTTATGGTTTAGAAAGGTTTATTCTTGGTCTTGCTAAAAAGTTAATAATTGCTAATCAAATGGGTAAATTAGCGGATATAGCTTTTTCTGGTAACTTTTCGTGTACTGTTTCTTGGCTTGGAGCAATTGCTTATATGTTTCAAATATATTTTGATTTTTCAGCTTATTCTGATATGGCAATAGGACTGGGAAGAATATTTGGTTTTCATTTTTTAGAGAATTTTAATTTTCCATATATGGCAAAGTCGATAACTGATTTCTGGAGAAGATGGCATATCTCATTATCTACTTGGTTTAGGGATTATATTTATATTCCTCTTGGGGGAAATAGAAAAGGAATAAAAAGACAGATAATTAATATGAGTGTTGTTTGGTTACTTACGGGGTTTTGGCATGGAGCATCATGGAATTTTATTATGTGGGGTTTATATTACTTAATCTTTTTAATTCTAGAAAAATTTGTTTTAAAGAATATTTTAAAAAAGACTCCAGATTTTTTGAAGCATATTTATGCTTTGTTAATAATTTTAATTGGTTGGGTTTTATTTAGAGTAGAAAATATGTCACAGTTTTTTGATATAATAAAAACAATGTTTAGTTTTGATTTAAATAGTACATCACTTATGGAAGCTCGTATATATCTTGAAACATATTATGTATATTTTATTCTTGCTATTTTGTTTTCTACTAATGTTTATTATGTAATATGTGATAAGTTTAAGAACAAAAAAGTATTTGAAGTAATAAAATATGTATTTTTAATTGTTTTGTTTGTTATATCTATAATGTTTTTAGCACAATCTAGTTATAACCCATTTATATATTTTAGATTTTAAGGAGGCATTATGAAGAGAATAAAAATAGTATTTAGTATAATAATTATTTTGATAATATATGTTATGTTTTTTGTAACTATATCAAATAATAATGAGATAAGTACTTTGGAAAAAAGAAATTTAAGTACTTATCCTAAGTTTACTTTAAATGCTTTAATAAATGGTAAGTACTTAGATAGTTTAACAAATGCTTTTAAGGACCAATTAGCATTTAGAAATTCTTTAGTAAAGGGTTATTATTTGTTTCAGTTTCAAAGATATAATGGTGATGTTGTAATAGGAAAAAATAATGAACTTTATTCAGCTTATCAAAGGATTACTAATGAAAGTAAGTATTTAAATAATTTAAAAGAAAACACTAAATTGATTAATAAGGTTGCTAAAGAAGTTACTAATAGTAAGGCAAAGTTTATCATTTTATCTATTCCTAGGAAGGATGCTATTGAAAAGGAGAACTTACCTAATAGTTATATTAGTAGTGATGAAATATATAATAAAAGTGTTGCTGTGGTAAAAGAAAACTTAACAGAAGATGTAACTTTTATTGATGCTTACCAAATATTTAATGATAATAAAGATAAAAATATAAGATTTTATTATATGAATGATCATCATATTACACCACGAGGTGCAGAACTTTTATATAATGAAATAATAACTGATATAAATGATACAAGGGTAAATAATATTGAATTAAATAAATTGTATGAAGTTAAAAAGACTATTATTAATGGTTCTTTTAATAATCAAATAGGACAAAGTGTAAAGCCTACTCTTGAAGAGTTATACTTAGTTCCTAAGTTTAAGTTAGATTATGTTAGATATGATGATGAAAAAATATCTAATAGAAAAGTTTATGGACAAGGTAATACTTATGAAGAGGCTTTTATGGAGGGCGATTATGGTTTTACTTTGGTAGACACTAAAAGAGAAGATTTACCTAATATTATGTTTGTTGGTTCTTCATTTACAAATATTTTAGAGACTTTAAGTATTCATGATTTTAATAAAATGGTGTCAATTGATTATAGGCATAATAAGAGTAATAATGATATTTTGTATTATGTAAAAAAGTATGATATAGATTATGTTGTTTATATACCATCTCAGTCAAATGATGCTTTTTCTAATACGAAAGTAAAGGAACATTTAGGATATTAAGTTTTATGAATACGTTCTTTGTTGTATTAAGGACGTATTCATAAAAAAAGACCTTTAAGTTTCTTTTAGGATATGTTTTACATACTCTTTTTTATTTAACTTAAAGGTATTTAATAATATTATTTTCTGTTATAGTTCTATTATTTTTAATAGTTCATTTTTTATATATTTATTTTCTATTTTGTCTAATAGACTTAATAATTTTTGGTCTTTATCGATTAGTTTTAGTTTGTCATCGTAGAATTTTAATTTTTCCTCGATTTGTTTTAGTTGTTTATGGATTGCGTTTCTAGATAGGTTTAGATTTTCTGCTATTTCTGATAGAGATAGGTTGTCAAAATAATAGTATTTAAAGTATTCTTGTTGTTTTTCGGTTAGTAATTCACCATAGTAGTCAAATAAGTTGTTCATATATATTTCTTTTTTCATTTAATCATGTCCTTAAATAGTCCATATATATAGTTTTCGATGTCGAATACTTTTAGGTCTGTTGCTTTTTCACCAAAGCCTATGAATTTAACTGGTATTCCTACTTCTTCTTTAATGGCAAGAACAATTCCACCTTTTGCAGTACCGTCTAACTTAGTTAATACTATACCTGTAATGTCTGTTACTTCTTTGAATTGTTTCGCTTGACTTATTCCGTTTTGGCCGGTTGTAGCGTCTAATACTAGCAGTGTTTCGTGTGGTGCTTGGTCTATAAAGTTTTTTATTACCCTATTTATTTTTTCTAATTCTTTCATTAGGTTAACTTTGTTTTGTAGTCTTCCTGCAGTGTCAATTAAAACAATGTCATAGTTTTCATTTACAGCTTTTTCTAAACCATTATAGACAACGCTTGCTGGATCTTTTAAAGATTCATCTCCGATAAAATCACTGTCTGTTTTTTTAGCCCATTCTCTTAATTGTTCTACTGCTCCGGCTCTGAAGGTATCTGCTCCGACCATTAATACTTTCTTGCCTTTATCTTTTTCTTTTTGAGCTATTTTGGCTATGGTAGTGGTTTTCCCTACTCCATTTACTCCCACGAAAAGGATGACTGTTGGTCCTTCTTTTTGATAGTTTATTTTGTTTACAATAATTTCTCCATTTACATATATTATGAAAAGTTCATCGACAATGACTTCTTTTAGCATTTTAGGGTCTTCTAGTTTTTCTTCAATTACTCTTTTTCTTAGTCTATCCATAAAGGACATTACTGTATTTACTCCAATATCAGCCATGATAAGAATTTCTTCTAATTCATTGAAAAAGTCTTCGTTTACACGACTATATTTATTTGTTAAATTTATTAATTTAGAAACAAAGTTGTCTCTTGTTTTTGTAAGTCCTACATCGTAAGCTTTTATTTCTTCTTTATTAGTTTTTTCTTTATTTTTGAAACTGTTTTTTAGCTTGTTAAAAAATCCCATTGATAATCCCTCCATAAAAATTATATCATATTTGAAACAAAAAAAGAAGATGACTCTTCTTAATTATATTGACTTAATACTTCTTGAAATTTTGGTAGTAAATCATTAAGTAGATTAATATCTGTTACTTTATCTAAAGTACCATCTTGATAGTTTACTTCAAGAATTTTATATTTACCAAGTAATTCTGTTTCTTCGCTATTTATTTCATCAGTATATAGGTATTCTCCTCCATTAAATAGTAAGGCTTCAAGAACTACTACTTTGTCATTTTCTTCAAATGTTATTACATCATATCTTTTAAAACTCATAACACTACCTACCCTTCTTTTTATTTGATTTTGCAATTGGGATAGCCCCACCTGATATTAAACCACCAGTAAGTGCAACGGCTGGAGCAATTCCTCCTCCCGCTATTACGGCAGCTCCGACTGCTATACCACCTGCAATTAATCCTACAGCAACAGCTACTTTAGCTATCTTAGAAATTACATATGAATTACTATTATTAATTAAAGTTCTTAATTTTTCTCCTGCTTGACTTATCTTTTTTGGTCTTTTTGGATTCTCAGCACGACTCATTTCTTCTATTTCTGCTTTTGCAGCAGCCATATCTTTTTCTTCTTGAATTTCTTCTTCAGATTTACCTTCGTTTTTTGCTTCTTGATAATCTTCTTTGAATTGTTCAAAATCAGAACCATTATTTTGATTATTTAAATCTTTCAATTCATTTGATACTTCATTCATATCTGAAGTAATGGTTTCATCACTGTGTTTTTCTTGTTCTGCATTTTGATTTTCATTTGCTTCAATGTTTGGTAAATCTGTAAAGTCTTTTACATCAACAACATCTCCGGTTACTTCTTCATTAGTTTCTAAAGCTTCGTTTGATTCTGCAACGTCTGCTCCTTCAGCTTTTGTTTCTTCTTGTTCTACTGGTTCATTAGTATTATCAGAATTTTCTATTACTTTACTTGGATCAACTTTTTTTACTATTTCGTTGTACATTTCTGGAGCATTATTTTTATATTCCTCTATTAAGTTTAACATTTCATAAAGTGGCATACCTTTTTCGGCATCTTCTAAAACTTCGTCAGAATAAACTCTTTCTCCTAAAGAATTACGTATTTGTGATAGAAAACCGATTGCAAAAGCAACGTCTTGTTCTTGCCTGTCATCTCTTACTTTTCTTTCATATTCTTTTCTTGCTTGTTCTTCATAGTTGTTTATTCTTTCTTTTAATTCTTTTGATTTTTGTCTTTGTTCTTGAATTAATTCTTCTCTTTTAGTATTAAAATCTTGCTCTACAGGCTCCATAGTATTAGAAGAATTGATTAGTCTTTCAACAAATTCATAGTATTTTTCTTCTGAAATTAGCCCACTGTCAAGCAATTCTTTGTATTGTTCAATTTTATTTTTTGTTTCACTAGCCATTATATCACTCCTCATTCATAAATGAATTATACCATATTTTTTGCTTTTAGTAAACAAAAACTAGGCATTTTTATGTTAGTTGCCAGTTCCAAATCTTCGGTCTCTTTTGTGGTATTCTCTTATAATTTCTTGATATTCTTCAAAGGTAAAATCAGGAAAAAGAGTTTCAGTGAAGTACATTTCTGCATATGATAGTTGCCATAGCATAAAATTACTTATTCTAAGTTCTTTGCTTGTTCTTATTAATAAGTCTATATCTGGTAAATTGTTGTAAAGATATTTTTGGAATAGTTCTTCGGTTATATCTTCTTTGTTTATTTTATTGTTTGTTATGTCTGATACTATTTTTTTGGTTGCATCTACTATTTCAGCACGGCCTCCATAGTTTAGGCAAAAATTTAAAATTAGTCCTTTGTTGTTTTTTGTTTCTTCTTCTAAAACGTTCATTTCTTTTACAACTTTCTTATTAAGTCCTTCTTTTCTACCAGAGAATATTATTTTTATGTTTTTATCTTTATATTTTTTATTGAAGATTTTAAACCATTTAGAGAAAAGGTTCATAAGATAATCAACTTCTTTTTTTTCTCTTTTATTGTTTTCTGTTGAAAAAACGTATAGACTTAGAACTTCTAGGTCTGTGTCATTTATTTTTAAAATTAATTGTTCTAGGTTTTTAGAACCTGCTAGATGCCCTTCGCTTTTAGTCTTATTGTTTTTTTTAGCCCATCTTCTGTTACCATCTACAATTATAGCTACGTGTTTTAGTTTATTCATTTTAATCTGCTCCTTTTTCTTACTATATTATAACATGTACTTTGTTTTTGATAGTAATTATTTTTTTACTTTACGACAAGCAACATTAAAAAATATGATATGTATTTGAGTACATATCATATTTGAATAGTTTTATTTTGGATTATTTGATTAGGTTTGTTTAATTAATACTTAGGGTGTATGGATTAGTTGAATTTCCTTCTCCACCTGATATTTTTGTATTGGATGATAGTGATAATACTGGGCGCGCGTTACCTTCGAAATTGATGTCATATCCATAGTAATAGACATAACCTGATGAGTCCACATAAAACACATCATAGACATGGAGTGTATTCTGTGAAAGTGACCATGTTACATAACTTTTATCTAACCAATTATTTGTAGTAATGCAATTTGCAGATTCATCATAAGCAGATAAGTTACTTGTACATTCTTTTGATGCTCCATACCCATAATCGCTTGCATACATTAATGCTATCTTCTTAGAAGCATCACTTTGCATTATCGGATTTGTTCCATAATAGTAACTACTACCACTGGTTTTTCTTTCATATTGCCACATCACATCAGAAATAAAATTTAGGTCAGTTTTGTAACCGCCAAGATAATACTTTGTTGTTCCTATCATGTTTTTAGCATCAGTACTTAATGTATTATAATAATCATTATTTAAATATGTATTTAATGTTGCGCTTATCCAATTATTGGTATTATTTTCATCCCAATTATAAATTCCTATTGACTCATCTTTAATTATTTTAAATCTATTCTCTACATTACCGTCTGTGTCTTCAGTTGGGATTATTCCTATTATTCTCCATTTTTCATTATTAAATGTTACATAGTTTTTTACTACAGAGTCTCCTCCTCTGTATCTGTATTCTGTTGCAAATTTTTCGTTTACTTGAAGTGTATTATCTATTTCATGGGTTACTAATTCTAAACCGTCTGTACCTACCTTAGACTTTGCAAATATAAGTGCATAATCTTCTTTTGGTGCTGCTTCATTATTTACATTGACTCTAAACTTATAACTATAACTATGACTTTGATTATTAAACTTAGAAGCATCTACGTCATAATCTATCCATGCTCTTATTCTATAACTTGTTGTTACTTCTCCTTTGTTATTTGAAAATGTTTCTTCTTGTGATTTTATTACATACTGATTTAATTTATCTATTGTTGTTGGTCCTGTTACTTCTGTTTCTGTTCCATTTTCTATTTTAGTTAGATATACTTTTACTTCATTGTTTGTTAATGGATTAGTCACTGTAAGTGGTTCAAGTATTACGTTATAGTTTAGTTTTTGTTCTGTATTATCATTTGCATTTGTTTTTATATATGATAATACTTTAAAATCAAAGTAATTTGTTTGTTTTTTACCATCTTCATCTTTCATAG
>JABLTK010158694.1_pt1 | contig 16525 bp, 28 predicted proteins | sample 7160131 | NCBI WGS metagenome assembly JABLTK01 (sample SAMN14651221, study PRJNA627086) | human gut metagenome | isolation source: feces | host: Homo sapiens
ATACACATTACGTTTTTCCGGTATATACTCACATAGTTAATAACAAATAGAGGCTGTAGATCAAGTATTACAGAGTGAAGATGTGGCTCAAGCTATGTCTGATTCCAGTTCCGACGAGATGGAAGAAGAAGAGGCGATTACTCTTCAGAACAAGCATCATCCTCTTCAAGGAAATGATAGCAAAGGTCTGATCGTTCATTTCACTCATGAGAAATGGGATTTGGTTGTGAATATCATGATGGGAATTCGAAAAGCTGTGAGTAATGTGATGGCTGAACCTAATCGACCTCTTTGTTCTGATGACTACATCATGAAGGAGAAGATGACTTTAGCACCTCAGAAGTCTGATAAGGATGATCGACGTGTTTGTATTTCGTCCCTCTTTCATTCTTAGTCCTGTCGATTTGTTGATTATGCTCCTATGGTTTTCCGAAAACTTCGTGAGAACTGGAATATCCCAACAGAGGAGTATATGCTCTCAGTAGGTCCTCAACAAATCCTTCGTAGTTCTTCTTTCTATTTCTAATCTTATAGGCAATATTATGCTTGGTTCATTAACCACTCTTTCTGAGTTATGCTCAGAAGGCAAGTCTGGTTCCTTCTTCTACTACTCAGCAGATGGAAAATACATGGTAAAGACAATTTCTCATGCTGAGCATCGGTTCTTCCGTAAGATTCTTGCTAAGTATTACTCTCACATTGTTACCAATCCTGACACTCTTCTGGTTCGATTCCTTGGTGCTCATCAGATTCGTTTTGGTCGTCATAGCAAGTTTGGGAGTAAGCGTATTTACTTTGTGGTGATGGGGAATCTCTTTGACACGCCTTTCAAGATTGAACGTCGTTATGATTTGAAAGGATCATGGGCTGGTCGTTATACACCCGATGAAAAACGTGGTGATATCACTCGTGCTTTGAAGGATCTGGATATTATTGATCTTGATCAACATATTCGATTGGATGCTGAGAACACACGTCTATTCAACACTCAGCTTGAGAAGGATAGCAAATTCTTGGCAGATTGTGGAATTATCGATTATTCATTGCTTTTGGGTGTTCATACCATCACTGGTGAGTTACCTCCAGAACCAGCTCGCGTGTATGGTCGCTATGTGCCGTTCTGGCAGAAGAATTGGGGAGGAGTATTATCTGATGACAAGACGCAGATCTACTATATGGGTGTGATTGATATTCTCATTCACTTTAATGCACGAAAGTTCGGTGAGTTGGCAATTAAATCTGTTTATGACGATGCTAAAGGTGTTTCTGTGCAATTCCCGAGTAAGTATCAGAAGCGTTTCATGAAATTCATGTTACAGTTATCTGATCCTGCTGTAAAGCAAGTGCAGTTGGGAAAGGGCTTCCCCAAGAAGCTCTTGAAGAAACGGGAGCAGAAGAAGAAGGAAGAGGAGGAGGCCAGGGATTCTGTGCTAACACGTGTCCCTACAGTAGAAAAGTAATTTGCGTGGTTGCTTCGTTGTTTTGTTTCACACAATGGTTGTATTAAAACGGCATTTTGGCATCACTGTAGTTTATCGCCTGAGTGTGCGAAATGCAGGAAACTGTAGATTTGATGCATGCATAATCTAATATATAGATCTCAGAAGGGTCTGGTGGATTCATCGTTTGTTGTCGTGATGTGTAGATTCGGAGACTGGGGAGTACTCAGATTCTGCATCTCTGTAGACATTACTGGAAATGGATTATATGTAGGAATTATGAGGAAACCAAAACACCTGTGAATGTAGTCATGATAGTTAACGAATAGACTGCATATGATACGGAAAACACAATCAAAGTCACATCGATTAAGAAAATGTACAAAGAGCTGACAGATCTTCACATCTGTCAGGAATTGCGAAGACACACGTATCTTGAGAATGATATGTGCTGATGTGTAGAAAGGCTATCTGGTGTATGAAGTTCAGTGTGGATCGGAAGTACTTGGCAACGGGAGGCGAAGATGGAGTGATTAATATCTGGAAAGTGCGTGAGGTGTCTCGGAGAGATTGGCTGGAGAAACGGGACGTTCGGATCTTTGAGGATGCCCCCATTCATCAATTCGCAGAACATACTGTATGAAATTAATAAGATTCATCATAGTCAGTCCCATATTGTTGACTTTTCTTGGTCCAAGAGTGGATTCTTGCTATCAGCTTCTTTGGACTGTACAGTCCGTTTGTGGCATGTTAGCAACGATGAATGTTTATGTGTATTCAAACACAAGTTGGATTGATGGCTTACTGTCATGTAGGGACATGGTAACTTCGGTGGACTTTTACCCTGAAGAAGAATGTTACTTTCTTACAGGGAGTATGGACAAGAAATTACGAATGTGGTCCATTCCTCAGGGTTGTGTCCTGAAATGGGTACAAGCACCTTCAATTATTACTACAGTAACCTTCTGTCCAGGAGGTTTGAGTTTGATTAATGATATTACATAGGCCGGTTATGTGCTGCTGGTCTGTATGATGGTCAGGTGATGTTCTATTATGCTGATGGACTTCGGTATTTTACTCAAGTGGTTATTGTTTTGTTAGGTTATACGTAGGCAGAATGTCGAAATCGATATGGAAAAGACAAGAAGGGAAGGAAAGTGACAGGAATCACATTTCTGAAGAAACATGACAGTCAGTGCATGTTGGTGACTACAAATGACAGTCGTATTCGATTGATGTCAATGGATACCTTTGGCCTTATTAGCAAGTACAAAGGTCTGAGTAATCGGAGCATGCAACTACGAGCATCACTAAGTTCAGATAAACGATATATCACATGTGGTTCGGATGATGGGAATGTGTAAGGCTATTGAAATAGGTGAATTGTAGGTTTGTATGGAGAACCAAGTGTGATCTGACAGGACGATCTCAAAGTCAGGATGCAGTGAATCATTATGATTCATGTGAATACTTTCATTGTTGTCTGGATAATGAATCTGTTTCCTCTGTCCTCTTTGTTCCGGATTCTGTGATTGAGAGTTGTCGACCAGGAGAACTGGAGAATATGAGTAGCCGTATAGAGGCTTTCCAGAAGAGGGAAGAAATCAGCGAGAAACTCGGCTCCGGATTTGTATTCGTTGTGGGAACAACCGAAGGCTATATTCATGTCTTTGATAGTTTTTCATTACCAAGAAAGATGATGTAACATAACTAACTGACCAAAGCGTCAATTACTTGTTGTTTCTTTAATTCCTTCACTTCTTCATCCGTTAATAGTTTGGCTACCTTTCGATATTCCAGTGCTTCGGTTTCAGGACACTGCATGCATTCCCAGCTCACAGGAATCATGGTCGCTCCGGCAGCACTTGTAGCTAAAACGACACCTAAATCATTTCGATCCGTTGAAAGGTAATAGGAACGTTTGTCTCCTCGAGATAGGACTCGAGCTTTAACAATATCGCCAATTCGGAAGGATTTGTACATAACAACCTTGTCCACTTCGAATGCACGAACATGCTCCTTCTTAATAGTTCCCTTGAAGGATGAAGAAGCTGCCTTATTGTTCACACATAGAATCCGAAGATAAGCCATTCTGAATGCAAATTCGATTAAAAAAACTACCTTAAGGTTACCATGATCACTCTTGCCAGCACAATGTCACCAACATCCGGAACAACAAGAGACCGAATCGACTGAATGCTAAGGAGCGGTTTTGAAGCTACGAATAAAACATCAAGACGAAAAAGACAATCTGTTTTTGAAATCACTTTTGATCCCAATATTGATGCATATATGATATTATCTTTTACAAATGTGCCTTCACCAGCTTCATATTCATTTACAGAGCCTAAGCGATCTAAACTCACATACCAACTATTTCTACTCACCTCCAGGGACTACTCGATTTTCCTGAGACTGTTCGACTTCCATCCAAAGTAGTAATGGAATTGAACAAACACATTATACGATCAATTGTTCGTGAATAAACTGGATTTCATGGTCTTCATTCAGGTTTTTGCCCAATACTTCACCAAACGACTTGTAAGAGAATGGGCTTGAAGCAGCTTCGACAATTATGATCATATCAAGGTCTTTATAATCAATCCGATCGATTTGACATCCAATCACGGCCATCTACAATTGGATCACTCATTCGTGAGTACCTGACAACAATTCACAGTGGGATTATATGCTGATGACTCAACATTACATCCCATTGTATATTTGCCATCTCTGCAAACAAAGACAGCAACAGAACCACTTCCAGAATAGCATCCAAAGCTCTCTGAATAGACCTTCATTGCTTCTGTGAATATCTATTCTCATCAGAAGAATGGTAGACATACTTGAGTCCATTTCTCCTTAGTGAATTGAACTATTTTCTGTTCTTTGACTACTCTTTCAGTTAAGGATGGAACCGATTGCAATAACACATTCACATCTGTAATCCGTTCCTTCTCTAACAAGTGATGAACAACCCCATCAACAGGCAATTCAAACCTTCAAATAACAAGAATATCGGACATGTACGAATAAGGAAGAAGACTTCCTAAGTCACAATCCATTCCTTGAGATTTCACAATTACTCGCACATCTTTTGCATGAGATAATTCTTGTAGAATCTGTCTGCAATGTCCACAGGGTGTTTCTGTTACTAGAGATGAGAATTCCACGAAGACTCAACCAGCAAGGATATTAACGGTATCTTCTCCATTTTTAGGAGAATGCAAATACATGTTCGAAAGAGCACATTGCTCAGCATGAATCGTCTTCAATAAGAGTATCTACAGCAACCATACATGGTTAATGGCGGAATTAAGGATCTCAATGTTTGTTCCCAAAAAGATTCGACCACTCTTTGTGTAGATTCCTGCTCCTACTTGGAAATGAGAGATAGGAACACGTGCAAAGGATCGTATCTATTGATAATCATCCATAGTAACCTGAAAACTCGTTCAATGAGACATTGGAGAGCATCTTCAATACAAAGATGATTCTTCTCAATATACTCGTCAACCTCTTGTTTGTCATAATAGAACTTCAAGTTCTGTAAGTCAATCATTGTATAAACAAACACTGATACAACTCAGAAGAACAAGACTCAGCAAAAGAGTGTAACCTCTGAACTTCACACTAATTCTCAACCTCCTTCATAATAACTACATCAACAGTTTCCTTATATCGCGAAATCGCATCCAGAAGTGACACAATCGACTCTTGTGTTTGTTGTTCTTCTGCAATCAGATCAAGCATATATTTCTCTTTATCTTTCTTCGCATTTTCCACTCGAGTTTTAAGCACTTCAATTTCCTGTTTCAGACTAGTAATTCTTGCTTTCACTTCTGTCATATGCATCTTAGTTGAGTCAATATCACTAGAACTCTCTTGCTGAACACTTGTACACTGCTATCCCTTATCTATCCTACAAACCCATACACAAACGAGCGTATCTCGTTGCTTTTGAAGTTTATCACATTGTTCTTTCAAAGCATTGATTGATGCCTGTTTTTGCTGTAAATCTGTTTCTTTCTTCTGTTTCTTATCCTATAAATAAACACGTTCATATAATCTGACATCATACTTCACAATCTCTTCACGGAAACTCAAAATAGCCTTCTGAACAGCCTTCTGATACTCTTCCAAAACACCTTCAAGCTTTGCTAGTACTGGATTGGTAAGGATTTGTTTCTGATACTGCTGAACATTACGCGTAGTTGCAGATGAAGCATCCTCCACATGCTCCAGAGTAATGCGATAGTCCACACCATTAGCAAGTTGTGAAGTTGATGGAAGAAGAGAGAGATGAAGGAGCAAATCATGGTACCGAGCGATCATTTGATCAATACCAATAGCCTGTTCATCGATACTAACCACATTCTCATCGATTTTAGTAGCAACAGCTTGCTTCTGTGTCATCACATCAGTAATCTTCTCTTTCCACATTCTAGAAGCACGACGAATTTGTTCGACTTGTTCTGGACTAAACTCTTGTTGACTCACTTTCACTCGAAGGGCATCATTTTTAGCTCGAAGAGATTTCAATGTCTCATCTTCATTTCATCCTCATGGTAACTCTTACTCATTTCCACCTCACGAGCTTCAAGTGTTGCCTTTTTGTTATTCTCACTTACGATTTGACGAGAAGCACCATCAATAATATGAATGAACTTCTCTCGATCACGGAGTAATAACTTCTCCTGTTCCTGTAACTAGAATTAAACTCCATCATACAGAGAAACCTGAGGAATCTCTTTCCCCACATTCACAAGTACACGCACTTCATCATCTAGATCCTGTTTGTGAAGTTCCAATCGAGCGAGTTCTGCTTCCAATGACTGATTCTCTTGTGCTATCACTTAACCCTCAATCCTATTCTTACTAAATTCATCGGCAATTTCTTGAATAACTACATCTTTCGATTCATCATCATTATCCATGAAGAATTGATAGGCTTGCTTCATCGATCCATAGAGGAGATCCTCATTTGATTTATCCTTCTGCTGACGTACCTCGTTTGTAGCTTGAATGAACTAGTCATGACATCATAACACCAGAATCCACATCAATCACTTGAGTTAGCCATTTGATAGCAGCTATAAATGTAGGAAGATTAAACGGTGAATTGATACTGTTCATGGTACTTTTCTTGAACTGAGTGGGATATCTACAATGAAAACGGACTTCATATCCATACCCTAGCATCTGCATAATACGAGGGAAATCCTCTTTAACTCCATTCTCAATACGGATATTGGGATCGATAAGTCGGAGAAGGAACTTCACAATAGATTCAAAGTCATAATCTTTCAGATTTCGGAGAATTACAGTACTGATCTCCTGATTATAGTTGTGAAGAGAAAGGAATTCGATAATTCGCTTAATGTTGGCTCCCAATGCTTCTTTATTCAATGTACGTTCCTGTCCTGTTGTTGATGGATCAAATACGGTTGTCCTTCTATAAGTCATTCACTAGATGCAGGAAGTACCTTCTTTGTCCTGAAGGGGCCACAGACATACGTAATGTGCTTTGAGATGTTTGTTGTCCATTGGGAACAATAGAGATACGAGAAGCAGCACTTAAACGCCTCGATGGATTCCTTGTATTCAAATGTCTATATTCGTCCATAGTTCGCTACACTCCTTTACTCGAGAGGAAATCACTCTCTGACGAGTATTCAATGAGATTGTTTCAAAAACAAAATAGCCAGAAAAGCAGCCGATTCTGAGAGTTTGGCAAACCGAAGGGCTGGCGCATAGATACGCAATTACCGCAATCTAGATATCTCGACAACGAACGTGTTTGGAACAACTCTACAATGTCTGAAGAGATTATTCGTTGTGCCAAGGACATACTGCAAATAAGTTCTGCAATAAATCGTGTTCAGTTCGAATTCCTTGGTTTGATGCAAAATATTCCACCGTTTGTTTCGATTCGATTCACTCTCATAATATAGAGTGTTTCAACAAAGATCCGATCCATTATCAAAGGATGTGAAGAGAATCCATTCAGCTTGTTGCGACTTCTCGTAGGAATGAGATCAGAGACTTCAATAACGTGATAGATACTTCGATAAAGCAGAAAAGAATGAAACTCGGTTGCAGAAGCTTTTAAGTGACTCGGAGTTTATTAGCATGCTTGGAATTCCTGCTTTAGACTGGATTTCAAAGTTCGTTCTGACTTTGGTAGTGATGTCGTAGACTAGGAGAGCTTTTTGAAGGAGCCAGTCATTTTCCAGATCAAATCTCCAGACTCTTAAATAATATTGATAGCTCGCACTATTTTGGTGTGAATTGTTGGTATCGAGTAAGGGAATGAATTGTAGATCCAAATGCATTGAACAGTGATCTCACAAAACGAGCACTAACAGAACTATTTGCTAATTTGGGATTCTTATTGCTGTTGATAGATTCCGAACTGCAAGGTGATCTTCGTGAGAAAATTATCGTGCTATATCATCGACTCATTGTGAGGATTTAGATTCGCTTCTCATTTAGCTCAAACCTCAAAATCGTGTTGTAGATCCTCTAGTTCGTTCTTTATTCAAATCTACTACCTATATCAAAGGATCAGAATATCCAAAGAAATACCCCTTCTTCTATTTCGATCGATGTCGCTTCCCTGAAGGCAAGATATTACCAATATTAGATATGTTGAGTGGTTGTGATCTCTATGATTACCAACGATTCTACAGCTCAACAGCTCAATTCCGATCATCTCTTTGTCGTCAATGCAATCAAGCGTTGCTGTGATTGAAGTTCCTCATTCATAGACTGATAATCTCCTTTTTCTGTTCTTCTCTTCAACAACTTGCTAATGAGTCGAAAGCATCCTCACTGAAGATTCTGGTGAGTAAGGTATATGATCAAAGTACAATGGTATATTTGGGTATTCATTATCCAATTCCTCTCAAAACCCTTTTGAGCAATGAGTTGGCCATGTCCCAGTTCAAGGACACATTACTGACAGCAGACTCATTCAACCGTGTTCTAGTTTGTCATTTCTCTTGGTTTCATCATAGGAACAACAGACACATCAATTGGCAGATGCATTAAATTCGACTCGAAAACTTTCAAATGAGAATACAGTGGATTTACGATTGGCATTAGCAAACCAAGATCAGTTATTGGAGCAAATTCGCGTGAATAATGAGACATTGAAGTGGATGTTCATTCATCTGCGAGATAACAAATATCGATCTCAAATCCAGAATAAAGTTAGCATGGTATGAGTAAATTCCAATTATGATTCTAGAAGTCAGTTCTTGAGTTAATGTTGCGATCAGCCAAGTTGGAAAGTGATACACGAAGTGCATTCTCATCCATTCTCAAAGATCCACTCACAATTTGGTCTCATTTTCATTCGATTCTTAGTTCGTTTTTCGAACAACAGAGTAGTGCCTTATTTTGGAGTTCCATTTCTAGACACAATGGATCAAGTTCGAGACCATCTGGATCATTTGCTGGAGTTTGGTACTACTGCAAAGCGGTTAAGTGAATGTAACAAGATCTTAGGGGAGTTACGTCCATTTGTCAAATCTCTTCAACCCTCCCAGGAAGATCAGAATCAATTCAATGTGTGGAGTGGCTGTAATGATGCTCTCGTGAATATGATTCGTCTCACACTTTTTCGAGTGAGAATGAAGTCATGTCATGATCATGTAGAATTCGGTTCTGGAAGAGTTGGAGTACCTAACTTTCTGTGACTATGGGTTTGACTTTTTGAAGGTCTTTTCGGAATTGATAAAATCGAGTATTATTGAAGTATTCCAGTAGTTATCCTTTTATTTGTAGCAAGGTGGAGATTTGGTGAAACTCCTTCAGTATATGTTGGAGAAGCTGGAAAACACGATCAACGGATTGGGAAAAGTTCCTTGTCTTGCAAATCATCCTTTGCCAGAATATTCATGGCAGAAATCGGCCTTATTTTACTACCAATCGTTTATGAATGAATGGTTGAGTTCATTGACATCAACTCTTGCTGATGTGTATTTCGCATGCGTAGCAGAGATGAGAGAACAGTTATCAGCAATGAAAGAGCTTCCCAAAGAGATCAAAAAAGAACTAGGCTTATACGCTCAGAGTGAGAATCGTGATCGAATTGATCGTTGTTGTATGAATGCAGCCTGTTTCTATGATTCGATCGATGCATTGAACAGATATGTCGGCCAGCATTCATTGATGCATATCACTAATTCTATTCAGACACAGTTTGTTATTCATCTCATTCGACAAATCACTTCGATTCTTAATGGGTTGGGGCAGAAACCAAAAACCGTAAGGAATGGAAGGTGAAGTAAGATGCAGATCACTACCAAGATTGGAGTGAAATTGACTGATATCGAGAATTCTGTGTTGGAAATGGGAAAGGAATTGATGTTACTGGAGAATTGTCTTCTCCTTCTAGAAGTCAGCTTTATAGGAATCCTTAAATCTAGTCGATTTTGCATGTGGATGGCAAACGAATGTTCCAGAAGGAATACTCTCGGATTCTGGAATTCTACTTATATGAGGAAATCCGTCTACTCCATCAGAAGGACACCAACCCAAATCCCTTCCAGGATGCTCAATTTCCAATCCCTTTTCAACTGTAAGTCTCTCAACTCTCTCTCATTGTTAGAGCAGCAGGAGGCAAACGGACGTTTCTCGGAGCATTGATCCTGGGTCTGGTTGATGAGTTGTGTTCAGAACCATGTTGGTTTAGTGAAGCTTCGTGTGGCTGGTAGATACAGAGAAGGATGGTGAGTCATAGGATCCGTCCAGATGAATCCATTCTCTTCAATATTGATTCGTGTACTTTGATACTGAACAAGTGAACAACCAATGATTGTATGAATTATAGTCTGGGATCTGAAATGATTCTGATTCTTGATCAGTGTCTTCTTCAATATGTTACGTTGTTGTTTTCACAATATAAGGCATGTATTGAATATCAATGTAAAGTGGTTAAGTTGGTCTTGATAATTATAATGATTTATAGCTTTGTCAAAATTGACCCGATTTCACCTCAATTTGCTCATAAGTATGAATAATCCTGATTCTGTCACATAGTGTTCGTGAGACACTTCAACAAATTGATAAGGAAATTGAGACAGATGGTACCATTATTCAGAAAATTGGGAATGTAAGGAAACTGTGATGGAATAAGGAATAGTGTCTTCTCCTTCGTGATCTGTTACAAAAAACCCTATATTTCCACAATATGAAAACACAGAGAGAAGCTACGATTTCTCTTCAAAATGAATATCAACAAATCCAAGCTATTTTACGGAAGAGAGCTGAAGAGCACAAAGGAATCGATAGGGATCAGATCGCAAGTTTCCTCACAGGAGTATCGCTCCCAGCAAATACTTCACTTGAACAGTACACTCAATTACTACGTTCGTATGGTCTTACTCAACCTCGTCTTGAAGTATATTGTTTGCTTCCTTCATTCCCTGAACTCTCCTATTCCTTATTCTTAGTCTGTATGTATATTTCTGTTCATAGCATGTAAGCGTTATTCATCTTTGCGAAGTAGGTTCCTCCCTGCCTCACAGACACTCTTCACTGAAACTCATTGTCAGTATCATGTTGATGGATGTGCAGTTCTAGCTGGAGTCATTTCTCTTCTTTCACAAGTTGATATTTCGTATTCAAAACTTGTGCTTTTTCCACATGATGTTAATGTGTAGTTTATGTGTTATATTTATGATTATCTACGAAGTGAAACAAGTCGAAACATTGTAAAGGGAGAGTATTCCAATTTGGGAGCTCTTTCACGATTACGTTGGATGGCTCTGAAGGTTGCTTCTTTGTGTCCAATGATTCGTGATTCCTGTTCAGCTACCATTGATAATATTGCTTCAATGGAATTTGGGGAACTGGTATTGTGCTATGGTTAGATCATTCTTTTGTTTGTTGTATAAATATGCATACGAAACAACTGATCGTGAATTGTATATCAATTCTGTTCGTTGTTTTACTCGTGTATGACGGAATCACGGATTAGGTTATGAATAGACATATAATCGTATATATTCAAGACAGTGATCATTGGTACACAAATAAATTTGGCCCTGAACTTGTACTTGGATTCAATATTGATGATCCTTTTTAGACTGTCTGTAAATCCAACTGTTCCTCCTTATTTCAAAGGCAAGTAAGACTTAACGCAGAAGGAGTCTCAATTATTACAGTTCCCAGGTCTACTCCATTTCATCTGAATCTGAATGAAGGTGATCCAAAACAGCGTTCAGAGGAAAAGCGATTATTTCAACCTCGATCAATACCAACACCTAATGGATCTCTCCCTTTTGAAGTGCGTTATAAAGTTCATAAGAATGATCGTCGTTTGCGTGGACTAATATTCCGTAAGTATGTCAATGGAACAGCCATCAAGTGGTCCGTGTTTGAGAACCGGACACGTTTTGAACCAAGAGAACTCGATGTATCCTTAGTTATCGTTGCAACGTATGTTTATGTTTGATACTTCAGAAATAGAGAAGATCGTTTGAATCTTGATCCTTGGATTGAAGGCTGGGAAGGGTAAGAGACCAATCTATTTCTTATTAGTAGTCCTATAGTTGTTGTTGTATATCTTCCTGCTGAGGATGAATCTGTGTTTACAGAGACCTTCCGTTCTCGTGGAGTACGTTCCCGCGTGACACTAATTACAGCAGCAGTAACATCAAAAAGTGTGTATTATAATCATTTCCCTGTGAATCTACTTCGCAATGTGGGTTTGCTGAACGTAATGACTTCACATGTATTGGTGGTAGATGCTGATATGATTCCTGCACGTATGGAAATGTATGGAAATGAACTACAGATTCGTTGTGGTCTGATATCAATCGGATTCCCTCATCTATTCTTCTCAATGATACTTCTGTTGTTCTGATTCCTATTGTATTTATTCAGTTACATAAGGAACAATACTTGGATACGATTGCAGATACATATAAGAGGTAGAGACACAGTCTTCGTTATAACGCAGAGTTTCTAGTCAACTTCCATCAGGAAAAGAATACCTAGCATCATGTATTGCAAAGAATCAATGTTCTCTGACTCGTCTGAATGACAAATCACATGTTCAGGAATGATAGTAGAATAATTGTTAGGATTATGTACCTTCAATGTGGTTAACTCAGAGATCTCAACAAGTAGTATCTCCTATCCAGTGTCTACCCTTTCTTGATGTTCAACCGTATTATCTGAGATCGATTTGTCATTAGATCTTACATTATGAAGATATCAAAATGGCTTCCTTTTTATCACGATTCATTTATGGATTATGGCTTCAACCAGATTGAACACTTTGCTGAACTGCGATTGCAAGGAGCAAGAATGTATCTTCTAGAAAACTCATTTTTAATGGACATTCCACACAAAGAGTATGAATTTCATTGTTGTTACAATTAGTTCTTCGTTTCGCCATAACTTTACTAAGGAGTATCTTCAGAGAACGAACTCCACAATGGAGATTCTTTACCGTCGATTACTCGAAAAATGGCAACAGGATTCTGTGTCGATTGCATCTGTTGGGTTGTGCCTATTTTATATTTTTTCACAAACACAATCCTCAAACAGTTCTTTTCATAATAAGATGTGTTGGAGATTCATCCATTAAACAAAACATTCATTGGGTATAAGAATATCACATAAAAGAGACGTCAGAATAACCAACACGAACTTCTGTATCGATTAAAACTTCTTGATATCACAAGATCCAAATACAAATCAACAAGATGGGCGAGATCATGATGAGCTACTTCACTCTTATCCTGAGTACTCTGGTAGCATGGAACCACAGATGAAGAAGAGATAGTGTCAGACATCTTTCGAGAACATGGCTGAGACTTTTCATCATCCGAAGATATCTGATCAATAAAACCCACTGAATTGGGAGAGCGATCTGGACGTTGCTTTGGGGAAAACACCACCAGTTGTGGTGAAGACATGGCTGACACTTCAGTCGACGGAAACATAGACGGTTGAATACTTTCAATTTCGATATGCTCGGCAGAGAACTTTCCGTTCTCATCCTTCTTTAGTGAAAAGGAGACTATTGTACCCTGAGTCAAATCCTCCTTTAGCCTCTCAGGGAGATCCGAATAATAGAATGTAATATCTCGTAAGCCCTGGATCTTCGTCTTGGTGCGAATGTATCCATGCTCATGTCTGAGGAATTGGACCTTACCAATGTAGCGGTCGGAAGAAAATCTGGTAGTTGATGAAAGATTAGCGTCAGTGGTATGATTCATACCCACCACACTTTGAAGGGAGAAAAGAATAATAATGAGAGAAACTTCCTCAATTGCCAAAACGCCCAAAATGTCACAAATCGAGACGATTTTGTCATGAGAAGAATCTTGGATCACGTTTACTTTTTCACATTATGAGAGTTTTTGGTATAGATTTATTTTGTACGTTGAAGACTCCAATCTTGTGGGTTTTCCTACTGGTTTACTCACACCCGCTTTGATGAATACTATAACTAACGTAGACTCTTTTTAACGTATTTTAGAAGGCATCAGAATAGAGTTTCGAATGTAATTTTCGAAAACTCTGTATGATAACTGATAATGTCACTTAAACTACTTGTAGATCTAATAGATGTTATAAAAGAAACACATTATAATTTTAAAAAGACTACATTATCCATTGTTTCAAGAAAACGCATAACTGCTGGAATACAACAATTGGAGTGTAACGAAATATACTCAAGGCACTGGTGGCGCTCAAGGAGACTTCGAATTGTAGGACCTTGGAGTTGACAAGTACAAGGATTGGTGGTCATCATTTCTTTATGGAACGAAAGACAAGAAGAATGCCTTGATAAGCCGTCCCTGTCAACAGAAGAATGATAGAGTGAGTATTGAAAGGAAGAATACAGATTATGATACAGATGACGTACTTGGGTTCGTTTTGATTCCAGTAAAAGAGAATCTTCATCTTCATATCGCTTCGTTCCCGTAGTTAGAGGATCCACTGACATTCCAACTGGTTCTTCAGCAATAGAGAAGCCTGTATTGTTGTAAATAGAAAGAGTATTTCCGAAAAGAGTGAAGAAAGCAGTACTGTCGCTAGTGATAATTGGGTATACATAGACTCGCCGTAGAATTTTATGAATACAACAGAATACAACGAAACGATGAATATCCAAAAGGTTCTTAAGTCGAGTGAAGATGATGTGTTGCATAATCTGAGCCAAACTGATGTTTCCATGAAAAAGAGAGAGTAAAATCCGTATATCATCGAGCTCAATCTTTACATCGGAATCATCAACGATTGGATCTGGTTTGAAAACGAAGTGAGTATTTGACTGCGAAATAACCCGGATCCGACAGTACTCCACTAATTCTGTTAGCAAAGACTCGTCCCAAAGCGCTTCGAAGTTTTCGAGTACATAGATATTGCAAATGTCAAATGTATCGATAAAACTAACAGCACCTACTTCATGAAGAAATGCTAAGCAGGCTTTCAGCTGAAGATCACTCATATCGAGAACGGAGCGAAGCTGATAAACACAATGGACACCGTTAATAGCATATATGATACCCTCAAACATAGCAGTATCAGGCAGCAACCGAATGATTTCGGAAACGGGATATCGAAGGAAAGGAACTTCATAATCTTGAGGCTATCATTCACAATCCTTAATAAGTCCTACAATTGTGACACTCTCTTTGTTAGATGGATTTGAGACAATAGGAAAGAGTAGGAGACGTGTAAATGGATCAAGCCAAATATCACAATTGTTGTTCTCCTTTAGACTGAGATAGATGTTTTCAAGAATTCCCTCCATGATAGTCTATCCGATCGATGTTCTTAACTATCCCTACGAGAATATTGGATTGCTGGAGGAAGCCCTTTTCACGTTCCAAATACTCCAACTTCAGAACAATCTTCTTGGCCATACTTTCAAAGTATTTACTCTCGCCTCGTCGAACGACAAAGCAAACATTGAAATTGAACGAATTCCGAATATAATGATGGCTTGAAATCTGCATGGGAAATCCGACAATCTCAATTTCATTGACAGATACTCGCATAAGTCTCCCACACAACTGATCCTTTGTAATCACATAATCTGTAATTCCATTAAAGGTTTCTAAAGAGATACAACTAGAAATGAATCGATGGGATGAATCAGACTCATGAGGAAACTGGACAGCAAGCTTGGGTCCCTCAATGTTATGAAAATAACAGTAGAATAGTCCAAGAAGAGATGTATTGTGTTTCTCAACTGAGATCATCAAATGAATGGGAGTGTTTAAGATCAAAGAAATGTATTACAATCGATCACGACCAAATGCGTCTCGTTTCTGATCGCTTCCAGCATTAGATTCGTGCGATCTCTTCGAATCATGATGAGAGGGAGAGCGCCGAGAGGACGAAAGATGAGAAGAAGAGTGATGAGAGGAAGAATGATATGAAGAACGATGTTGTGGAGAACGTGATCGCCGAGAAGATCTATGTGGAGAATGCGATCGACTGGAAGATCGATGCCGGTGGGATGAGGAGTGATGGTGATGATGGTGTCGATGGCTTTGAGAACGACTCCGAGATCGCTGACGATACAAAGTTTTCTCCTCTCGTTTACGCATCAGCTGCGATGTGTAGTTTTCACTATCGCTGGAACTGACACTTTCACTGCGGTCCCGCTGAATTCCTTCCTTCAAAACAGCTCGATCATGACGTTCCTCTACTTTCTTCATAGATGAGAAATCGAGAGAAATATCACTTCCCTTGGCCTTTAGCTAACGATAAAAAAACAACTCATGACATCTACCAAAGCTGCAATCCGTAGTAATTTATCAGGATTCGCTAAACGATTCTTTGTCACTTCCATCTCGATTTTCCGCATTTTCATTAACGGATCCTCATTTACACGACGTAAAATCTCGTTAGCCTACAGATCATATCAACACTCAGTTGCAACGCTTGTTAAGTCGTCACCATTATCAATAAATGCAGATCCAGCAACTTTCTTGTCCTCCAAATCACGAAGTTGATTTTTCTCGTCTTTGTATAGATCAATTACCGCCTTTCCGGCATCGATCTTCCAGTCGATCGCATTCTCCACATAGATCTTCTCGGCGATCACG
>JABLTK010137914.1_pt1 | contig 16500 bp, 12 predicted proteins | sample 7160131 | NCBI WGS metagenome assembly JABLTK01 (sample SAMN14651221, study PRJNA627086) | human gut metagenome | isolation source: feces | host: Homo sapiens
GCGCCGGTGCTCTGGTGCCCATTACCGGTTTTGCCAATTCTGTGGCGGCGCCTGCCATTGAGTTCAAAAAGGAAGGCTGGGTCTTTGGCGTAGGCTGCAAGATTTTCTCCATTGCCGGACCGGTTATTCTATACGGCATCTTTACAAGCTGGTTGCTGGGTCTGGGCTACTGGGTTCTCAAAATAACCGGCGTGATTGGGTAAGTGAAAGCGGCTAAAGGAAGAAGTAGGCACTAAGTGAGCTAAGGTAGACCAAAGTGCCTACCGAAAAAAAGAAAGTAGGCACTAAGTGAACAAAGGTAGACCAAAGTGCCTACCGAAAAAAAGAAAGTAGGCACTAAGCCAACAAAAGTTGACATTGATGCCTACAAGCAAAAAAATGAATTATTTTATAAAAAGTAAAAATGAATAAGGTTGTCTACATAGTTTAAGTCAAGTGGATTTTCCTTGGTTTCACAGGTTATAATGAGCTGCTGGGTAGGTATAATCCCATTTTTAATAAAATGCTGTAACTTAGAAGCATTATCTTTTAGATAAGTTTCCTTGTCCAACAGTCCAAGATGTTCCCAGTAATAAAACCTCCCTGTTTTTGGATGCATGATTGTAAAATCCGGATAATAGATAATGCCATCTAAAGGCAAAGGACATTCATAGCGAAAAGGAATTTGATATTGAACCAAAAGAGACACAATTAGAGCTTCTGATTTTGAGCGGACATAGATGCCGGCATTTGTTTTATAGATGAGATGTTCATGATAATTAGGATTGCTTTCAAAAGGTGCTTCCATCCATTGACGTGCGGTGGTTGAAACTGGCATGATATAGGGCGATAGCAAAGATGGAAATTGCGAATTAGAATATAATAGTTTTTCACTTTGGCAGGTGAGGTTGCGTTGATATTCTATATAAGGCGATAGGGCTTTCTTTTCTGCAAGGAGGTCCTTTTGTAAAGCAAGAAGATATTTTTTATAAGATAATTGCTGTATCAGAGTAGCGTCTTTGGAAGAAAGATAGGTTCGAACTTTATCACAACTTAAATAATATTTGGGATGTCCTTTATAAAAACCACATATCAGCCTTCCGGGTGGTAAATGCGGCAGCTCTCTTTCTATCTCGGTCAATTTGGCTGTAATGTAGTCATAGCGGTTTTGGAGTCCTTGAAATATCATATAAAAATACCTCCTTAAAATTGAAAATAGGTTGGTTAAAACTTATAAACGGGTACACGACAAAAAGGAAAATCATGAAATACAGTAGAGTAAAGTATAAGAAAAGGCGCCGTTAGGCGGATCGAGTATAATAGAAAATAAAAAACAATTTTATTTATTATAACCGACATACAGAAAATCCGCAATCAAATTAAAAGAAAATTTATTGAAGATTGTATACATTTCCGGAGGGATTGCGGTTTTACTCCTGCTGTTGTATGATAAATGCGAGGAGTTTGGAAAATGGACAAAAGAATAAAAATTGATGACAGATTAGCTTCTTTTTATGATAAATTGTATGCGGACGATTCCACGGTGGAAGCATGTAAGGGCAGGGTGGCAGAAGCCCTCGCGGAGATGGCGGACAGCCTGCGGCTCGGAAGAATGGAGCTGACGCTGGATTCACCGGTGTCTGCATTAAGACCTTCGGGCGCATATCAAACGAGCGTTCTTTATGACAGAAAAGACGTCATAGTTTGCGAAGAATGCTTTTTACGGGTGTACCCGGTTTCGGACGGAGGACAGGTGCGGTGCAAGTGGTATCCGTACGGCGAGGCGCCTTTTTCGGAAGAAGAACAGAAAGTACTGCATATGATTTCCAAGGAAATATTCCAGCAGTTCAGCCGTGCTATCTTGCAGAATTTACTGGCACATGTGATGCAGACGGATATGGCAACCGGCGTAGCCAATCAGGCGGCGTTTATGGGGTATGCGGCAAAATTGTTTGCACAGAGAAAACTGGATGGATATGCCATTCTTTTCTTTAATATTCATAATTTTAAATATGTAAATAAGGTGTTTCCCTATGACGAAGGCGATAAGGTGTTGAAAAAATATGCCTGTGAGGTAAATAGCTATTGTCAGAAAGAGGAAAAGCTTGCCCGCCTTGGGGGCGATAATTTCGTAATGCTGGTAAAAATGGAACGCCTGCCGGAAATGCTTGAAAAGCTGCAGAATGTAAGGCTGTTCCATGAAACACCCCGCAAATCCAAGAATTTTGTATTTGGGGCAACCATCGGTTACAGTGAATTAAACGGTATTACCAGACCGCAGGATGTGATGGCAAGAGCCAGCATTGCTTATCAGGCAGCCCGGCTAAAGGGTACGGGTGTTGCCGTGAAATTTTCCGATGACATCCAGAAAATCATGATGCAGAACCAGAGCATTATTGCAAACTTCATGGCGGCGCTGGAAGAAAGAGAATTTCAGGTGTATTACCAGCCTAAGGTCAACATTAAAAATCAGACAATCTGCGGTGCGGAGGCCCTGGTCAGATGGCAGAGGGACGGAAAACTGATATCTCCCATGCAGTTTATACCGCAGCTGGAAAGGGAAGGCAGTATTATCAAACTGGATTATTATATGCTGGAAGAGGTCTGTCGTTTCTTAAGAAAATGGATGGACGAAGGACATGCTCCCATCTGTATTTCCGTCAACTTTTCCAGAAAGCATCTGGATGAGGACGATATGGTGGAGCATATTGTTTCCATTTTGGACGAGCATGGCATTGCCCATCAGTACATAGAAATTGAACTGACGGAGAGTGAGGATTTCCAGAATTACGAAATTATGACGAACATCGTCAACGAGCTTTCCGAAGCGGGAATCGGTACTTCCATGGACGACTTCGGAACCGGATTTTCTTCCCTGAACATGATAAAGAAGCTGGATTTGAAGGTGATTAAAATTGACAGATCCTTTATTCCGTTGGAAACGGATTATTCCGGCAAAGACAAGGACATGATTATGTTCTGCAACATTGTGACCCTTTTGCGTGAGCTTGGCAAAAAGACCATTGCGGAGGGTGTGGAAACACAGCAGCAGCTTCGGTATCTGGAAAATGCAGGCTGCGATATCGTACAGGGATATGTATTTGACAAGCCGCTTTGTGAAGCGGACTTCCGGATGAGACTGGAAAACGGCTATGGGAGCTGCTGAAAAGCAGTTATGAAAAGAGCGGCAACACCGGAACGAAATGCAAAACAGAAAAGAACCTGAGCAGAAAAGTAACTGTTTTGAAACTATGAAATCATGGAAAGATTAAAATGAAGAACGAGAAAAAGAAATTACTTATTTATATAGCAGGCGGCTGCGGAGCGCTGGCGCTGGGACTGGGAATTGTGGCGTACCGGCATCCGCATGTGGCAGCAGCCAACGGCGCAGTGGTATCGGCAGCCGGAAAGGACATGGAGCCGGTAGCAGACAGCACGGCAACGGAGACAACAGTCTCAGGCAACGACACTGCCACAGTTTCCGGCAACGATGCGGCCACAGTCTCCGGCAATGATGCAGTGACGGGCGCGGCGGCATTTTCCACCCGGGCTCTGGAGGAGGGCATGACGCTTAATGACCTCCCGGCGCTGACCATTGCGTCCGGCGTTTCCTTTGCCGAGGTGCAGGACCCGGAAGCCATCAGCTTTGCCGTAGCGCCGGATGAAGAAGAGTCGGAATATGCAAACCTGGCGATTGCCCAGGTTACCGATTATGTGAATGTGCGCAGCCTGCCCAGCACGGACGGCGAGATTGTGGGAAAGATTTATAACGGTTCCGTGGCGCAGGTGCTGGCAACGGCAGGGGACAATGACGACTGGTTCCAGATTATTTCCGGCGATGTGGAGGGCTTTATCAAAGCGGAATATTTCTTATACGGCGAAGAAGCGGAGGCGGTGATTGACCAGTATGTAACGTATTATGCGACGGTATTGGCGGACCGTCTGAATGTAAGAGAAGAGCAGTCCGCGGACAGCAGGCGGATTGGTTACATAGACAACGGCGAGAATGTCAAAGTGGTGGAAGATTGCGGAGACTGGCTGAAGGTGCAGTACACGGACAGCAAACAGGGTTATGTTTCGGCGGAATACGTTTCCGTGCATGAAGAATTTGTGTATGCCAAATCCATAGAGGAGGAACGCCGGGAAGAAGCGGAACGGCAGGCGCTGGCGGCGAGAGCGCAGGAAGCGGAGCAGAGCACCCCGGAGGTGATTGGCAACATTACCTTCCCGACCAACCAGTATACTTCCAATGAGGAGCTGCGTACAGCCATTGTAGACTACGCGATGCAGTATCTGGGCAATAAATATGTGCACGGCGGCAGAAGCCTGGCAGGCGGAACGGACTGTTCCGGTTTTACCAGCTATATCTATAAAGACTTCGGCTATTCCCTAAGCCGTACTCCCGGTGGGCAGTATTCCACCAATGGCAGAAGTGTCAGCTACGACGAAATCCAGCCGGGCGATATTATCTGCTACGGCAAAAGCAAATGTACGCATGTGGGACTTTATATCGGTGACGGACAGATTATCCATTCCGCCAATTCCAGAAAAGGAGTCATTATCAGCGCAGCGGACTACGACAACATATTGGCAATTAAAAATGTAATCGATTAAAAAAGAGCCTTTGGAAATTTTCCAAGGGCTCTTTTATCATTAGCATCCGAAACAGTTACGGATAAGGTTAAGCAGATTGCAGTTATGGAAAAACTTGAAACACATACTATTTACCTCCTTTTCAGATTTTGTGCCCGGCGGTTCTGCGTTGCAGAAGATGGTATCTATGGATTAGTTTGTCCGGCGTCTGACGTGTTGCCTTGTAGTACGCCCTGCCTGAGCACAAATGAATTGTAACAATTTTGTAACAATTACGCAATGGGAGATGAATGGTAAAAATGGGGGCCGCTTCCAATCCTTTATTCCAAATCAAAAGCACCGGTGTACAACTGGTAATAGGTGCCCTTTTCGGCAATCAGTTTTTCATGGCTGCCGCGTTCAATGATGCGTCCGTGGTCAAGTACCATAATTACATCGGAGTTCTGGACGGTGGAAAGTCTGTGGGCAATGACAAATACCGTACGTCCCTGCATCAGCTTATCCATACCGTTCTGTACAAGAGCTTCCGTTCGGGTATCGATGGAAGAGGTTGCTTCGTCCAGAATCATGACCGGCGGATTGGAAACAGCCGCTCTGGCAATGGAAATAAGCTGGCGCTGTCCCTGGGAAAGACCACTGCCGTCACCCTTTAAGACGGTGTTGTAGCCGTCCGGCAGCATGCGGATAAAGCTGTCGGCATTGGCAAGCTTTGCGGCAGCAATGCATTCTTCATCCGTGGCATTGGGATTGGAGTATCGTAAGTTTTCCATAATCGTGCCGGTAAAAAGGTTGACGTCCTGTAGCACCATGCCGAGGGAACGGCGCAGGTCCGCTTTTTTGATTTTGTTGATGTTGATGCCGTCGTAACGGATTTTACCGTCGGCAATGTCATAAAAACGGTTAATCAGGTTGGTAATGGTGGTTTTGCCAGCACCGGTGGAGCCGACAAAGGCGACTTTTTCGCCGGGGTTCGCATACAGGGTAATGTCGTGCAGAATTTCCTTGTCGGGATTGTAACCGAAGTCCACATGGTCCAGTACGATTTCGCCCCGCAGGCGGGTGTAGGTAACGGTGCCGTCATGGTGGGGATGCTTCCATGCCCAGATGCCGGTGTAGCGGTCGGTTTCGGTAAGGGAACCGTCTTCGTTTTCCACGGCATTTACCAGGGTAACATAGCCTTCGTCGGTTTCGGGCGCTTCGTCCATGAAAGTGAAAATACGGGAAGCACCGGCAAGAGCCGTTACGATGGAGTTATACTGGTTGGAAATCTGGGAAATCGGCTGGGTAAAGTTTCTGGACAGCGTCAGGAAAGAAGCAATCATACCGACGGTCATGGTGTGGAAGCCGGTCAGCCCTAAATTGGGAACCTTGGCAATGGCAAGGTAAGCGCCAAAAACGGCAACGATAACATACTGGATGTAACCGAGGGCGTTCATAAGAGGCATCATGGCGCCGCCGTGACCGTTTGCCTTAGCGGAATTTTCTTCCCACAGTTTATTGCGGCGGACCATTTCCTCACGGGCTTTTCCTTCATGGCAGAAGACCTTGATTACCTTCTGGCCGTTAATCATTTCTTCAATGTAGCCGTCCAGATCAGCCAGCGTTTTCTGCTGCGCCATAAAGTAGCGGCCGCTTTTCTTCATGATAATGCCGGCAAACTGCATAACGAGGAAAAGTACCACAAGCACCACGATTGTCAGCCAGATGCTGATGTTCAGCATGCAGACGAACACGGCAGTAATGGTAAAGGCGGAAGAAATGAGCTGCGCCATGGACTGGGCAATCATCTGACGTAAGGCATCCGTATCGTTGGTGTAAAGACTCATGATGTCACCGTGGGTGTGGGAGTCAAAATAACGGATGGGCAGCTTCTGCATTTTTTCAAACATCTCATCACGGATGGTTTTTAAGGTGCCCTGGGCTGCGGTTACCATCTGCCTGTTATAAAGATAAGTGGATAACGCACCCACCAGGTAAATCACAGCCATGACAGCCAGTGCTTTGATAAGTCCGGAATAATCGGGTGCTCCGGCGGAGGCTAACAGCGGCGTGATGTAATCGTCGATCAGGGACTGCAGAAACATGGAGGAGGCAGCGCCTGCCAATGCGGAAAGCAGAATGCAGACGGTAACGAAAATCAGGGTGCCCTTGTATGCCTTCAGGTAAGAAAGCAGTCTTTTTAAGGTTTTCATATCTAACTTCTGCCGGGGGCGTTTTCCCAAATCGGGTTCTTTGCCGGGCATGGCTTTTGTTTCATTTTTTTCGTTAGGCATTTTCACTCTCTCCTTTCTGCTGGGATGCAAATACTTCGCGGTAAATGCCGCAGGTCTTTAACAGCTCGTCATGGGTGCCGACGGCGCCTACTTTTCCGTCATCCAGGACAATAATTTTATCCGCATTCTGTACGGAACTGATTCGCTGCGCAATAATAATTTTCGTGGTCTCCGGCAGATACTCCTTGAGTGCCTTCTGGATCAGGGCATCGGTGCGGGTATCCACGGCGCTGGTGGAGTCGTCCAAAATCAGCACCCTGGGTTTCTTAAGCAGCGCCCGGGCAATACAGAGACGCTGCTTCTGACCGCCGGAAACATTGGTGCCGCCCTGTTCAATATAGGTTTCGTAACCCTTCGGCATGGCATTGATAAATTCATCCGCACAGGCAAGACGGCAGGCTTCTTTTATTTCCTCATCGGTGGCTTTTTCATCGCCCCAGCGCAGGTTTTCCGCAATGGTGCCGGAAAACAGTTCGTTTTTCTGAAGTACCATGGCAACGGCGTTGCGCAGGGTATCCAGGTCGTATTTCCGCACGTCCACACCGCCCAGCGTCAGGCTGCCGGAGGTAACGTCGTAGAGTCTCGGAATGAGCTGCACCAGGGAAGACTTGGAGGAACCGGTACCACCGATGATACCCAGGGTTTCACCGGAAGCAATGTGCAGGTTGATGTTGCTTAACACCTTTTTATCGGCTTTGGAGGCGTAAACAAATTCTACATTGTTGTAGTTGATTTCGCCGTCAGCCACATGCATAACCGGATTTTCCGGGTTGGCGATATCTGTTTTTTCCTGCAGGATTTCCGCAATTCGTCCGGCGGAGGAGCTGGCAATGGTAATCATGGCAAATACCATGGAAAGCATCATCAGACTGGACAAAATCTGAATGGAATAGGTGATGAGTGCGGTCAGATCACCGGTGGTCAAGCCCAGAGCGGTGTTGTTTCCGCTGGCAACAATGGCCTTTGCCCCAATCCAGGAGGTTAGAATCATGCAGGTATACATACAGATCTGCATCAGGGGAGAGTTTAAGGCAAGCATCTGCTCCGCCTTGGCAAAGCCCTTGTAAATATCCTGGGAAATTTTCTTGAATTTACTGATTTCCAGGTCTTCCCGGTTGCAGGATTTTACCACGCGGATGCCGCGGAGGTCTTCCTGCACCACGTTGTTTAAGTCGTCATAGGTATGGAAAACCTTTTCAAAAACAGGATGCACCTTGCGGACAATCAGGGCAAGCAGAACGCCCAGTACCGGTACAATTGCCAGGAAAATAAGGGAAATCTGACGGTTGATGCGGAAGGAAACAATCATGGAAACAATGAGCATAACGGGCCCGCGGACCGCTAATTTGATTAACATCTGGTAAGCATTCTGTACGTTGGTCACATCCGTGGTCAGACGGGTAACGATGGATGCCGTGGAAAAACGGTCGATGTTGGAAAAAGCAAAGGTCTGCATGTTGTCGTACATATCCTGACGCAGGTTTGCGGAAAAACCGGTGGAAGCTTTCGCTGCGGTGTAGGCGGAAAGCATACCGGTGGCAAGCTGCAGCAGGGCAAAAACAAGCAGCAGAATGCCGAATTTCCAGACCATGGACATATTGCTTTTTTCAATACCGTTGTCGATTAAATTGGACATGCACAGAGGAATTACAATTTCAAAAATAACCTCTATGCCGGAAAAAAAGATGGCTGCAAAAGAGCTTTTTTTGTATTCTCTTAAGCTTCCTGCTAATGTTTTTAACATGGGGTATCCTCCTCTTCGGTATTTAAGTTTTCATAAATGGTTTGTAATAAAAAAGTAAGCTCTTTCACTTGTTCTTGGGATAAGGAAGCAAACAGTTTTTCATCCTGCCTGCGGATGATTTCCTTCATTTCCTTGTCAACCCGAACGGCTTTTTCCGTAAGCACCACCACCTTGTTGCGCTTGTCCGCGGAGTCCGGGTGAAAGGTAATAAATCCGTTCTGCTCTAAACGGGACACGATGCCAACAACCGTGGGATGGGCTACGGAAAGAAATTCTTCGATTTCCTTCTGGGTGGCTTCTCCGTCGTGGTCGGATAAAAAGCAGAGGACCCGGGACTGTGTCATGGTAAGGCCGTGCGCCTTTAAATCCGCATCGGCTTTGGCATGTAACTTGTCTGTGATCAATTTAAAATAAACTCCGGTTTCCGGTTGCTGCATGGGAAACTCCTTTCTTTGCATAAACAATTTCTTTACAAAAAAATGTAGCGTGCTACACAAATATATGTAGCACGCTACAGATTATAATAAAGGGAATTTAAATTGTCAATGAGTTTATAAAAATTTTAGATTTGTTTATTTTGACAGTACGAAATCACCGAAGATTTCCGTGCTCCATTCCTTCAGCTTGTCCGCTTTTAAGCTGACACCGCCGTATCCGCGGATGCCGTGTGCGTCGGCAAGCTCCTGCGTATAGTCCTCTAAAAGGTAAATGTGGTCGAAACGCACGGGACCGCTCTTGTACTGGCATACCAGGGGGATGACGCCGGACTTTTCCTCATCGATGGTAACACCGCCTGCGGTTGCCTCAAAGGTCACCCATGCCATGCCCTCTAACATACTGATGGCATCCTTCTGGGTGGAAACATAGTTGCCGAGGGAGTAGTAGCAGAGGGCTTTGTTGCCGTTATCCGCTTCCACCCATTCAATGGGCTGCACCACATGGGGATGGGTTCCGATGATGATATCGGCGCCCGCCTCTGTCATCTGCCGGGCAAATTCCTTCTGATAAGTGGAGGGCGTGGTGACATATTCCGTACCCCAGTGAGGGAACACCAGAACCACATCGGCAAGTGCGTCCGCTTTTTCAATATCGGCAATCACCTGCGGATTTAAGGTGGTAAAGTCAATCACATTGGTACGCTCATCGTAGGCGCAGAGCATATTCAGATGCCCTTCTATGGAAGAAGGCAGAATCTCCGCATTGGGTCCGTAGGTATAATTGAGGATGGCAAAGGTGACGCCGTCAATGGTAAGAAGCGGAATTTCCTCGGCTTCGGACGGGTCGTCAAAAATGCCCACCATCAGTACCTCCGGGTGTGTTTTCCAGAAAGCAATGCAGGAGAGCAGACCGGCAATGCCCTGGTCGGCGGAATGGTTGGAAGCATGCAGCACCACGTTAAAGCCGGCAGCAGCGATGGCATCCCCCACCTCTGTGGGAGAGTTGAACCGGGGATAACCGGAAAAGCCCCGCTCGTTGCCGCCTAAAATGGTCTCCTGATTAATGACCTTGATATCCGCAGCCGCCAGAAAATCCGCAATGTCCGCATAGAGCATGGAATAATCGTAGCTGCCGTCCGCCTGTTTGCCGGAGGCGACAATGCCCATGTGCATGAGGTTATCGCCCACTGCCATCAGCGTAATTTCTTTGGAAATAGGTTTGTCCATTTCCGGCATGACTTCCGGAAGAATGTTCTTAGCCAGAGGAGAAAAATCCTGTGCCAGGTAAAGTCCTAAATTGCCGGGCATCTCCGCTGCGGCAGCCGTGTCAGCCGAACCGACATCCGTATCGCCGGCAACTTCAGTACCGGCAGAAGTGTCTGCCGGTGCCGCCGCGGGCTGCGCATCGTCCGCCGTGATGCTGGCGGTCAGAAATAATGTAATTGGCAGAATAATGCAAATAAGTATGTTTTTTAAGGTTTTCATGGCATGATTATAGCATAGATTGGAATGGATGTCTAAAGAAAACGGCTGCGGAAAGCGGCAGACACAAAAATTGTTTGCCCGGGACTGCATCCTGTGCCATAATAAAAAAAGGGGGTAAGCATATGCAGATAGAATACCTGAAAATTTGTCGTTTCAAATCCATAATCTGTCTGGAAATTGAGGATATTTCCCAGGCGCTTATTTTGGTGGGACAGAACAGCACCGGCAAAACCACGGTCTTGGATGCCATCCGGGCAGTGGGCGGCGATTACCGGATTGTACCGGAGGATTTTGATGAGTCCGGCGCCAACATAGAGATTACAGTAAGGCTGTCCCTTTGTGAGGAAGACTTAAAAAGGCTGCAGAAGAGGGGAAAAGTCAGCAGTTACCGGAGATGGGATTCTTTTCTTGCCGATGTAAAGAAAAAGCTGCCTTCCTTTGACGGAGAAACGCTTACATTTACCTACATTGTAAACCGGGACGGCAGGCAACGCTTTGATGACGGCTTTAAGAAAAACAATCCGTACATCCGGGATGTTTTTCCTACCATTTATTATATTGATGCGGAGCGCAACCCGGAGCAGTTCCAGAATGACATGCTGTATCTGCAAGAGGACGCAGAATTAAAAAGCATCCGGGAAAACAGGTGCCTTTTTAACGGAGCCAAAGCCTGTACCCACTGCTTTTCCTGTATCGGTCTTATCAATCAGAAGAAACCGGAGGAACTGACGGCACTGGAAACCTTCCGGCTTCTTAATTACAAACTGTATCAGCGGAACTTAAACACCTTTGCCGGAAAAGTCAACGAAGCCTATGCGGCAAACGGCGGACAGGACACTATTTTCTTTTCCATGAGCCACAATACGGATGCCATGCTTACCGTGACAACGGAATTCAGCAGCGGGCAGGAGGGAACAAGACGGCCCATTGAACGGCTGGGAAAGGGTATGCGCAGTATTTACATGCTGTCCGTTTTGGAGGCGTATGCGGAGGATGAAAATGCGGAGGACTGCATCCTCATAATGGAAGATCCGGAAATTTTCCTGCATCCGTCCATGCAGAAGACCACCGGGGATATTCTGTACCGGCTGTCGAAAAAGCATCAGGTGATTTTTTCCACCCATTCCCCTAATCTGCTGCCGAATTTCAGCATCCGACAGATACGTCAGATGGTTTTGGACAAAGACGGCATGCCTGCCGTGCGAAAAGACACTGACATCAGCGCCATTTTGAATGACCTCGGCTATACGGCGGGGGACCTGATGAACGTGGATTTCGTGTTTATCGTAGAGGGACGGCAGGATAAGACGAGACTTCCTATCCTGTTAAAGAAGTACTATTCGGAAATTTATGACAAGGACGGCAGACTTTCCCGGACAGCTATCATCACCACCAACAGCTGTACCAACATCAAGACCTATGCCAATTTAAAATACATGAACCAGGTTTACATAAAGGATCACTTCCTTATGATAAGGGACGGCGACGGCAAAAATGCGGAAGATCTCCGCAGAGGCTTATGCAAATATTATGAGGAACAGAACGCGCGGGATGTGGACAGACTGCCCCGTGTGAAGCCCGAAAATGTACTGGTGTTAAAATATTATTCGTTTGAAAATTATTTTCTGAACCCGGAAATCATGTGCCGGATAGGCGTTTTGAAAAGTCCGGAACAGTTTTATAAAATTTTTCTTTCCAAATGGAAGGAATATCTGTATAAATTAAAAAGCGGCAGGCATCTAACCGCTGTGTTAGGCAGGGATTTTAACACAACGGAGGACGTGAAGGCTCACATGGAAGAAATCAAAATTTACATGAGAGGCCACAATCTGTTTGACATTTTTTACGGCCGTTACCGTAAGGAGGAAAACGAACTTCTGACCCGCTACGTGGAGCTTGCCGACAGAGAAGAATTTGCGGACATCCTGCAGGCAATCGATCATTTTATGTATTTTGAGAGCAGGAAAAAGGAGTAAAGGGCACAGCTGTTTACAGAGGCCCGGGAGGAAAAGGAGAGCAGTATGTTACCGGAGAAATTTTTAGAGAGAATGCAGAATATGTTGGGGGAGGAATACCCGGCTTTTTTAGAGAGCCTTTCCGGCAAACGTTACCGGGCGCTGCGGCTTAATCCGCTGAAAACCAGGATACAGGAAGGAAAAGAAAAACTACCGTTTACCTTAAGTCCGGTTCCCTGGACAAAAAACGGTTTTTATTACGAAGAGGATGAGCAGCCGGGAAAGCACCCTTACCATGAGGCGGGCTTGTACTACATTCAGGAACCGTCCGCCATGGCGCCGGTACCGTGCCTGATGGAGGAACGCGCTTCCGTGGCAGCGATACCGGAGCGGCAGGAGGAGCATGTATCCGCGGCAGCGATACCGGAGCGGCAGGAGGAGCCTGCAACGCCCGGACGCGTTCTGGATTTGTGTGCGGCGCCGGGCGGCAAATCCACCCAGATTGCCGAATATATGCGGGGACGCGGCATGCTCATTACCAATGAAATTCACCCCCAGAGGGCTAAGATATTATCGGAAAATATAGAGCGCATGGGCATTTCCAATGCCATTGTCTTAAATGAAACCCCGGAAAGCCTGAGCAAAAGGTTTATCGCATTTTTTGACCGTATTTTAGTGGACGCGCCTTGCTCCGGGGAAGGAATGTTCCGCAAAAACGACAATGCCGGAGAAGAGTGGAGTGAGGAAAATGTGGCGCTCTGCGCCGAAAGACAGGACGGTATTTTGGATTGTGCGGCAACGATGTTAAAACCCGGCGGCAGACTGGTTTATTCCACCTGTACCTTTGCACCCGCGGAGGACGAAGGCTCCGTCAGCCGCTTTCTGGAAACACACCCTGATTTTTGCCTGGAAAAAGAAGAAAGGCTGATGCCGCATAAGATCAAAGGAGAAGGGCACTTTTTAGCCGTCCTGCACCGCGAGGGCGGACAGCTTAGCAGTGCGGCAACTGCCGGAACGGAGAAGTCCCTTACCCTGAAGGATTGCAGGGAGTTTCTGGACTTTGCAAAGGAAGCCCTGACGATACCGGCAGAAGAACTGACAGAAGGAAAAATTCTTTTGCGCTTCGGAGAACAGCTGTACCTGGCACCGGCAGAGACACCGTCCTTGAGGGGGCTTAAGGTATTGCGTCCGGGACTGCATCTGGGAACGGTGAAAAAGAACCGGTTTGAGCCGTCCCACGCACTGGCATTGTTTTTGAAAAAAGAACAGGCTGTACATGCTGTCAATCTTGCCTGTGACGGGACTGCCGTCAGAAAATATTTAGAGGGACAGACGCTGACAATCGGCGAAGGATGCGACGTGGAAATGGCGGATGCTGCTCTTCCGAAGGGCTGGTGTCTTGTCTGCGTAGACGGATACAGCTTAGGCTGGGGAAAAGCAGCCGGTGCTGTTTTGAAAAATCATTATCCGAAAGGACTGAGAAAATAAAAAAATCCGGTACCGAGAAAAGTTCCGGAACATAAAAAAGAGTTCAGAAAAACGAAGCGTTAATGCATAAATACGGAAAACGGGGTTCATACTGATTTAAAAAACCGGAAAGAGAGGAATTGACAGTATGGACAGTTTTCAGACTCCTTTTTGGGAGCTTCCCATTGCTTTTGCCATGAACGAAAGCGTACGTAACAGAATAGGTGAAATGACGGACGAGGAAAGAGAAGTGCTGCGGCAGAAAAGCAGCTTAGCCGGCAGTGAAGAGGAACTGGAAGAACTGGTGCGCATGGTTGCCGAGGGCAGGTTTGAATAAAAACGGCTCATGGAATGGATAGTGGAAACAGCTTGCAGAGCACAGGCTGATAAAAGAGGAAAGCAGGAAAGGGAATAGTATGAGTGCACAGTTTTGGCAGGGAAAGCAAAGTATCCGGCTGGATGAGCCGGTTTATATTAACGGAAATGCCTCCGTGGTAGGCAAAAAAGAAGGCGAGGGTCCTCTCGGCCTTCTTTTTGATATGGTGGGAGAGGACGACAAGTTCGGCTGCAACACCTGGGAAGAAGCGGAAAGCAGTCTTCAGAAGGATGCTGTGAGTCTGGCACTTGGAAAGGCAGGAAAGAAGGCAGAGGAGATACGCTATGTTTTTGCGGGAGATTTGCTCGGACAATCCATTGCAACCTCCTTCGGCATTATGAATTACCGGATTCCGCTGTTTGGGGTATACGGAGCATGCTCCACCTGCGGAGAGACCCTTTCCTTAGGCGCCATGACGGTGGCAGGAGGCTTTGCCGGACAGGTGCTCTGTGTGACCTCCAGTCATTTTGCCAGTGCGGAAAAAGAGTTCCGTTTTCCGCTTGGATACGGAAACCAGCGTCCACTCTCCGCCACCTGGACAGTAACCGGAAGCGGCGCCTTTATATTGGGAAAAGAAAGAGAAGCCGCCTGCAAGGGGAAAATTACCGGCATGACAGTGGGAAAGATTGTGGATTTCGGACTGAAGGACTCACTGAACATGGGGGCATGCATGGCACCTGCGGCAGCAGATCTGATAGAAGCCCATTTGACGGATTTTCATGCAAAACCGGAAGATTACGATAAGATTATCACCGGAGATTTAGGCAGTGTGGGACAGCGCGTGCTTTTAGATTTACTCCGGGATAAGGGATACGACATTTCCGACAGGCATATGGACTGCGGACTGGAAATTTACGATGCGGAAACCCAGGACACCCATGCGGGCGGCTCCGGCTGCGGCTGCAGCGCGGTTACCCTTTCGGCGTATATCTTAAAGCAGCTTGCGGAAAAGAACTGGAAAAAAGTGCTGTTTGTACCGACGGGTGCGCTTCTCAGCAAAGTAACGTTCCACGAAGGCCAGAGTGTGCCCGGGATTGCTCACGGAATTGTCATTGAGAGTGTATAAAAAACACATTTTTATTATTTTTTTTATTGATTTGATGGACAGAAATCTTCTTATAAGCCCTCATAAATATTTATGATACCATGAGAAAATGGCTTAAAATCAAGGTTTTCTGCATATCTTCATTTATCTTACCGTATCTCCGTACAAGGTGGTTTTGTAAGACTGGGCACCATTTTAGCACCACAAAAATAAAGGAGGACGACATGAATAACGTACTTTTAGACAAGGGTATTATAACACCGTCCGGCGAAATCAACAAGGATAAGATAAACCTTGTCGCCGGAGCAATCACGCAGCCATTCGCCGCCTTTTTTCCATTCTGCATGGCAAGACCCTCAACGTGGGGCGCGTCCAGACCCCGAACTTAAAAATGCTCGTTGACCGGGACGCGGCGATTACCTCATTCAAGAAAGAAAAATACTACGTCGTCCGTCTTTCATTGGGCGCGCGGAAGCGTCAAGCGAGAGAATCCGCGCCGCTGATGAAGCGAAAACACTTAAAACGGCTTGCGAAACGTCGCAGGCCGTTTGTGTTTCCCTCACCCGCAAGAAGAAAACCGAGCCGCCGCCCCGCCTGTTCGACCTTACGGGCTTGCAGCGGGAAGCAAACCGCATTTTCGGCTACATAGCGAAGCAGACCCTTGACCTTTCACAAGCCCTTTACGAAAAGCGGCTTTTGACCTATCTGAGAACGGACAGCCAATTCCTCACCGACGACATGAGCGAAAAGGCTGCAAGTATCGCCGCCCTGCTTTGCGGCAAGCTGCCCTTTATGCAGGGTGCGGACTTTATGCCGGATATTGCCCGAACACTTGACAGCAAAAAGGTATCAGACCATCACGCCATTATCCCCACTATGGAGTTTGCGAAAACAGAGCTTGTGACGCTGCCGGAGAGCGAAAGGAATATCCTCACCCTTGCCGGGGCGCGTCTGCTGTTCGCCGCCGCAGAGCCGCACGTTTATGAAGCGGTTACGGCGGTTTTCTCTTGCGCCGGACAGAGCTTTACCACAAAGGGAAGAAGTGTGTGTATGAATATAAGCAGAGCTTCCGGTGCAGGATTGTGTGGTGTGGGAAGTATTACTCTAAGCGGAGAAAAAGGTAGTGTTTGATTTATTTGATATTTA
>JABLTK010006524.1_pt1 | contig 16481 bp, 24 predicted proteins | sample 7160131 | NCBI WGS metagenome assembly JABLTK01 (sample SAMN14651221, study PRJNA627086) | human gut metagenome | isolation source: feces | host: Homo sapiens
AAGAGTATTCAACACTCTGGAGCTGTTGGACCGGTGAAGCCTGTAGCGCCAAACACAAATTCATCACTGACAATAGAGCCTTCTGCGTAATAACTGGAAGCAAACGTATTAACACGAGAATCCCACCCACAATAATCCTTCTCGTAATTTGAACAACACTGGTTGTGAGGAGAGTGGTTAGCAGGGCAGTATTTCTTATTATCTACAACTTACAACCAGTACAGAAGAGTAACTCTTATCACAATAATCCGCAGAGCAACCCACAACCGTCTCTGTTTCCGATAAATCACGATCATAGCCAGCTCCAGACTATACTTCAGGAACACAATACAACTAAACCTTGCAATTCTCACAATGGAGCGAAGGAATTAGTGTTGCTGAAGTTTCTAAATCCTTATAATCATTGTTTCAACGAAAAACGTACGACAAGCATGGGAAAAGTCATAAGGGCTCCATGGGTTCCTGGCTTCCTTCCTACACTTAGAACAGTGGTAAAAAAGCCTTTGCGAAGACTTCCGCTAAGTGCCCATTCCAATGGCTCAATAGCAAGAGAACCGAACTGTAAATGACAGAAGAGAAGAACTTCTTACTAATAGTGTAGCAACAAGTAAAACACGTTTCATTTCGAAAAGAAAGTGACACGAAGTGGGATTATATCTTATCAATTGGATACAACTCTCGATTTCTATCTCCTTCGAAAGATACAACCAACGGTGGATTGAATAAGACCTTAGGTGCAGCTCCCTTCGATATCATCGACTAATGAATCGTATCCCATTCCTTCACTTAAATAGATTCTATCATAAATACACTATCAAAATCAAAGAATCCTAGATGTGAAAAGTAGTAACTTTCCCTGAATTCCACGTTTCTCCAACAAGAATTGATCAAAAGAGTATTACACGATGGTTACTCAATTAACAGGTGTAACACTACGGCTGAACACAAGCAATATGAATAAAGTGGTTGAAGATTGAGACTATGAGGAGTAGTTTCGCGAATTCAAAGAGCTGTTTGCCAAGTACGGGATAAATTTAGATGCAACACATGTACGCAATATGTTGACGTTTATATACAGCGTGAAATTCGGGAAATCGTATCAGATCCTCTTTCTGTTGCTATTCATAAGGCCTCGCAGCTGGGTGAATGTGTTATTTCGGAGGATACGTCATTGGATATCGAAGGAGAACAAGTTGGTATTAATGTGAAATGGATGATGAATGAATTACCAAAGTATATTGGCAAAAAAGCACTCTGGAATGTGTACCTGGCTATTCTGGTAGTGTTTAATCTCCTCTCTCATATAGATACATGGACGTGTTCATGTATATCGCGGACAGGTAATTGGAACCATCGTTGAACCACGAGGGGATAGCAATTTTGGGTACGAGAATGGCTTTCAATGAAGTGTAGATTTGACCCTGTATTTCTGCCAGAGGGCTGTGTATCAACTCTCGCAGAGGTGTCCAGCGGATCAGAAGTATGATACATAGAGTAAACCCGATTCTGTAAGTGCTCGAGCTAAAGCAGTTGAAAACCTTGTGAAGGATATCCCATTCGCTATTGTAAATCCTATTTTCGATTGGGATGGTCAGTATCAAGAATAGCATTGTTATCATACTCGAAATGTTTGAAACATTTCTGCAAAACGTATTCTGTTTGTAACAGACATTTCAAAGAGTCATAGAAATCTTTGACACATGAATAGGTTTGTCATAAGGAGAAATAATTGTAGTACCGTCTTTATCGCGACGAAGTGCTTTGCGCATATCTATCAATGATCCCATCAAACAGCAGTATACCATAAGCATCATAATTGGCACTATAGAACTCCAGAATGTGACGGTAGACAGAATATTTCAGCTTGTTATATAAAGAGACAGCTAAGTAATTGTCAGTGCGAACATAGAGATCAACGAAGAAAGCGTCATCTCTATGAAAAACGGCCACAAACAATTCCTACACAAGTTCGGATATATCCTCGATAAGTTTCATAAACTTGAGAGAATATCCAACACGACGATACTCTGGAGCAATAGTTAAGACAGAAACGTGACCGTGCCAGTCTTTCTTCTCCGGTGCAGTATCACCTTCCACCTTCCCTACACCGATTCCAACCATCTCCCCATTCGGAGCATCTTCAGCAAAAAACAAGTCAGGCCATTTTTGGAGATAGGACAGATAGAAATCCATTGAAAACTAGGAGTCAGGAAAATGGGCTCATTTTTGTACTGTATTCGTCCATTTATCAAGTGTATAGTTTGATAAGATGAATAAATCATCTGTCTGAAACTGTCTCATGATAACAAACACCGAATGTGGAGAACTCACAGAACAACTAGATATGTGGATATAACAAACAGTAAGGGAACAGCACTTAGACTAACTAAAAATGGAGAACTCAGAGAAATGCATGTCTATGATGCCAATGGATACTCCATCAACTGTTGCGCAGTAGGTCGTTTTGTGGGATCATACTGAAGTATATTATGTAAGAGAGTGATATAGTTCCTTGCTTGTTACCTTACAACAAAAGGTACATGTCAATATCACTAGGAAAGAAGGAATCAAACGGTAGAGGATCAATTCGCCGTATACCCAGAATTACTAGCAATTACTCTCTTCATCACTTCCTACAATCTCGATTCGCCTTTGGAATTTGCATTTGGACCATATCTTCTTCTGTAGGCAAACCCAATACTATTCTTCACAATGCAGGAAGTACATACCATTAATGATACTAACAAGCTGATCTCCATCTGAATCAAGAGAGACGAAGAGAGGATGCCCAAGAAGAATCTCAGCAATTACTATCCATTACGAAATATTGAGAGAGAATCACCACAGCCCAGAGACCAAATATCAATGGCGAAAGCATAGTGTGTAGCGCCCATCAATAACTCAGGGGCACTAGAGTGAAAGAATGTGTATATTTGTACCGATAGAAGCGACTTGTAACTAGAGGGGTACTGCGATGCGAATCGGGATTCCCCAAAATTCGTTTACTGCAACCAAAATCACAGAATTTGATGTGTTTCCTAGAGAGATCCATAAGGATGTTACTGGGCTTGAGATCACGATGCACAATGTTATTGGAGTGAAGGAAATGGAGTTCTTGATATAATCCAGTGGACACATATACCTTGGATCAAGGACCGGATCAAGTCCAATTTGGAAAAAGTATGGGATTGAGTAAGACAGGTTGAAAGCGAAAGACCAACATACTCCAAAACCTAACAGTGATAAGTCAAACTAGAGAATACCATATTGTTCCAGAGAGTTTTTTCTGTACGTCGTGTATAGAATTGATCTCCATGTCAAATCCATCCAAATAATACCTTTCATATTGACAAAATACGATGTTTCAGATGAGGAACAGTGCTGTAGTAGGTACTCATTGATGCTGGATTCTCTTGAGGGATTCACATATCCGTCATCTTCCATTACTCACTCCATAACAGAATTACGAATATCGTTTTCGCTGATGCGCACTTGTTTTAGGGCATATATCTGTCCGTCTTGTTTGCATCGCACCAAAAATACACTCCCAACTAACTATCATTCGGTTCCTTAGTTGTACAGGTACCACTTCCGAGCTTCTTTTCAATCACGTACTGTTTCATGGAAATGTGATTTCCCTCCAAGTAGTTGAGGGAATGTAGATAAATTTCTGTACTTCAAACAAACAAGTTTAGGTATTCTTTTGCTTTGTAAGAGGAACTAGATATGATCTTAAACACCCAAACCTACCTTGACGAATTGCTTTTGATTTTACCAAACTTGCCTTGCTCAAACCCTCCTCAGAATCAGATTCGGAGGATGAGTCCTTGTTTTCTAACACTTGCTCTCGTTTCCTCCGTTTTTCACGTAGTACCTTCTTTTTCAATACACTTCCAACTTCTTCTTGCTATGTATGAGGCATCAACGTATTTGCGTACTCTCTTGTGAGGGACAAACTTAGCACCTAAGCCCAATCGTTGGGCACGCTTTTCAAACTGAGGTTGCTCTTTTGGTGATGATTCGGTTTTGGAAAAATCTAGCCACGAATCAACAATATCCAGTGCGTTTTTATTCAATTCAACATGTTGATCATCACTCATGGAAGAAGTGGTCAGGATTATGTCACATATCGCATCACCTATAGAACGAATCATCCAGAATGTTGCACATCTATGTTATCAATCCGGTACATCTATCATTCCTTCGCGTCATGCTTCGTTTCAACAGTTGACTACCTGGATTTATCTCATATTTTATCTCGTTAATAACATCAATGCCTTGTCCTTGTACGAATACGAAGAAGACTTGCAAGAATCCCAACTGCACTTGTGATATCTGCCAAGACTGCGGAAAGTGTACTCAGCCCAACTGTCCTTGCAAAGAATGTCAGTGTTGCGCAAAGCAAACGGCGTATTCTGTTTCTTACAAACAACCCAAAACAACCTCATTCCAAAACAGTTTTCACCCCTTCTGCAACTGTTATGTCCTCACTCCAACACCGTTTCTGCACCCAATTCCTTCAGTTTTGCAACCAGTGCCTCAGCCTCTGCCTTGGGCATGTTCTCCTTCAAAACAACAGGAACCGATTCCACCATCGTCTTACTCTCCTTCAAGCCCAATCCTAGTAAGCCACGTACTTCCTTAATAATCTGTAAATTACAGTTCTATCCCACTCCCACCTTAATCTTATCCTTTGCATCGTATTTCACCAGCTTCACATTGGCTGTCTTTTTCTCCTTCTTCTCCCCTGCAGCAGCAGCAGGTGCAGCACCACCTGCGTCACTTGTTCCGCCCACAGCAGGAGCTGCAGCAACTGGAGCAGCAGCAACTGGAGCAGCCAACACATCAGGAAGACCCAAACGTTCCTATGTATCACGAAGACTATCTACTACAACTTTTATTAGGCGCGTAAATTGACTAATCTGCACAAAATTCAAAGCAAGAACCTCATCAACTAACTACACCCTAAAGCATCCAACAGTGAAACGAACCTTTAGAACCTTCTCTTCCACAGGCTGTTTGCCATTCGAATCCACTGGCTTTGTCTGGATCGTCACTTCCTTCCCATCAGGCCCTGCAACCGTGGTAAAACATTCTTCCTTCTATTCCATGACATAAAAATCGTAACCAACTACCTTTACAACCTTAATCTCCTCGTTTGGTGTCTCCTGAGTCGCCTTCACTTTCGAGGCCTCTGCAGCCCGTTCCTTCTTCACCTTTTCCGATGCTTCCTTTACTTTCTTTTGAATATCTTCACCTTCTGCCCTCTAACCATGAATGGAACAAAATAGACAAGCCTACTTTCTTAGCGTCTGTTGAGAAGAAGACCTGGCTCCTGGACATTACGGGAGTTCGAAAGACCATTGATTGTGTAGAATAACGGAGAGAAGCGGCTGATCTACTCATTACTCGGTGCAATGAACTAAGAACGAAAGGACACGAATGCAGCTCCTGATATGTTGCTTTGCGAACATTTTTCTACCGTCGCGGATCAGTATCTGATGACAACCATAAGATAACCAAAACCCCGTTTAGAACAACAAACAACAATCATCCTCGGAATGTAACCATGTGAGTGACGGTATCCAACTTTGTACACAAACTCACCATTTTGTTTGCAGAAATCACATTCTTTGTATACCACTCCTTCAACTTTGCATTCTTCTCCAATTCCAATCCAAGTAGCTTACCCAACTGTTCCTGACGAATCTTGCCTCCATTCCGAATAAACGTATCTTTCAACTACAGTCACAGTCGCTATCCTCCCCTACCAATTGTTTCATCTGTGCAGCCTCGATATCTGAGTCTGTGGACTGGTTCTCCTCTTCAGAATCTGACTCCTCTAACAAATCACTCAAGGAACTGTCCTCCTCTGAATCATCACTTGTGTCTGTAATCAATTCTTTGTCCTTCTCTCCATCCTTCTTCGTTGATTCATCATCGTCGTCATCTCTCTACCCATTACAACCCACATCCATCCCAACAGGTCCCTCTTCTGCGAACTTTCGCTCATCTTCGGCCTCAAGATTAGGGACCACAAACTCTTGATGATCGCTGTCATCACTGAAGACAGCTGCATCCACCTCATCATTCGCTACAATGACATCAACACCTCACTCTTACGCTCCACATCCATCAGTTCATCTTCCATCTATCCCTTAAAACTACACTTCAAAACCTACACGAGACAACTTGGTGTCACCATCTTCGTCACCATCTTCATCCTCCTCATTAGCATGATCTCGTTTCTTGGGTCTACGAGACAACATGTCGTCATCCACCCCTTTGAAGCCAGCCTCTATTTGTTTGAAATCCTGATCTATCGATTTCCCCACTTCTGTTCCCTTCAGCCGTGTTGTTACTACTGATGTTGCTACTGCTGTCGAATCATCTCCTGTATCAATCGGACCTCCAAATTGCTCCTTCTCGCTCTTCCGTATTCGATCGCTTTCCATCTTGGTTATCAATCTTCCATTGTAGACAGCTCTCACTTTCTGAACGAAGAGGGCTGGTTTGGGACAATTCTTCTTACAATTCCGACCACAATTGCAACACCGTCGCAGAATATCTAAGTGTTACAATCCTGTTCGAATGTCACAATAGTGGGTTTTTACATCACTCTTTTCCGCTGTCATATATGTTCGCTCATCATTGTTCCTGCAGTTGATAGAGTCTACCACTGTTCCATGTTTTGCTTTGTATTGGTGGTTTCTATATTAAACCAAACAAAAAGAACTACAAGAACATGTTGTCGTCCTTCTCATTGTCAAAGAGGCGTCGAAGATCTTCCGACTCACTTGCAGGAGGATCAAACATAATTGCAATCTCTTCCTGTTCCTTCTTTACTAAAGGAAGAACACCGGATTTCTTTCGACTGGAATGACTCGATGTTGTAGAGGTATTATCCGATGGAATCGAATGATGAACGGACATACCAAAAAGGAATCTGAACAATCACAATTTTGTTCATTGAATCTACAATTTATGTATAATGGTTAATCTAATCCATACTCGAGCAGAAGATGGTTTGTTTCTGTACACACCCACATTACATATAGAGGGATGGATTACTCCAGATTCAGCCAAAGAATCCTTTGTAGAAATGGATTTACTGTTCGTTATGTATAGAGTAAACAGGAAGAGGAAGATACGCTCCAGAGTCCGAACAATGATACTCATCGGTTTCTAAGGATCTGCAAAATCATGTTAAGAGTATCAGGACTCTTGTTACTTGTGCTTCTCTGTGTAGTTGGTTATTTCGTACACAATATATTTCAATCTGTATCGGATTATTAGTTTCAAATGATAAATAGGGTGTAACAGTTTCATATGAGGGCGATGATGGGCTGATGGAAGAAGAAGAAGTGGGTAACATCAATCAAGAATCAGCTGTAGTTTTCTATTTTCAATTTGTTCGGAATGCATCAGCCCATTCCTGAGTATACCATTTCTCTGTCCCTAGAGGAAATCAATACAGGGATTACAACAAATGTACTGTGTGTATTTCTCTTCTGATGGACTAGTATACTCTCGACCTCACCCAGCATTGTCCCTACTGTCGAGGAGAGGGTGTTCACTCACGTCCGTGTCCTTTGTGTGGGGGCCGTGGGGTCATCAACACTCCTAGAGGAATGACCTATTGTACGCGATGTGGAGGTCATGGAGTCATTTCAGGGAGTGTGTGTGAGCATTGTCATGGTTCTGGTATGATCAACCACCAGCATGTCCTCCAACTGCGCATTCCTGCTGGTGTTCCTGATGGGTGGTCCAAAGTGTTCAAGGTGGAAAACCAGAAGGTAAGGATTCGTATGCATCAGAAACCACACCCCGTGTTTCAGCGACAGGGCGATGATATTGTGATACACGTTCAGCTATCCTTGAAAGAAGTAGAGGAGATGATTGTATTGACATGCAGGCTCTATTGGGAACGACAGTTCAGGTTCGCACCCTTACATCAACGCCAGCAACAGTAACCTTCTCTTCAGGGTCTGTCCAACCATTCAATGAGGTGAGGATAAAGGGAAAAGGGTTGCCTCACCCTTCATCCTGGGTGAAGAGTGCTTTAGGTTTGAATCGAGGTGATTTGGTGGTGATTCCGGATGTGTTGTTTCCTGAGAGTTTGACTGAGCGTCAACAAAAGGGAATCGAAGAGGCTTTTGAGTTAGATGTTTGTTTAGAAAGTGACATACTTTGTACTATACTACTCTTATTTGATATTTGTATCCAAGTTCTTTCCTATTCGCATCCCCTTTATTCATAGCTGTGTTCTCTCATTCACCATTCGCATTTCTTCTATTCACTACTCCATTCGTCTCTACTGCACCAAAGGTTCTTCAACAAACAGTTCACTGAGGATGCTGTAATAAAAACACGATGTCTGGGATCCGTCGCTGAATTGAAAAGGTCATTGCCTGGTAAAATGTCAACTCTGTATCTCACTCCCATCACTCCTTCCTTACCTTCCTTCGGATATCGACGGAACCGAACTAACCACTGCGTTAACAAGGTTACCAAGAGAATTTCACATAACATAGACAACAGTACCATACGTGTAACACGAAAATAAATAAGAAACAAAGAACGAAATACGAGGTTTAGAGCTATGGCGAAATCCACCTATCCTATCAATATCCACTCCTGAAGATACAAAAAACAAGTACAAACGGTTCCGACTCGAAAGAGCGACGATTCCTATTAACATGGCTAAGGTATCCACAATAGCTGTCAAGTCGAAAGAGCGAAATTGAATACTGAATACAGACACCACCTTGGTTCATTAGTATCAGAGTATTCCTACAAAGTTGACCACTAAAATGAAGAATATCCAATATTCCTTCTTCAAATAGTTCAAATTCTCTTCAGTAAAGGATTTCCACTTGGACATGTTGTCCCATGAGAGTATCTACAATCATATCACTCATTCACTCGGTACACTTCCAGGTGTCATCCTACAAATCAGTCCATCTCAAAAATCCCCAACAATGGGTTTCGATTCTGAAGTGACGGACGAACAGGTTCACTTGCCCCAATTGATGAGGTGCTCAGGATACGAATGCCTTGAATAGGTGACGGTGGTTTTATCTCTGTAGAAGGGGAAGACTCTTCTACTGAAGGTACCACTTCCTCAGGATATGGATTGTATTGTCTACAAATCAATAGAGCAGTCGGTATCCACTCAAAAAACGAATCCACCTGATGAAGACTAGAAAGTTATTCAACTGCAGTTTTCTCACAGATACTCATAGTTGGTATACGAAATCATCGATTTCCTTTCAACATCAGCGTTATATAGTGTTCACACTCTAACTTTTTCCCGCGGGTTTCTCTTCCAGCTCACAGATCTTCACTGTCATTCTTTCATGTCAGCTAGAGTATTTGCAAGTTTGCCAAAGCAGTTTGCTCGCGCTGCTCGCTTCCAGAAGTAGTAATTGGGAATTTGTGAGATTGTAGGATGAAGAGCCCCTCAATCAATCCCAACATCGCTTTTCAGTTCATGAAACGTCCTTCGTCTCTAATGACACGTCGAATGGCACTTCGTTTGCAAACGTGTGAAGTAGAGGCGTATGCATTCGTTAATTTCTTAGATGCAGCGCCTACAGATTGGTGCTCTGTTTATGTTCACGCGTGTCTCGCAGGAGATTATTGAAATGATGCGAAAGTATCAAGAGATGTTGGATGATGAGGACCAATTGGACGAAGATGAACAGACGTTGGTTACCGGGTATGCTGTGATGCATAGAACAGTAACAACTAGAAGCCTGACATCGTCGCTTTAGAACTTTGGGTTGGATTCTGTTGTTTGTTTAGAAGAATGAGTATTGGCCTCATATCACACAATGAACTCTCATTTTGCAAAAGCATGGATCCACACCTATGGGAAGGCAGTTAGGTTGAAGAAAACGCTAGGCCAGCATATTTTGCATGACGAGGCAATCTTGAGAAGGATTGCAAATACTGCAGAGAATATCTTTCTATCGCTTTTTTTGTCGATTCCTTGATCTTCAGTAGATAAACAGGACAGAGTTTTGGAAATTGGCCCTGGATCGGGTCAGCTCACCAAATACCTATTACAATCAGGTTGCATCATTGTAAAGAAATGGTTGTCGTAGTCATATAGAGTGCAATTGAAGTAGATACGGAAATGCTTCGGTTCTTGGAATCGTTATTCCAACTAGAGATTGAAGAGAAAAGGCTGGTATTGATTCGTGGATCTGTTTTGGATGTGGAGATCCCGCCCTTCACTAAGTGTGTTGCGAACATTCCATATTATGTTTGGAGTCTTTAGAAAGGGATTTCTTGTAGATATCATCCGATTTGCTTCAACTCTTTATTCTGTCAAAACGATTGGATGCCACCTATACGCTTCTAGTCCAGAAAGAGTTTGCAGAAAAATTGATGGTCTCGTAGAAGTTCTTCTACTAGAGGTAATTCTTAGGAAGAAGCATGACTCCACATTTCTTAGTACCTTTGTTCAAAGCTATTTCCATATCGAGTATCAGTTCAATGTCAGTCGTTATTGCTTTTCACCTCCACCTTCCGTCGAATCTGCAGTCATCACTATGAAGCCTAATCCTTCGGTGTCACCAGCTTGTATTGCCAATCCTCAGAAGTATCAATCTTTCTTGAGAGCATGCTTTAGGTCAAAAAACCAATCTCTGCGAAAGAATCTGAAACGGTGGAACGAATCAGTACAAACAGATCTGTCGTGTCGGCCCTGGGAGTTGTCAAGTGAAGAATATATGAAGTTATTTAGCTAGTCTTCTTGTTCACAAGAAACATCTCTTATTTCTCTTTCATGTTTGGCAATTCATCCATTGTTGTGACTTCACGACCCTATTGCTAAACTCTTTATCTCGTCCCCACATCTGTAAACATTTCAATTAAGAGAGTAGTCAGAATCCATCCTAGGATCACTCCTATCACAATAAAAACAATGCAAGCAACAAGAGGATGACTAAACAGATAGGAACTGATCATCTCTGCAATTTTCTATTCTCATACGTTAATTCGGATACTACCTCATTTGCATCCATCATGGAAAAAGACTCACGAGGAATCACCCTTAGACCATCCAGACCGGAAAATCCAGCTCGAGCAAATTCAATAAGAGCTTGTTCTTCTCGTTTACCCTTGAATTCACTGAAGAACCCCTAACAATGAGACTCGGACCCAATTTGCACATTTTCCATAAGGAGTAAAGTGGGAAAACCATCTACGTTAAAGCGACGAGCCAGCTTCTCTTGCATTGTTGCATCGATCTTCAACTCAACCATTCCACAAAATACTACTTCAGCAACATTTACTTCCTGATCTAACGTCTCCGCAATATCCTCCCAAATGGGTGCCAATCGCTTACAGTGACCACACCACTATCCATCAAATTGGATCCGAAAGTCTCACTGGAGCATAAATCTTTACGAACCATCGTCCTGAACCTTCGGTCATCACCAACTCATCAAAGTTATCATCCGTAAGTGTGATAACATCTTTCCGTCAATCACAGGAAGTATCTATACCACTCAAAACAGATGAAAAACACAAGAACAAAACAAACAATCTACAAACTGTGAGAATCGGAAGAGTGTTATCTATCCAAATACTTATTCATGTGAATACTACACAACTTGTGAGAAAATGATTCTTGTAAGAAGAGCTGTTCAGTAGTTCTTAATGATTAAGACCAAAAGAACTTTGCAGTTTTCTCATCATGGAGGAGGGACCGAAGAGTCACATTGTTACAGATGGTATTTCGGATCTACATAATCTGACTCTTTCCTTTGTGAATCGATTTAGTGATCTACTAACAGGTGTTCTCATTAAGGCTTCGGATGTGAGCAAGAAGCCTGGTAGCGGCGATTTCAATTATGAGGAAGCTGTTGGTGTGATGATTGTTTCTAAGAGTAGATTGATAGTCGAATTATTGGTCTTTTGGAGGATGCAAAGACATTTGAAGCCATTGTTGATGAAATGGAGGAGTTTACAAAAACGGAAACGTAGTATCCATCGTTTCATTGAACTGTAGTCAGCAACTAGCAGAAATTGCTGAATTGAGTAAGGAAAATAAAGAAGTGACAGAATCGTTGAAACACATATTGACAGAATACCGTTCGGATTTGTGGGATTGAAGTGATTTTGCAGAGGAAGTTCATCAGCAACTGACAACATGTTTGGATGCTTTTTTGGACCAAGCGATATAGTTTGTATAATAGGAACCCAATATATTTGTAAAAAGGTTCATGTATTCATTTGTTTGTCTTACAGTAAATTCTTGTTTCTTCTTGTGTTTTACAGCGTGACCAACTATTCGTGTTGCTACTATGATAACACAAACGATTCAGACGATCTTATCTCTTATTAGTGATGTCGTTTGTTTCGTGTTCTCTGCTCGATTTATTAACACTGTTCTTTTTTCATTCCTCTTTTTCGTTTCAATTGGTGCTGCGGAAGAAAAGCATGTATGAACACTGATCACGCTTGATCCTTAGGGAAAGAATGGAAAGAGTAAAATATCGTAGAATTTGACACATACTTGATAGACAGAAAGGAATCTAAGCGATATGTTCAAGCGACGAATCGGAAGAAAGGTGATAAGTTTGATTGGTGGTCTTTCCTAATCACGTAGAGGAATTTCGTTTGTGAGTACAAAGGAGAGATCCAAACCGTCTTCTGGTAAGTGGTGGATTCTCTTGGTTTTAGGAATTGGATCGTTTGTATACATTTCCAAAGTTCAATCTACCCAGTCTCCCACTCCTGCAGCTGAAAAAGTGAATTCGGTAATCAAAAAGGGGTTTGAGTTTGTACAACACTTATTAGCTGATGCAGTATCAGTTTTCCAGTCACTTGTGGCCTATGGACTTCCTAGTGCTTCTTTTCTGCTTGATTCCTTGTATCAATCAATCACTCAAATCCGCCAAAAGTCACAGAATCCTTTCCTGGTGGATCTTGCATTTGGAGTCTTCTGTATTGTCTTTTTCATTCTCTGTCTCTTTTTCATCTATTCTATTTGCAGGCTCTTCCTCTATCTTTCTGATCGTTCTATTCGTCATGAACACACAGGTCTTGCTTCTTCAGAACACCGATCCATGGCTCCATCAGATCATCGTTCTATGACTCCCCCTGATCGTAAAACTCCTGTCAGTCGCCGAGTCTCTCAATCCAACCACAGATCCACAATCGCACCAACAGACAAACCTGGAATCATCCAGTCGGAAGGAGGCAGTCTTTTGACCTCTACAAAGAGAAGAGTTTCGATTCCATTTTCAGAGAAACCGTTTTTGGAATTACGTAAACTCTGTCACACGGAGAATGCACAAAACCAATATAATATATTTCTGGATGTTTACATGAAGCGTTGTGATGGACTTCAAACTTGATCTGTAGAGCATACTGATGCTGGGGTTTTAGCTGATATGTACTGTTGGTACTATTGATTGGAGTGATCTGTAGTTCAGAATGAGGTTCAGTCTCCTATTCGAATAGATACTCCAGTGAAACACCATCCCGTGAACAAGGAAGAGTCCAACTCTGAGCTTCCTGAACCTCCGACAGAAGTCGAGCCAATTTCCGTTGAAGTGGAGAAGGATAATCTCTCAAGTGACATAAAGATGAAACTGTCGGAAGGAGTACCTTTCATAGAGATGCGTAATTAATAGATCGATAATGAACTCTTACAGAACATTATGGATGATATAGAGCGTATTGTAGTGTTTCGTGTGTCTTTTAATGTATAGTCAAAGAATGGCGATTTGTCAACAGCAGAAGCAGTCTCCACTTTGCGTGCTTCGACTCTTGTTTCATCAAAAGGAGGTTTGTATTCTATTGGATGACGTGTTTGTTGCGAAGATTTGACAGAGATTCATTCAAGATGAAGTTTTGGTTGACTGAGATCACTTCACTTGTTTTGTTTCTTCTCATTGTGATTGTTGTAAGACAAGCAACCTACTCTCTGGTAAGTTGAGCAATTTCCTTAATTACGTTGTAGACAAAGTATTCTTCTTTGTCAAACTATTGGATGGATTTAATTTATAGGAATCCTAAAGCATCGGATCTGATGGTATTATTACCTCAAGGGACAAATCGTGACAAAGAATCTCACCTATAACCTATAGAAAAGTTGGTTCTTGAAAATGGGATTAAGAATAACGACACCCCTCTTCTATGTCTAGCAACCTCTGTTATCACGAAAAAGGTTAGGCATATTGCTATCAGTGATTTGTAGAGCAAAAATAAGACTGTAGCACAACGCAACACAATCACCTCTTTGAATGCACTTCCTCGGACTCGAGTCATTGTATTCACAGATTCACCCTCATGGCTTCAATACTGCAAATCAATGGGTTTTGCTTCATCCAACTCCTATGAGTAGGTGTTCCACTACAGTCACCATCAGACGCAACAACTGTAATACTCCCTTTTTCAAATCGATGATTCAGATCCTTCAGTCTACCTACACGTGCGAATTCTATGGCTATGTCAATGGGGACATTCTATTGTCATCCACGATCATAGACGTCCTTTCGAACATTTCTCTCTTTATCAGGAAGGGTCTTCTTCATCAACGTGTGTTAATCACTGGAAGAAGAGTTAATGGGGAGATTCCTCGGTTGTCGTCTATTTCTTCCTCCTTCAGTAAGAATGATATTACAATCGAGTTGATGAAGAAGAGAGGAACCCTCTTTCGTGAAGATGCATTGGTAGGGCTTCTGTGTGAAGATTAGGAAATAGGATTACTTTGTGTTTACAAGTAGCACTTATAATCTTAGCAGTCTTTTAGACGTTGTGATTGGTCGTCCTCTTTATGATAACTATCTTCTTCATATCATTAGTAACGATACAGAGGCTGATTTAGTTGATGCCACGGAGAGTGGTTGGTGTGGTATGTGTATGTAAGGAATAGTTACTGCATTCCATCAAACGGATGAGGATGGTATATTTGCTGGACACAAACCGAAGGAAGATCTCAATTGGAATCGAAAACTCATAAAGAAACAGTTCGTTTTGGGGAATACCAATTTTTCAGACTATCGTATTGTAGATGGCTTCAAGTTAGTGAAGCATGAAAAACCCGAATGGTCTGTTTGTTCAGAATTATCGAGGCATATTCGAGAACGGTAATGGGTTAGGGTATCTAGTAGAATGAATAAGGCACTTCGAAAGGTTCAATCTTATGATATTGAGTCCATACTTCAGTTTCTAACTGATAACTATGTACTTGGTGACAAGATGATCTGCTTGATAAGTAATCATGTATTTATGTAAATACTCAAATGAAGAGAAATAGACTGTCACATATTGTGCTCAAATCGTTCTCATGCTGTACCATTTTGGAAATACCAGCGATGTGATTCTATATCAAGAAACATTACTATCCATCTATTCTCCTAAATTACAATGGAGACACATAACGTAGTTTCCTTTTGCTGTAATATGACAACGATACAAATATGTTCGGGCGTTTCTTTTGCATTACGGTTCCTATTGGCTACAAGAAGGAATAGCCAATAATACAAGTAGATACATAACTTATGAATTGTGGATTTGTTTTATCAAGTCATTCACTTGTGTGTATCTACATCTGAGCAGACTGTAACAGTAGTTATTCACAACATGTTACTGTAGATGTTAATATCCATTGTGATGATAGTACTGTGTTACAGGGATGGTACGAGTCTTAGTTGATAATCAATCAGTTATGGTTTCTAAAGATTGACATTAGTACGCTTTCTTCTTTAGTAATGTGCATTTTCATTATCATCAAGAAAATAGCTGTACAAATCTTCTGATAGAATTCTTTGCTATGAAACGATCACTACAATGAATAATCACCATAATTATTTGGGAATGTACAAGTGTCTTCTAATTGCAGCGATTTGTAGTATTGCTTAAGATTAGTCATTCTTAGTCTCGATCACTGCTGCTGTGAACTGCTTAAGTAACCAGGACTACATCAAGTTTATCAAGAAGACGTCATCTTTGGCAAGTCAAGAATCATTCCAGATTCTCTCTGGATCCGTATCTCTCTATACTTCTCCTTCTCTAACTACTAATCAAGAACGAACAATCGAAACTTGTGTATCAAAGACCACAAACAGTCAATACACTCTCGGAATGTATGATACATCGTCCTACTGGGATAATGGTGCTTGGCTCGAGATCTATGGTATCAACGGCAATCGTGTATTCAAGGGAATGATGACTACAAGTCGTACTCAAGAACAACCGTTGTCTCTGTATTCTCCTATCAACAAGGATGATACTTGGAAGTACACTGCCACTGCTTCAGGAAACTGGAAGGATGTGAGTTATCCGGATGCTGGTTGGACTGATGTTACTCTTGAAATCTCCCCAATTCAGGCTACAGGAACTCAATACTTCCGTAAGTCGTTTGCTGGCTTGAGTGGAATGGCTGCTATTGAATTCCAACTCAGGTATCGTTATGGAATTGTTGCTTATATCAATGGAAATGAAGTGTATCGTGATAA
>JABLTK010012214.1_pt1 | contig 16475 bp, 15 predicted proteins | sample 7160131 | NCBI WGS metagenome assembly JABLTK01 (sample SAMN14651221, study PRJNA627086) | human gut metagenome | isolation source: feces | host: Homo sapiens
ACTAATACAAACAATGAACAAATACTCTTGCTCCATGGAGTATTGGGATCAATCTTCCTTCCATCCAATCTAGCAGCTATACATTATTCCAAAACACTCTGGAACATACCCGTAGGGGCAAAAGCTGAGAAGCAACGAACAGTATTGACATTCGCCAGCTTTGCGGATTTTGATACCAATCTAAGAGAATGAGCCCACCATCGTTTCACAAAGCTCCTACGACAACATCTCACAGAAACGATAGAGTATCTACGAAAGGAGAACTTAAGCGGAGTTCGCGGGAATCACTATCTGATTGCAGAAGAGGAGATTCTCAACAAACAATCTCAATTAAAGGAATGAATCATGATCGTGGTGTTCCCAAAACCATTGTATGCTTCCACCCAAAAGAAATGTCCTCCACTTTAATATCCTCCACCAGTTTCATTTTGGTTGGTTCAGAAAGCCAGTTCCATCTAGTTGTAAAGATCTAGATGTTTTCCTACTTGTATACATATCCATCATCTGTAATCCCATAACAGTCAATAAAGGAGCAACGCAACTTCTTAAATACAATTCCTTCTACAGACTTCATATTCACCTTTACAGGAGTGCGATGCATCCGTTCTTGTTCATCACGCCCTTTTTCATCAAAGGTTCGATAAGTTTCAGCATCTTCTAATCCAAGTAGATAAATCTGACCAGATGTGTCTGTATATGTCATATGGAACTGACCACTTGCAAAAAGGTTAATTTTGTGATCAAGCTCTATTTTAATTGGACAAGTCTACAATAAGAGAGATATCTCGACCACGTACAGTATTGCCATACATCTTCGCGTTCTTTTTATTCTGACCAGTTCCCCAGTATTTACCAGTGATATAGAGATCTCCTTCATTTGAAATTAGCTACAATTCAGAATCCATCTAAGTCCTAACAATGCTAGAATTGAAACCAGCATAAATATCGCGATAATGAACGGAAGCGTCTGTATCCATCTATGAATGACTATGTAAGAACAGAAAAACCATCAGCGGCTTGAAGGACAAATCAACATCACCTCTTCCCAGTTGACCATGATTCGCTTTACCCCAAGCATAGGCACGACCGCTCTCACACAAACAGCAAGCGTGCTGGAAGCCACAAACTACTTTCGTTGGAACTTCATCTTCATCAAGCATAATCTGGAGTGGTTTGTAGATATTTACTTCCTTCACATCAGCTCCACATTGCCCATAGCGGTTGTACCCATAAGCATACAAGTGATCTACCAATCAACCTCCGGAATGAAGAAAACGAGTATCTGTCAAACAAATGCTCAGTGCCATCGAAGCCGCAACATCAACACATTTTCCTTCATCTAAGGGCAAAATCGAGGGGAAACGCGTATCAATGACTGTATTCTTGAATAAACTGTCAATCAAGAAACGAAACAACTTCTCACTTGTTAAAGGAACGAAGGACACGAGGAAGATAGGAAGTCATATTGCCTGCTCCAATGATGTTCCGAACGTCCTGAGTACGACCAAAAATGATCCAATTTCCGTCTTTATCCGCCAAACAATTATGTGCCCTTTGATTACCTCACAATACAGACACTTACCAACCACAGGCAATCTTTTCGATTCCACGTCCTTCCAGTGACTCTACTACCTATGTATAATAGCAAATACAAAAAACAACGGTTGGATACTCTCGATCTTCATAATCGTTGTGCCCTAATGCTCCAATTGTTCCACTTCCATATGTATACACTATATTATCAAGAAAATAATCTATAAATACCGGAATAACAGCGCTGACTCAGAACTGAAGAGAACAGGGGTTTAGTTACTATAGAACGACATATCCCGATCATCTTCCTCAAATAGATTCAAAAAGAAGAAAAAGTGTACAGATTTGTTCAAACAAAAACAGGTCTTCACCAATAATAGCAACAGTGTTCACATGATACAATCTTCCAGGACCCATTAATCAATTGTAGACGAAGTTTTCCATAGAGGCCGCGCCTACACATCAATGACTTTGGTTGAACAAACCCATTTCCTCCTGGATTCACAACACAGCAATTCTTTCCATATCGGTGAATCCAATTCATCCCAGGTTCGGGATGGGTATGACCGTGAATCACCAAGAAAAGATCATACTACAGTTCATGAGTGTACAAATACCTACGTCCTGCATCAGTGAAGTAATCTGATCGTACATAGATTGACTACCAAGAGAAAACACCATTCCTGCACGCCCATCTTGATCTATTGTACAAGATCCTACATGGGCAGGAGGAGAGTGCGTCATTAGAATCACTTGATCATGTTTGGGAATCAGAGAGATTAACTCGGTAATCTCTTGTTTCATATCTTCAAACTTAAAGGGAAATCCAGGCCCAAATAGACTCCCATCTTCTGTTAATTTGGGAGTACTACCTCCAAACCCAGCCAACCATAAATGGTCAGCAAGCTTAACACAATGATTGTGAAGATTTGTTGATAATTCTGTGATCTTCGCTAATACTGATGGAACAGAGCAGGAATAGGTTTCAATGGGATCATGATTTCCTGGAATATAGATGTGGGGAATCTCGAAAGACTCCAAAGCTACATGAGATGATTTACAACAATGGTTACAAGACAGAACATGATGAAATAGCCAAATCTGGTACTTAAGATCATCAGACTTTTGACCATAGAAATGATCCACAAACGTGAGATCACCACAATTCAGTATATAATCGAAAGCTATGAATAATTGCAACAAAAGAGATGAACATGTAGTTCCTAAGATCTCCTCTTTTCGTTTTATAAGACGCTTTAAAGTTTCTTTCCGATGAATGTCACTTGAAATTCATCGAAATATGGTGAACGTACCTTATTAACAACAAATTGATAGTGGAATGATTCGGTTCCTGACTACATTCCATTGATATGATTAATAATGAAAAATAATATCAAATTCGTATTCAGTCTAGCAAAAACTACAGTACAATAATCATACCCCCTAATTCTTGGGATACCAATAGTTAGTTAAACCAACAGAAATCAAAGAAAAGAATCATCTGTTCGCAGACTCAAAGGTGTCTGGCAATAGGGACAAAACCCATAAAGTGTGTTGAAGGATTGCTTTGTAGTGGGATTGGACTGGAGCATCTCTCGAAGACATGAGTAATGAAAGACTCTCCCGCAGTTGTATTAAGGAAGAGAATAATACAAATTCAAGGATATCTTCGGATTGCTGCAACATTTGTCTGGAAGTACCGTGTGATTGTGATCAATCAACTGATATCTATTCATTATAGCAGTCGAATAACCCTACGTGTAGCAAATGGCACATTCAATCTCATATTGACTCACACTTGTTTCTGATGGCTCTTTGAACTTCATTTCTAATAGATTCTCAAGGTTTTCTCGCGGAAAACGATGAGTATCCCTAATCTCAACAAAAATGTCCATAACTACCATGCATTCACATTTTTGCTAATTCTCTGATTTAATTCCTCTGTTTGGGATGTAGGACCCATTAACTTCCAGTCTCCTATGGACCAGGGTTGATCAACATTCACTGTATAGTATAATGAACACTGATTCTCTTTCAGTTTACACAATAACTTACCAAGTACCTAAGAAAATCCGACGATATTTGTGTCCAAATGTGGGTTTACTTGGATCAAGGATCAGACAGTGTTTATCTAAATCTTCTAAGACTGTCCAAACGTCATTATATTTCTCCAAAACCTTAACCACAGCATTGTGAATATCACGAAGAGTGTTTGTCTGATTCCATTGAAAAATGTAATCTTCAGGAAGCGCAAGATGACAAGCAGGAACTCCCTCTGGATATGTCCCTGGAAACGATATTTCAATGTCATGAGAACGACCACTTGGATCAGCAACAGCAATGGTAACATTCTGCAACGAATCCGTTAGATTCTGAACATGCTCCCATCCGTAATCTTCCAAATCTGTCAGTAACGTGTTATAGAATGAGAAAGGCAAATTCTACAAGTGATTTAACTATTCTTGAAATACTAACGAATGGACAAGACTATCGGAAGCCTGTAGATCACATCGCTCAATCATTGTCAACAGCTCCTGAGCCAATTCATCAACTGAGTGACATTGATTCAATTTCTAATACTTTCACTATCTGTCAACACGCTTACTCGTTGAAGTTCACCTTGTTGATTCGATAAGAGAGATTGGAGATTCGATGAACACGAAATTGACGCTTCATGAAGTTTTAATGGCTTTATGGAAGTTGTTTCGAACTGAATAAAGTATATTTGGTTCTGATCATCACATTACAAAGAAGTACTACATTAACGCGCTCTACAATAGCAAATCTACTCGAATCTGTTTCATCAGGGATGATCACATAACTGTTCCGGAGTAATGACATCTTTGTGAGAACCGAATGAATCAAGGAATTGTTATTAATTCTCATTTCACTTCATTTTCATTCATTTCGTATCTGTATCCAGAATGACAACACAATTCTTTTTGATATATCAGCATGGGAAAGCGTGAAGAAGTTTTAGTGAAGTGGGACAAGGATAAGAAATGGGAAGAACTGTAATATCTTGATGGGACGGTATGATGTATAGAAAGGAGATTAAGTCAGTTTTTGTTAACCCTGATGATACCATCGATCCTATTCCGGGTGTTCGTTACTTTATGTCAGAGTGTGGAGGCTCAAAGCAGCCCTTGAAAGAAGAAATCATTGCTATGATCATATCATTCCTTTTAACGGGTATCGTACCTCTACTAATGGCTTTAGCCGTTATTGGTTGGTATTCGGTCCGAGCAAGAGGTGAACAAGAATCATTTTGTTTATTCGATAGTTGTTTTGTTACTCTCTTTTCTGTCGCTCTTAATTCCTTGTAAAGTGTATGATACGTCTGTATTGAAATGGAAGATATGGGATACATTGTTCGATTATTTCTCATAGTCAGCATCAATTCAATTCATGATATGTAGTTCTATTGTCTTTGATGAGCCTATGGATAAGCACACGAAGTATTTATTTGCTGAGTATCCTCATGGAGTGTAATGAAGATTTCCATCATCAACTATTAGAACTCCTTTGGGTTGCATTGTCTCGGGATTTGCTTTCCCTCACTTTAGTCCTGAAATCCCTTGTTACATATCCACTCGAATTCCTCTCGTTAGTTCATTAATTCCACTCTCTGACTACCAAAAGTGCTCTGATCATTCCCTTCTATGGAATGGTATTGAAATGGATTGGATGTATTACAGCCACAAGAGAGAACATTCGTAAGGCCCTTCAAACTGGATCTTGTGCCGTTGTCGTTGATGGAATCGCGGGAATGTATGTCAATGAGCCCAAGAAAGAAATGGTGAAGTTTTCTGGACGCAAGGGATTCGTCCGTGCTGCTGTAGATACAGGATCACCCATTCGACCGGTGTATCAATTCGGTACTTCGCAGCTGATGAAATTGGTTCCTAAGTGTCTTGAACCAGTTGCTAGAAAATTTGCTTGTGCAATGGGTTTGATTGTCGGTCGATGGGGACTGCCTATCCCAAAGAAGGTGATGTTGATGTCTGTGATTGGCCGTACAATTGAGGTGAAGAAGATGGATAAGAATGAACCTGGTTATGATGATTATGTGGATGAGATCCAGCAGAAGGTTGCTGATGAGATCCAGAGAGTGTAGGATAATGAGACAGTTCGTTACTGATAGATACTACAAGTACAGAGGTGCGTACGGATGGAGTGAGCGTCCTCTTGAAATCTATTAAGATTGTATTCGTTTGTGTTTCTTTAAACAATTTCAGTGATACAACGTTACCATACTCCATCTTCTCATTACCATGGGAGACAAAGGTCTCTTTGACTGTTCAACTGCACAAACTGTTTCTTTAGGTCTTATTATTGCTGGAATACCTGTGGGCATCATTCTCCTCTTTATTCCTGCATGGTACGGACGATATGGAGATCGAAAGAGAATGTATTTGGGCTCACTTCCTGCCAAGGTTGCTTGGATGTTACAGGAATGTCCTTCGTTTCTTATTCCCTTTATCTATCTTGTGATGAATTTGTCTGTAATGAAGGATCATTGGGTAAATATTGTCTGTCTAGTATTCTTCCTATTTCATTACTTTTATCGGTAACCGAATTTGTATTCCATCCCATCTAGAGCCTTTATTTATCCCTTCAGGATCCAAAATGGGAAAAACACCCCAACAGAACTCTTCCTACTGGCTGTTGTTTTCTGTATCCTCAATGGATATGACCAAGCTGTTTACCAAATTACTCCCTGTCAAGTTCATACAGTTTCATGGTTATACGATCCGCGATTCATCATCGGTGTCATTCTTTTCATTGCGGGTCTCAGTATTAACTGGCAGTCAGATGCTATTCTGCGTTCTCTCCGAGCTGACGGAAGTTCAGGATATAAGATTCCTCATGGTGGCATGTTTGAGTATGTGTCTGGTGCAAACTATTTTGGTGAATGTATTGAATGGATTGGATACGCTTGTTTATGCTGGAATCTGGGAGCCCTGGCCTTCGCTTTCTTTACGATAGCAAATATAGGTCCTCGCGCACTACAGCATCACAAGTGGTATAAGAATACATTTGGAGACGAGTATCCTTCCTCACGTAAAGCCCTCATTCCATATCTCTTATAATATGTTTGTAACAAACACTCATGTAAAGGACAATTACATAGTCAAATAGGATGTTAATTCTTCACCTGATAACGACTCCAATTGATGACGCAATTCCTGAGCCATCTTCTCCACTTCTGCATCCTCATCCTCCAGCAAATCGGCTAAGAATGGAATCACATCTGGCAATAATGGTAAATACTCCTGTGCCATTCTATCAAAACACTCACGAATCACCCGAATGGCCACCAACTTTACTGCATTGATAGGTGATCGTGTTTGTAACAATACTTGGTGGTTAAGTGATTGCCACCAATCATCATGTCCAGAGGTTGATACAACCAATTGAACCACTGTTGGCACCACATAGCTCTGCATAAACTTACCATACTCCGTAACATAATCAGGTACAAAATATGAACCAATTAACCTTACTAAAGGTGTTGAAACACTACTCACCTTCTCTTCATCCAACCAACCCTCTGAATCATACAGAAAACAACGATACAGAGACAATACAACCAATTTCGTTACATGGAATAAATCTTGTTGACTTGCTTGCTCTTCTGCTGGTTTCTCTCTCTTACATGTTTTACTAAATGCTTCCAAGAACCCAATACCAATACTAAAGAAATGACCAAAAAAGGGGGTAAAAATGGATTTCAATTTTGAAGCCAATTCTGTTACCAATGCATAGAATGGGATTGCTTTTGCAACAGGAGGAAGTTCTGATTGTTCTGAGACTGTTGCTTTCTCTTCCATCCAAGCAACAGTCTGAATGAACAGTGGTGTAAGTTGGGCCTCGCTTAACTTCAGTGTTATACTGATCATCGCTCCCACAACAGCTGTTTCCACCTTCGTTATCGACTCTTCATCCACTTCTTCAGCTGACCACTTTGAACGGGCTTCTAATCCCTGGACACAAAATGTCCAGATTTTAACAGCATACGTTTCTATTTTATCCTCAGGAATACGATCTACAACCAATTTCAAGAGAATAAACAGTTGACAAACACTACTAGGAGAATGAGGAGGAAGGGATTTATAAGTGTCAATAACCGCGGGAAGAATCAGTCGTGTTTCAATCTGTTCACTTATCAATTCATAGAGTGCCTGAACAGAATTCTTCAATACTGGTTTATCAATCATAAGCAGAGTAGGTGAGAGAAGTAAGACCAGCATCTGATGAAGATACACAGAAAGCAATCCACTTTGATTCTGGACGACTGCAGCTAATGAGGAAAGAAGTGATTGAAGTAACATCAAAATCTCCTCTCGTTGACTCTGACGCTCTGTTATAGCATCTCCACTCTCTTCTCCTTCTAGTAATTTCATTTCTTCATTCAATCCTTCTAATCGTTTCAATCCCTGATCCAATTCCTTGAGAAGTGCTGGAGCGAATTTAGGCAGAAAAGGAAGAATTCGAATACCCAGTTTGGAACATAACATTGAGAGAGCAATGTAAGCAGAACCCTTCAGTGCCTGGATGCCTGATGCTGATGAGGTGGCTTGAGAAATTATTGTAATGACACTTTGCACAGCTGGTAGGAAGACATCAGGATACTCTGAAGCAAAGAATTGAGTCAAAATATGAATTGAGAGAAGTGCTGTCTGACGAGTCACCGCTAATTCTGATGGATTGTCACATAATCCAACCAGATTTTGTACAAACCCTAAATAGGCCTGAATATCGTCATTTGACAGAGATTCTTCACTCTCATGTATCTTCGTATTTAACATGACTAAGGCCCGTTTACGAACAGTTCCATCTCCATTCCTGATCAAGACACTAATGATCGTAATCAACGTAGGAACCGTAAGCACCTCACTGAACACCGTCACACAATCATAAACCACTCCTTCCACTGTTTTCAATCCAGACAGTACTTCCAATTCTTCTTCTGTGCGTTTACGACCACGAGACTGTTCTCCTATTCGCTCCTTATTCACAGAACAGTTCTGAAGAAGAATTAGCAGGCTCTCAATAATATGAACAAAATACTTCTGAATTTTGTCACTATCACGTTCAGCTGATGTCACTTTACCAATGAAAGTAGGATGACTTACAATGTCTCTTACAAAGTGAACCACAACTTGATCAATTGTAAGGATAGTAGTCTCTTTCTGTCTCCATTCTTCCAGAGGTAATGAACCTACGAGAGCCTGAGTAAGAGCCTCTATTCGATTCATTTCTCTCTTGTTCTCATGTGTCAAATCCATCAGATACTCTGCAAATGATACCAGCACACCAAGTGCCTGGATCTGAGGTATCAAATTAACTCCCATAAACACAGAAGTCACAAATCGATAGATTCCAGAGGCAGCAAGCTCACTATTCTGAACACGACTAGAAGGAATCTCCATCTCCTTGCCAATACTGATAGCATTGTTTAGTAAGAGGAGATAGGCGATACTATGACCGATATAATTGATAGATGAGTGAGCAATGAATGTATTGAGAAGTTGGATACTCTGAGAATATGGTAAATATGGAACACACGATAAAAACGTCTTGTATACACGAAGGATCTGTTTCTCATCATTAAAACGACGAAGACAATGAGTGAGAACAGAAATAATCACAGCAAATGCTTCTTCGTCTTGATTGACAATAACTCGAGTAGCCAAATCATCAAAACAAATGAAGAGATGTTCATTGATTGTATCCGAATGCATTGAAGCTAATACTGACAGTAACTGAAGACAGGTCTTATTGATCTGAGTGGTCAGATTGAGATTGATCAAATCCACAAGCAATTGAGGCTGAATCATGATATCTGTATGAATAGAAACACTGTTACGACGAGCACGTTTCGTTGGTGGCTGAGAATTAGCAGTCTGGAGAGTTTGCTGTGATGTAATAACACGTACAGGATTCGTTGAAGCAGATAGAATGGAGTACAAACACTCTAACAGAATCTGAATTGGATAAAACAATGCCAATGTATCACTCAATGCAACATTTGTCTCATTCACAGATTCGATTTCCATCTCTCCTGCAGTGGCTCGTTGTGTCTCCTCTTTCAATGTATCTCGAGGTATTGTGTGAGCTTTCACAATGGTCACCAGACGAGTTAGAATCACTAACAAAGGATCAATCACTTGAATGTCCTGCTGGAACTTGGGATTTCTTGTTACTACCTCGATGAATCCCGTCATTAGCTGGATTTGATCGAACTCCGATTCTCCGTCATGCACCAAACTCTGAGCCTCCTCCATCAATAGCATAACGGACAGATCCAAATGGTTCACACTCTCATACACTTGAACTGCGTCTACTGAATGAATACGCGATGCTACGCACAACATAGCATGAAAGAGGGATTGTCGTTCTGGAGCATTCATTGCTCTAAATACATCGTTTGTGATGTCTTCAAGAACCACACTCAAAGGAGCAAACGGTCCAGTAGGCGTATTCACCATCAAATCCTTCTGCATGAAGGAAAACAAAGCTGAACGGAACTCTTGTTGATGAATCAGGGTTTGGGACATTGCTCTAAAGAACCATGGTACTAATAGTGCCCATTCCTCCTTACCTTCGATGGAGCATTCTTGAGTCATATCCATCTTCTGATATTCCACCACACACCGTTGCAATACAGCCTCTTCGGAAGATTCTGTGTATGGAATACGCTGGCACAGGCGAAGATACTTCACTCGCATTCCTTCAGGCTCCATTCCCAGAATTAAAGGTAAGAGAATCGTTGACAAAGAATCACGGGGAACAGAAGAATTCTCGGCAAAGAGAAGACCAAACTTAATCGGGAACATCTTCGCATCATCACGAATTTCCCCGCGGAATCCGAGTATAAACTGAATGAGCTGAATCAAAATTGCTTCCTTCCCTGAATCCTTCTCTCCTATCATTCCATTCTCTCGACTATTACGTCGTGGCTTCTTTCCACCTTTCAAACACAAAGCATCCAGTAACAGCAAGGCTGTAGATCGTACCGACAGCACAGGGCTCTGGAGGTGAATGAGTACTGCAAGGAGACAAGAACTGAATGCTCCATACGAGAGAGAATTTTGAGCAGATATATAGTTCAACATCTTATTCAGAGCATGAAGGAGGATATTCGATTCATTGCTACAAAGGAGAAGAGTACTGAATGGAAGTGAAGGATCCTGTGTCCACACTGTCGAAGCGACATAGTTTGCTACAATCATGTAGCAGCTCTGCTGGGGAGAAAAGCGAGTGAAACAGTAGCAAATGATTGTCAATGGATGAGCTGATAAAGATTGATATTGAGAATAGTTTGGAAGCAAAGCTTGCGTTTCCCATGACAGATTTGTGGCACACACCACTAAGAGAGACAGCATAAAACGAACTGTTTCGAGAGGAGAGAGCATCAGAGGCATTGCATCAAAAGCCTTCCAAGACAGAGAACTCAATTCATTCAGAGATAGTTTCAGCTTTGCCACCTCCTCACCAGGCATCTCTTCAAGCACAGACATGGCATGCGCACAGAGACAACATGCCACCTCAGACTGGAAGGACGATTGAGGGAGAGTCTGTAATAGTGCCACTCCAACATGAACAAAGAATGAAGAAACTGGAGACTTCAGAGCCATCTGGAGAGATTGCAACACCATTACAGACTGATTCTCCTTGTCAGCCAACCGCTTTGCAAGGATCTCCCAGAGACTCTTATGATTAATCTTTTTACCTTTGATAGAACCAATCTGAGCAAAAGGATGAGGGATCATACACAACACAGCCAAACAATCCTTCAAATACTCTGCAGATTCGTTATGCAAGAGATAGGAATACAAAATACACAATGTTGTGATTAAGGTTTCGGGCGTTTCATTCTGAACCACGGGAATAATATCTAATTGGCTCAATAAGCGGAATACAACCGCAACCACCTTTTCAGCATTTCCTTCAATCAATTTCGTATGTCCCAGCTCATTGAAAAGAACAGACACAAGAGAAGTATTGTCAAATACATGAAGCAGCTGTTCCAGAGGTACCGAGAGAATACGTAACGACAAGTCCAAGTAATCATCCTCCAACAACGATGCTATGCTATTCTTTAAGAATTCCCGTTGATTGAGAGGCGTTTCGTTAGAACAAGAAACAATCTGTTGGATCAGAAGATCACAAACCTCCTTGCGCACAACGTATGTGCGATTTTCAATATTGAGGAAGAGAGTTCGACCATTGCTCAGAACCATGTGAGAGGAACCATAGAAGAGACTTTGTGTGATGGGCTTCAGAGGTGTTTCCTGAGGTAACTCACTCACATAGGCATCAAACACCTCCGAATACTGACTACTCAAGGTCAGGAGGAGTTTTTCCACGCGTTCCTGTTGAGAAGAAGTGAGAGTAAGCGTGGATAGGACCTGGTTCAGACTATCCAAACAGAGTTTCATGTAAGTATGGGCTTCATCGGGACGAATCAACTGTGCGAACACAGAGAGAGTTTCGAGATAAGTGGAGTCCTCGAGAAGAAGAGTATTCAGAGCAGGAGCCACAGCAGAGAGAATGGGAAGCAAAGAAGCCTTCTGTGAAAGACTCTGGAGTGAGGATGGAAGAGTAGGATTCTGGAAGAACTGTTGAGCTGTTGCTACAGGCATAGTATACGTAGCATTGCTGCGGAAGAGAAGAAGGAGACATTCCACTAAACGCTGCAAATTGCAGTGATCTGTTCGTAGTAAACTATTCAAGCAGGCCGTTATGATATCTTCACTCAATGTCACATTAATAGCAATCTGAGCAAGAATTAGGAGACTTGTGGCCTGGAATTCCGAATTGGTGGAACTGAAACCAACAGAAGCAAAACCGATTAAAGAACGAACTACTTGCTCTTTTAAAGCACCCAAACGAACAATATCCACTACAATTGCACAAACCAGAGTCAGATGAGCAACAGGAAGCATTCCAGCCATGTTGAGACGACGAATACCATTTAGAATAAAGTCCAGGAATGCCTGGTCCTTGATACACTGGGTTGATAGAGTTCCACGAATAATGGGTGTTTCCACTTTCTTTGCACTCTCTAGAAATAGAAAGATGCTCTTATCGAGTCTGAGAATCTTAAATACTCGAGCAAACAGTGGACTTTCATGATAAGGAAGTACAGCCAAGAAAAAGTCCTCAGCGTTGAATGTATGAATACTCAATCGACGGATCAAATACTCTAATGACTTTTGGACACATCTCAACAACATGTAAGGAGCCACCGAAAACAAGTAGTCCTGGACCATTTCATCAATCTCCTTATTCTCTGCATCCGTGACATTCTCTCGATTTGTCGATAATAAACGGTTTCCAAAGAGTGTCTCGTCAAATCGCTGAAAACGACTGTCGATACGAATTAATTCCATAATTCCGTTTCGACCAAGAGAGTAGACAGCTTGAATACTCATCTTCGCTGCTTCCTTGGGAGAGAACAGGATAGACGAATAATCAACCACATCTGCATTTGCAACACGAATTGACTTTAATTGGGCTGCAAGTTGGGTTTGCATTGGTACCAATTCAAACAAATTCTGAGAAAAACTGGTCTGTATAAGAAACAGGTGAAAAGAAGTAGCCAGTGACCATTATACATCTGCCATCGAATTAAAAACGTCCTGTAACAATTCGCACTTCCTCTGCATTTCTAGAGATCAGATGAGATTTTGACGTGTACATCTGTGGACACATATACGTATCACCGTTCTTTCCGATCATGTTGTGACATCGAGGACAATAGTGCCGTCTACGATAAATTTTGATGCATTAGATTACGTTTCCTTTACACAATCACAGCAGAGGAAGAAGAGAGAGAATGGACCAAGAACGAAGAAGAAGACGATTGCAAGTGTAATTGTGTTGGTAAAGGATCTATTTAGCATGTTTATAAGGATATGCACAGCATCCAGCCTTTCGTTCGGCATATGTAGCATTGCAACTTCGGCAAATGTTGCAGTAAGCGTTTACTGGTCTAGAGTGATACCCCTCTGCTAAATTTACAAGTCTCCAAGCCGAGCAGTCGCAACAGTGAGCTCATTCTTAGTGGATTGCTTTGGTGCTTCTTGTTGGGGTGCCGTTTGACTTGCATTCATAGAACTGTTGGATGACTGGGGAATGACAATAGGTTGCAAAACGGTTGTTGAGGACTGGGGTTGGGCAGAATAGACAGCAATGGGCTGAACAGGCATTCCTTGAGGCTGAGAGATGACCGCTCTTTCTTGATATGTTTGCATCTGATTTGAAGCCATTTGCAATAATATGGAGAGGATCCATTATCATCCCAAACGAAGATTGCTAACAAACAAAGCAGGATACCACATAATTACCGAGAGAATACTCGCAGCCATTTTTCGTGATTCCAGCCAGTCCCGTGCGACAGTACACTCTGTCATCAGCTGCAATTAGACGATCACAAAGTAACGGAGACTTATTAGCAAAGAAGTTCATATCACAATGGTAGAAAAAGGTCATTGAGAAACGCTATATTGAATCCCTCTTTCATTTCCTACTTGTGGCTTAAAAATAGCCAATACATGATTAACAAGAGAAACATAATCACTGCACGCTATATTCGTCTCAAAACTAACATAGCTGCAATGTGCCTCCGGAGTAATGTGAATGGTATAGAAACCACCCAAAGATAACCCATTCATAGAATACCCACAGGGAGTGAAGAGATAGTCATCTATTATCGAGTCTGGGTAGATAGTGCCAATGCCTGAGTCCCTCTAGTTCTTACCTCCCTTCTTCATTCCTACTGTGACTTGTTGTGCAGTCATTGTATCATCAGTCTTAAAGAACTGCTTGGCTACAGTCTCCTCCATATCATACATCATTATATTCAGAAAACATGACTCCAACCCGCCTTCACACAACAAAGATTGATCAACAGCCACTGGAGACGAAGGACCTCGGGAACGATACGACAACTCACATTGTCTTTCCTTTGGCTCACTGTCATGAGATCCCTCGCTACTCTCATCACTAGAGTCGTTTGGAGTACTGAAAAAAATGGGAGAACCGGGATCACTTGAGTATTCACTCTGAGTGTCTACTTGACTCCATTTCTCTGCTCCCTCCAATACCGCCTTCACAGACGAATACGTATCTTGACTAGATGAGAATAAGGGGCTGTATGTAAACAAGAACACATGATCTTTCGTGCTACCACCAAGAATAAAGGAATTCTCTTCTGGGAAAAAGCTCCGTAAATAAGCCTCCTACAATGATACAACTTTCCAATAACCTACAGCATCTTCCCAGGAATTGTGAGGATACACTTGACAATCTGGATACAGGTAGTTTTTACTACTGTACAAAAGATACTCCAATTGTAGTCCTTTCTCTTTTAACAACTCCAAGATCAAGGGAATGGTGAGTAGCAATAAGGTTCTTCCGCAAGTTTTGAAAATACATATGTTCTCAAACACGAAGAGACTAGACTCAGATAGAACGTACGACGTACAGTTTCTGAATATCACATAGAATCTTCACACATACTCGCTCTTGCACTCACTTAATATGGAACACTTCGCTGTAGTTAGGATGGATTCCCAAACACTTCTAGGAATACCGCGAAGTCCATCATTCGGCTTTACAGACATGATTTTGATCTGCAATATCTTTTCAGCACCCTCAAAACCAGAATTCATCTCAGCAAAAGACGTTATTTTTATGACAATGACAAGTTTCCAAGGAATAGAATGGTATGTGAATCACACTTATAGGCATAGACAGAAGAGATGGCTGACTTCTATTTGTAACCCGTATGAGATGATTCTACCTAAGATTCTGGTATTTCTTTTCTTACTTTAGAAAAGAATCACACAACGGGTAAAGAAATAATGATGTAATAATTGGTAAACAGATTGGGCAGATCCTATTTGATGAACCAAATCTTGTTCCCATTCATAGAATGTTCCCCTAGAGCAAAGCGAACATATTCTTTCTGTACTTCTCATTCTCCGGATTTGTTGGTATACATCCCGAATTCTGTCATCTGAGAATTAGGGAATGTGAAAAGACACATTTCAAGAAATGTATATCCCATTAGTGCGTTGTTTATTCTGCTTGAATGAATCATACTAGTCGTTAAATACCCAATATTCTTCTCTTTTAGTCACATTTGCTTGCTAGATAAAACTGAACCTTAGTTAATCCTCTTCAACTCTTCCGTTCATAGAGATGCCTAGAAGATGTTATGCAATGGAATTACCTTAGTTAACTGACGATTATCTTTACCTCAGATTTGTTACTCTGTCACATCTTTCAATCTTTGAAATCCGTTAGAAACAACAACAAACAAATTTATGCAATCTCTAGACTCATCTCCTTCAGTTCACTTATAAACACATTTCCGTAAACACAATCAGGAGCGATCTCCATAAGCTCACTTAATTCATTCAGTCTCGTTGAAAACAACCCAGAGGTGACATCCTTTTCAATAATCCCTTTTCTTGTCAATTCGATTGCAATATAGAACAAAGTTCGCATATAATACCACGAACTCTGATCGTCGCACTCTGTGTACAAGGCATTCAGATTTAGCTCAAGTTCTAGTTCTCACAAAAATACTCTAAACAAACCATCTCGAATAGTTTTAATACTTTGTTCACCATCATTTGAGTGAATCAACATGGAATGCAAGAGTTCCCCTCGAAAGTGCCATGCTGAGTAGTTACTTGAATTTTCATTAATCCTATTCATTGTAAAGGCGAGTAACGAATTAAGAGGAACCTCCATTAGACGCGTTACTAGCATCCAATGATTCCAACAGTGGAAATTACGCTGATCTGCTTGCAACATCTTCTCACAAAGACCAATTTCCCTTTCTGTAAGCAATGAAGGTCGTCTTAATATCAAATCCAATTGTCTGCTGCCGGGGATCTTCAGCCCGTAAACCATCTGAT
>JABLTK010078601.1_pt1 | contig 16469 bp, 2 predicted proteins | sample 7160131 | NCBI WGS metagenome assembly JABLTK01 (sample SAMN14651221, study PRJNA627086) | human gut metagenome | isolation source: feces | host: Homo sapiens
AATTGATGCCGGAAAAGATGGTAGAGGGATTGATAACTACTCAAAAGGTAAAATCATAATAGGTAAAGATGATGGAATTGTACTTTCTAAACCTATAATAATAGGTAAATATGCAATATATCAAAGAGCATTAGGCAGTGAAGTTTATTATTATGATGGAATATTAAAAGCAATTGATAGCAATGTTGTAACACCAAATACAACAAAATTCAAATCAAATGAAACCCCATCAGAAAAATATTACTTAATAATGACAACAGATGATGGTTATTTGACTCATGGTATAGATGGCGAATATAAAACAATATCATATACTACTAAGGCAAATTATGAATTAAGCTATACAAAAAATGGACAAAACATAGTTGAAATGTATGCCTCTTTAAAAATGGCTATGACTAATGCACCAGAAAATATTAAAGCAAAGATAACCGTATTGAACAGCACAATTGAGAATGCATACCCAGAGGTTATGGCAAAGCAAAATATCTTGTTAGATTTAAATGGCAAAGATATATTGCTAAATGACTCTTATACAGGCATAAAAAACAATGGCACTTTGCAAATAATAGATTCTTGCACAAATGGTGCAGGTAAGATAGAAGTTATTGTGAAGGGTATTCAAATAGGTACGGTTAACCAATATTGCACAGATGGTACTTTAATACTTGGTGAAGACGATGGCATAGTAAATCAAAATAAACCAGTACTAATTTCGCCATTGCAGACTGTTATAGATAATACCAACAGCACCGTAAAAATGTATGATGGAATGTTGATTGGCGCAAATCCTATATTTAATAATCAGTCGAGTAAATTTATATTGCCAGATGGTTATAAATTTATAAATAGAGTAAGAGAAGGAGCAATAAAAGAAGGCTATTTAATAAAGGATAATGGTATATCAATAGTGCCAAAGACAGCGGCTTGGGTAAATGATAACTTAAATGTAAAGATAGTGTATAGCAAGGGTTCATTTACATATCAATATAAAATAAATGATGGTGAATGGCAAAATGCGACAACTTATGAAAGTGGAATTGCTAGAACATTAGAGAATATAGAAGTTGAAGAAAACTGCACAATTTATGCAAGAAGCATAGACGCTAATTCAAATGTAATATATTCAGAAGAATACGAAGTAACAAACATAGATAAAGTAGCACCAACAATAGAAAATATAACTATAACAACAGGCAATTCAACAAGTCAAACAATAACTGCAACTGGAGTAAAAGATAACGAAAATGGCTCTGGTTTAAAATCATATATAGTAACAATGGATACAGAGGCACCACTAGAGAGTGCAGATTGGATAGAAATCACAAGCGACAGCATAACAGCAACTGTTGCTAAAAACGGCACATGGTATGTATATGTAAAAGATAATTGCGGTAATATATCTAGCGGAAGTAGCGTGGTAGCACAAAACATAGATATAGATGCCCCAATAGTAACCAATATAGAAGTAGTATCACCAGTTACAGGAGGATATTCTTTAGGCGAAGTAATAACAATAAAAGCAAACTTTAGTGAAGAAATAGTAGTAAATGGCACTCCAAAGCTAAAAATAAAATTTGGTGATGGTGAAGAAATTAGCCTAACATCTAACAATGTAACTACAAACGAAATAATCTACACATATACAATAAAAGTAGAAGATGCAGGAGAATTAAAGTTAGTGGATTATATTGGTGATGGCATAAAAGATACGGCAGGAAATGACTATGCAGATAATGAAATAGAGTTAATTGGTTCAAAAATATTAGCAGGCACAAGAGCATATATAGCAGAAACAAATAAATATTATGTAAAAATAAAAGATGCAATTGAAGTATGTAGCAAAGAAGCTACAGAATACACAACCATAAAGTTAATAAATGATGATGAATACGAGGGTGAAAGCGTAGAAATAGCAGAAGGACAAAAAATAAAAATAGACTTAAACGGAAAAGCCATAAACATATCAGATATTAGCGATGGTATTATAGATAATGGTGACTTAATAATAACTGATACTACAGAAAGTAAAAATGGCTCAATTACTTTAACAAATGTAGGAAATAACAAAAATGCCATAAACAAAAAAGGTACTGGAATCTTACAAATAGATGCTGGTAACATTACATCAACATCAACCGGAAGCTATATATATGGTGTATACTGTAACACGGCGGGAACAATTGAAATAAATGGTGGAAAAATAAATGCACTTTCAACAGCACAGTATACATATGCACTAAGAGTTGATTATTCACAACCTAAAGTAATAATAAATGGCGGAGAATTTAAAGGCAAAACAGGTGGAATATACATTATAGATGGCATGACAACTAATAACAGTGGCACATATGAGAGTGGAAAAGTAAATATACCACAAAACAAACATATAGCACATAAAACAGAAAATGAATATATGGTAAACTACTTAGCAGATGGTGCAAAGGTGGTAACACTAGAAGTAAATGGAGTGGTAACAGATTATTTATCTATATATGATGCTGTTTTGGCAGCTCCAACTGATGGAACATATGCAAAAATAATGCTATATGAAAATGAAATAATATCTAAAAAACTAGAAATACTAGCAGGACAAAATATAGAAATAGACTTAAATGGAAAAGAAGTAACAGGAAGAAACTATATAAACAGTAATGGAGACCTTATAATAAACGATACATCAGAAGAGCAAACAGGAAAGATAGAGTTAGATGCTCAATACGTAATTTACAACCAAGGTATAGGAACTGTAGAACTAAAATCAGGCTTATTAAAAGCATATGCAAATACCTATTCGTCTAGATATGGAATTCACAACAATAGTACTGGTACTGTTAAAATGAGTGGTGGAAAAATAAATATAGAAACAACGCATACTAGTTATTGTATCTATAATGCATCTAGCGGAATAGTTGAATTTACAGGAGGAAAAATTGTAAACAATAAAGGACTTACTGGTGGGGGAATATACAATGGTATTGGAACCATCATTATGAATGGAGGCACAATGTATCCTGTTATGCTTGGAATAGAAAATGAAAAAACGGGAATTGTCGAAATAAATGGAGGAGAAATAGTTTCGATAAACAATAGTGGTGCCGTGAGAAATAGATCGACTGGTAAAGTTACTATAAATAGTGGCGTATTAAGAACATTACAATCTATAGTAATAAATAATGATAGTAATACTTCCACATATATGTTGACTATAAATGGTGGTACATTTTGTGGCAACTCAAATAGCGGTATAATAAATATTGGCAGTAACGGTAGAATAAATTTTAATGGTGGAAAGTTAATAAACGCAAGTAGAGCAACAATGTTTAATCCAAATATCAATAGAGTCGATATGCCAGAAAACACATATCTAAAAGTGACTTACACTAAATCTGGCGATAGCTATGTATACGTTGGCGAACTAGATACGGCAGGTGACTATGAATTAACAACACAAGATGGTACAGTGACATATTATAATACATTGCAAGAAGCATTTAATGCAGTACCAACGAATGGTACATTATCAAAAATAAAATTGTTGACAGACTGTGAACTTTCAGAAACTGTTAAAATAGAAAATAGTAGAAAAGTTCAGCTAGATTTAAATGGTCATAAAATAAAATATTATTCAACAGTAAAAGAGGTAATAGCACTAAGGAATACTAGCGGACAAGTTTTTGAAGTCATAGATACAAGTGGAGATGGACTAATAGATGTAAAGGCAGAAGGCTATAATGCAACAGCAATAAATAATGTTTATAGTAATTGCAAAATTAGATATATTAGCGGAAAAATACAGGCTGTATCAGTAGGTAAAGATGCATTCGGAATTTATAATTTCCAAGGAACTTCTAATGTTATTGGTTCAGAAGCTGTTAGAGTGGAGGGCGGAAGTATTTCTGCCAAATCTGAAATTGGTACAAACTCGACAGTTTCAGGCAAGGCTTATGGCATATACAACAATTTATATTGTGGAGTAGGCATAACTGGCAAAGACACAATAATAACTGCTACATCTGCTTTAAATGAAAGTTATGGAATATACAATAATAATGGAACGGTTGTAACAATAGGTGAAAAAGATGGAATAGTAAGCACAACTTCGCCATATATAGCAGGTGAAACAGCAGGAATTTATGCAAATAAAAACATCAGCTTATACGATGGTGCTATAACTGGTAAAGCTGGTGGTGCTCTAAAAACATCTGATACAGGTAATGCGGCAGAAATAGTAAACAAGGTAGAAGAAAACACATTCGTTTATACAAAGAGCAACAACGATGGCACAGAAACTGTAATGTTATTAAAGAATATTCAAAGCTTGAATGTAAAACCAAGTGCAATTTTATCAAACAATTTGAATACAGATTACACATTAGAAATATCATATATGCCTGCAGATGCAGCCGAAGTAAGACTAGATGTTGAAAGCTCAGATGTTAATATAGCGGTAATAAATGAAATCTCAGAGGGCGTATATAGTGTAAGAACAAAAGGTGAAGGTAGTGGCGAAATTACAATTACAGCAACAGACCTTTCTGGCAAAACATTAACACAAACAGTCAAGATATTAGTTGATACAGTGGCTCCAACTACGACAGCACCAACAGCCACATCTACAGGAAGTTCAGTTACAATAACATGTAACCAAGAAGATGAAAACATAGACAAAAATGAAATATATTATGCAATATCTGAAGATGGTGTTACATGGAGTTCATGGAGCAAGCGTGCTACAATTAACGGTTTAAAAGCAGATACATTATATAAGATTAAAACAAAAGCAAGTGATTTACTTGGCAACACTGCAGAATCAGAAATTTCAGAGATTCGTACAAAACTTGCAAACAACTCTAAATTTACATTTAATCCAGACACAATGACAAAAGAAAATGTAATTGTGACAATTACATGGAACAATCCACAAAAAACACCACAATACTATAAAGTAGGTGATGGTGAGTGGACATTAGAGACAAACGAAACCACTCAAGTAACAGTAGAAGAAAATGGCACAACAATTTATACAGAGCTAATTTATGATGGCACAGAAGAAAGCGATATTAAATCAGCTACAGTAGATAACATAGATAGATTAGCACCTACAGGAACACTTGCAATAAACGAAGCATATCCAAGATATGATGGATATGTAACATTAAAAATAACAGGTACAGACGACGCCTCAACAGTTGGTGATGGCCTAGGTACAATAGCATATATGTATATAACAGAAGAAAACTTAAGCGAAGCACCAGCAGAAGATGATGAAGGTTGGATAAAATATGAGGGCGACTATGATGCATATGACTATTACATACAAAAAGGTAAGGGCGAAGTTTCAATATATTTATGGCTAATGGATAAAGCTCACAATATATCAAATGCATTAGTAGCAACGACAGAGTTTATACCACCAGTAGCAGTATTGTTTGAAGATGATAACCTAGTTGGAGAGTATCAATCAATTGCAGAAGCATATAACGCGGCAAGAACAGGTAATATAAATCCTTCAACAATTATAGTTTGCCAAGATAATACAATGACAGCAAAATTAACAATTGCAGCAAACAAAAATATAATTTTAGATTTGAATGGAAAGCATACAACCGCATCAATAAATTTAGCAATAGCCAATAACGGAAATTTAGAAATAACAGATGGCAAAAATGGAGGCGTATTTACAAATGAAAATGCATCAGACCATACAATACGCAATTATAAAAATTTAAAAATTTCTGGTGGAACTATAGAAGGTATAAATACTCTTTCAAATAGCAATAATGGTTTTACAATATATAATGATGGAAAATTTGAAATGACGGGTGGAAAAATTTATTCAAAAAAGAAAGGCACAACTTCATCTACAAATTTTGGTGCTTTTGCACTTATAAACAATAGTACATATAGTGATGGACCAGCAGTAAAAATCACAGGAGGAATAGTAGAAGCACTAGGTGTTGAAAATACATGTGCTTATGCTATTCGTAACGAAAACACAAGCGAAATCTTAATTACTGGAGGAACTATTAAAGCCGTATCAGAAAAGAGAGAAGGCTACGCAATCCACAGCTTAAATAGAGAAAACTTAGTAACCATCGGTACAAACGATGGCATTGTCAGAGATGAACAAGTATCAATCTATGGTAGCACATACGGTCTATACAGAAGCACAGGTAAATTCAATTTCTATGATGGCACTATAAAAGGTGCAGATGGAAAATCAATATATTGTGATTTTGCTAACATAAACACGCCAGCACAATATGGAATTATAAAAACAACAGCTGATGGAATTGAAACAGCAAAACTATCACTAGATAGTATTGCACCTACAATCGGAAGCATTGAAATAACAAACGACTTAAATGTATACAAGCAAACAATATCTGTTAAAAATGTTGAAGACTTTGGATTTGGCATTGTAGCATACAGATTTAGTAATAGTATGACAGTGCCAACAAAAGCAAATACTGATTGGACATATATAGAAGCTACAAACGGACCAATAGACTTTAGCTACGAAGTAACTAAAAATGGCGAATACTATTTCTGGGCTATGGATATGGCAGGCAATATATCAAATACAGCAAGCGTGACAGCCGAAAACATAAAGATAAAAGTTACTGGTGTAACAGCTAGCAACATAAACGCAGAAGTAGGTGCTGAAACACAAATAACAGTAACACTTTCGCCAACAGGCTCTGAAGCAGCAAACATTATATATAAAGCAACAGATGAAACAATAGTACATGTAAATACAGAAACAGGAGTAGTTACAGGCTTAAAAGAAGGCAATACAGAAATTACAGTTACAGCAGTAAACTACGATGGCACAAGCGTTACAGGTACATTAACAGTAACCGTTACAGATCCAAACAAAGAGCCAGTAGAAAGTACAAAAACAGCACCAACGCTAGTTGCAGGATACAAAAAGATTACAGCAACATGTAATCAAACAGGAGAAAACATAACAAACATATATTATGCAATATCTAGTGATGGCGAGAACTATCTAGCATGGCAAGAAAGTAATGTATTCGAAAACTTAGAAACAGGTAAAGTATACTATGTAAAAACAAAGATAGTAACAGCAGATGTGGAGACAGAATCAGTAGCAGCAATAATCGCAGTGCCAACATACACAGCAAAGCTAGAACAAAGTGGCACAGTGACATATTATAAAGATGTTCAAGAAGCGATAAATAATGCAAATGTAAGTAGTGCAAAAATAACAATGCTAGAAAATGAAATAAGAGCAGCAGAAATCACAGTTGCAAGTGGTAAAAACATCGTATTAGATTTAGATGGACACGAGATAAACATTCTTGGGACATCAAGTAGTAAACTATATGGAGTAACAAACAAAGGAACAATCAAAATAACAGACAGCAAAGAAACAGGAAAACTATTAGTTTCATCTACAAATGCAGAAGCGGTATCTGGAATATATAACGATGGTGGAACAATAGAGCTTGGCAAGATAGAAATAGAAGTAGCAAAAACAAATGGAGCAGAAACATCATATGCAATTTATAATAATAGTGGTGTAGCAACAGTAGGAGATAATATTACAGCTGTAAGCATATCAAAACCAAAACTAACATCAACAGGATATGGACTATATAATGTAAGTGGCACACTAAACTATTATGATGGTGCAATAATTGCAGAAAAAGGCAAGACAACAAATGGAACAATAAACTTAGTATCAGGCTACAAAATAACAACAGAAAGCTTGGGCACGCAAGATAAATCATATTTAACAGAATTAAAAGTAGACTTAAGCACTGCTATGATAATGGAGTGGCAAGTTCCAGCAAACACAGAGATAACATTACCAATATCAAATGGTGAAAATGTGGATATCGTGGTAGACTACGGCGATGGAAATGTGGAATGGGTAAAAGGTGAGACCTTCCCTAAACACACATACCAAACTGCAGGAACATACCAAATAAAAATTAGTGGAACATTAAGCGACTTTGGAAATTATAGCGAAAGCGAAATCACGGCAGGAAGTAATTATTATACATTTGCAAATTACATGAAAAAGCTAAGCAAATGGGGAGAACTTCGGAGCATCAAGATATGGCTTTGCAAACTGTAAAAACTTAAACTATGTAGATAACAAACCAACAAGAAACACATTCAAAAATGTAAAAGATATGAGTGATATGTTCTATGGTTGTACATCTTTAAAAACATTAGACTTAAGTAATTACAGCCTAACAAATGTTACAAACATGCAAAACATGTTTAACAAAATGACAAGCCTTGCTTCAATGCAAGTAAGCAATCAATTTGTGGTAGTAGCAAATTCAAATGGTATATTTGATAATACAGATAGCCTAAAAGCAATAATAGTATCAAACAAAATACCAAAAGCAGGAGCATTCACAAATGTAAAAGATAGCTTATCATCAAATGTAAAATTCTATGTGCCAACAGAAGAAGCCTACGAAAAATCATGGGCAAACGACTTTGGCAAAGAAAGAATAGAGCCTATCTTGCAACTAGTAGGTAAGACACCAATAAGAGCAAACATAAACGAAACATACCAAGATGCAGGCTACTTAGTAGCAGGCTTCGAAATGGAAAAAGCAGAATTATATAATTGCTATGGATACACAGTAACTATGTTAAACACAGTAGACACAAGCAAAGAACAAACACAAACATTAACATATAGAATCTCAAGAACATACCAAAGCGGAGCAGAAACAATACAAGAAGACTTAATGGATGCAACAAGAGAAATAAAAGTAGTAGACCTAGACAAATATATGATAACTGAGTGGAATGTATCAGGCGACGCAGGATTAGAGATAACATTACCAGTAAGCGGAACAGGCTTAAACATCACAGTAGACTGGGGAGATGGAACAACAGAAACTATAACAGGTAATATAACAGCTGAAAACTTCCCAACACACACATATAGCACATCTGGTGAATATGATATAAGCATAAGAGGAACATGTCCTAAGTGGGGATATGATGGATGGGACAATATAGATACAACAAGCCCATATTATACATATTCAGAGTATCTAACAGGCTTAAAACAATGGGGCGAATTGAGTGCTAATCGATATTTATTTGTGAAATGTGCTAATTTAAAATATGTATCTGGGGATTTAACAGAAAATACATTTGCAAATGTAAATAATATGAGTAGTATGTTTAGAGGATGTACGTCACTAGAAAGCGTAGACTTAAGTAATTTTGATACAAGTAAAGTAGGAAATATGGCAGATATGTTTTATGATTGTTCTAGTTTAACGGAATTAGATTTAAGTAGTTTCAATACACCGAAATTAGGAAATATGTATCATATGTTTAATGGTTGTACAAGTCTTGAAAAATTAGATATAAGTAGTTTGGATACTAGCAATGTAACATGGATGCTTGGTGTCTTTAAAAATTGTAAATCATTAAAAGAAATAGATTTAAGTAATTTCAGAACTACAAATGCAACTTCTATGGATTACATGTTTACAAATTGTAGTGCTTTAAAATCGCTTGATTTAAGCACTTTTGAAACACAAAATGTTACAGCAATGTATAGTATGTTTGGCGGATGTAGTGAGCTAGAAACTCTTATTTTACCATATATGGACAATTCAAAAGTATGGGATATGAGATATGTATTTTCTAATTGTAAAAAACTTACTAATATAGATTTAAGTAGATTTGGCACATCTGCTGCCACCAATATGCAGGGAATGTTCTTGGGTTGTAGTGGATTAACAAGTTTAGATTTAAGTAATTTTAATACTAGTAAAGTTGAGACTTTTGATAGCATATTTAATGGATGTACATCATTACAAACATTAAATGTAAGCAGTTTTAACACTTCTAGTGCAAGTGTTATGAGTAGTATGTTTGCTAATTGTTCAAGTTTAACAGAACTAGATTTATCTAATTTTGATACAAGTAATGTAACTAATATGAATAATATGTTTGGTTCTTGCTCTTCACTTAAAGAAATTGATTTGTCTGGATTTAACACATCTAATGTAACAGACATGGGAGGAATGTTCTCAAATTGTACATCACTTGAAAATGCGAACTTAAGCAATTTTGATGTGAAAAAAGTAAAGAATATGAGATATATGTTTTCTGGTTGTACGAATTTAAAAGAACTAGACTTAAGTTCTTTTAAAACGGATAGTTTAACAGGAACATTGTCAATGTTCAGCAATAATAGTAGTATAGAAACAATAGATTTAAGCAACATGAATACTAAAAATGTAACTGACATGGGGGCTATGTTTATAAGTACATCAAGCTTGAAGAGCATATTAATTGGTGAAAATTTTGTTGTATCTGGAGATGCAGGTGGGGTATTTTGGCAATCTGCAATAAAATCTATTATCACTACAAGCTCAACTCCAGTACCTAACCAATTTAAAGGTGAGATACCAAGTACTGCAACATTATACGTACCAAATGGTAGTGAAGAAGCATATGCACAAGCTTTATCTGGCGATACAGATGCTAGCAAGATTAAGCCAATTATCGAACCAATAGGCGAGACTGAAGTTGGTATGCTTGTTGGAACATCATATGAAGAACAAAATTATACGGTAGCAGGCTTTGGAATAGAAGATGCCAAATACTACATGGCATATGGTTATGATGTTAAAGTAAGTGGAGATGTAAATACAAATGAATGTGGAACTTATAAAATTGAATATACTTTAACAAGAACATACACAGATGAAAGCGGAGTACAAAAAGAAGAAAGACATATAGCAACAAGAACTGTATATGTATATGATTCACCGATAGTACATTTGTATGAGAATAATAAATCTTACTACGGAGATTGGACAAATCAAGATGTAGTAGCTATTATGAAGATCTTATCACCACAAACAACATGGGTATCTGTTAAGGTTGAAAACGGTGATTGGACCGAAGAACCATCATACGCAGATATTGTTAAGAGTGGAGAGCAAATGGTTGTGACGTTCCACGAGTCATTAAACGGAAAAGTTTACTTCAAAGAAGTTGATGTAACCGGAAATGCGACAACATATCAATCAGAACCAAGCATAATAAAGATAGACAAAGAAAAACCAGTAGTACAAGATATGACAGCAAAAACGATAGACGGAGTGATTAAGTTAGAAGCGAAAGTCTTTGATAATCTAAGCGGAATTGAGAAATACTCAATAATGCAAAGCGGAGAGACACAAATAGCATGGAAGGAATATGATAGAACTGACGGCAAGATTGAAGAGATATTGCCAAGCTCAGGCACATATTATCTATGGTTAAAAGATGTGGCTGGAAATGTATCAAGTGGAGATTATATGAACGTTATAAAAGACGTTGAAGCACCAAAAGGTACAATAGATATAATACCAACGAATGTGGTAAGCGGAGACAAGTACACAAATCAAGACACAGTATTAATAAATTTAAACGTAACAGATAATCAGACAGAACAAGCAAGGATAATGTATGCTCTTTATAACGAGGAAGACTATGAACAAGTAAAAGCAGGAACAAAAGAAATAGAGTGGAAACAATACATACCAACAGTTACATGGACATTAAAAGAACCACAAGGAATAAATATAATTTACGCAGTATTCAAAGACACAGCAGGCAACGTCACAATGACAAAAGGAGCAGCAGTACAAAAACCATAAAATTAAATTAAGCAAACTTGCATAAAAAGCAAAAAATAACATCCAGATATATTAGAAGCACAAAGCCGAATGTATCTGGATGTTTTTTTATATGCAGAAAGTTAATGCTATTCTGCATATATTTTGCGATTTTATATGCAGAAAGTCAATATTATTCTGCACATATTTTGCAGTTTTATATGCAGAAAGCTGAAGTTATTCTACACATATTTTGCGATTTTATATGCAGAAAGGCAAAAAACAACCCCCATCCACCTACCGTGATTTTTACCTATATTTTAGCTGTTTGTTGAATTTTGTGGAATTTTTCTGTACAAAGCCATAGAGCCTTGCATATTTTGGCATTTTGTAATATAATACTAATCTAGAATATTATGTTTAAAGGTGGATAAATTATGTTTGATAAATTAGAAAATGTTGAAAAGCGTTACGAAGAGCTTAATGCCAAGATTAGTGACCCTGAGGTTATTGCTAATCAAAATGAGTGGAAAAAGCTTATGAAAGAGCATGCAGATATTGAAGAAATCGTTGAAAAATACAGAGAATACAAGAAAATCGTTCAAAGTATTGATGAGTTAAAAGAGATGCTTAATGATAAGGAAATGCACGATTTGGCTCAAATGGAGTTAGATGAGAATAAAGAAAAGTTGCCTAAAATTGAGGAAGAGTTGAAGCTTTTATTAGTTCCAAAAGACCCTAACGATGATAAGAACGTTATCATGGAAATTAGAGGCGGTGCAGGTGGAGAAGAATCTTCTTTATTTGCTGCTGATTTATTTAGAATGTACTCTATGTATGCTGAAAGAAAGAGATGGAAATTTGAAGTTTTAAATATGAATGAAACAGAGCTTGGCGGAATTAAAGAGGCTACTATCATGATAACTGGTAAAGGTGCATATAGCAGACTTAAGTTCGAAAGTGGCGTTCACAGAGTTCAAAGGGTTCCAGATACAGAGTCTAGCGGAAGAATACATACTTCAACTGCTACGGTTGCGGTTCTTCCAGAGGTTGATGATGTTGAGGTAGAAATCAATCCTGCAGACTTAAAGGTTGATACTTTTAGATCTAGCGGTGCTGGTGGACAACATATTAACAAGACTGAATCAGCTATAAGAATTACACATATACCAACAGGTGTTGTTGTTGAATGCCAAACAGAGCGTTCACAAATTCAAAACAGAGAAACTGCTATGAAGATGCTTCGTTCTAAACTTTATGAGGCTGAACTTGAAAAGCAAAACAGTGAACTTGCTTCCGCAAGAAAGAGCCAAGTTGGTAGTGGAGACCGTTCTGAAAAGATTAGAACATACAATTTCCCACAAGGTAGAATTACAGACCATAGAATTGGACTAAGCATGTTCCAAGTTGATGAGTTTTTAAATGGCGGTCTTGACGAGATGATTGATGCACTTAATGCAGCAGATAGAGCAGCTAAGTTGTCTGAGGAAGATTAATTATTTACGAAAGAACGATTATAAAAAGCTTAATGCTATGCGATTAGATTTTTAGTTTGACTTAAGTAGAGGAAATTTATTATTAAATGAATTCGCTTAATAATTTGGTTGCTATTCATAACAAGATATGCTACGGCAACAAGGCTTTTGAAAAATGAAAATATAATGTTACAGAAATGTTACAAGTGAATTAACATACTTGTAACATTTTTTTAATGCAAAATTAACAAAGTATGTTTTTGGGATTTTCTAAAAATTAGAGTGCGTACTTCCGTAATTTGTGAGGTCTTAAAAATGCCACGAAAGCACTCAAACACGTGAGTTTGTCCGCTGGACAGTTCTTTAATTTATATTATAATAAAAAGCAAAGATAACTCTCGAAAGGGGACTTACGAATGAAAAGAAAATCGATATTTTTAGTTGGAGCTATGATGTTAATACTTGGAGGCAACACGGTTTCTCTGCGAAACAAAGTTTTAGCGACTGAAAGCGGAGGTGCAGAAAGCGTATCTATAACGCAGGAATGTACACACGAGAAGTTAAAGTACATATATGCAGGTCTAACACATAGCATTGAATGCGAAGATTGTGGGAAAGATTTGGGAGTAGAGACGCATATCGACAATGATAATGATATGCGTTGCGACGCATGCCTTGCAAAGCTTTCGACAGTTGCTCCAACTACTGCCGAGGGTTATGTTAGTAGCAATCTAACATTGGATGACAAAATTAAAATATCGATTAAAGCAAACAGAGATGAAGTTAATGGAATTTCAGTTTCTGCTTGGTATGGCAAGAGCACCCTTGAAAAGCTAGAACAGGGAGTTGACGAAGAAGGAAAAACGTATTATAAAGGTTCGACATATTCTATAAAGGCTGAATACAACGAAAATACGGGTTGCTATGAGGCAGATGTCAATTTTTCAGACGTTAATGGAAAGGACGGTAAGTACTATTTTGATGCACTTATATTCGGAAAAACTGGCTCTCAAAGATACGTGAGATTGTCTGTTGTAGAATACGTGAAAAACGGTATTTCAACAGTTTCAACTTACAGAAATACTGATGGAACATTAGATGTTTCTATAAAAGCGGTTGAAGGCGGAGAGATATACATTGCAAAGAATGGAGAAGAACCAACAGACGAATCGAATTGGGTATCGTATAATCCAAATCAAACATATACAGTTCAAGATGAGAATATAGAGGTAAAAGAAATCGGCGTTTATTACAGAGCACTTACTGCAGCAGGTGCAGTTATGAAAGCACCTACTATATTAAGAGCGCCGTCGGCAAGTGATTCTAAGACAATGGTTACAGAATGGACAATACCAAACGCAAATACAGAAGTGATATTGCCAATACAAGGCGAAGGAATAAATGTTACGATTAACTGGGGCGACGGAACAACAACTCAAATAACTAACGAATTCCCAACACATACATATACTACTGCTGGAACATATGATGTAACTATGACAGGAACGTGTCCGATATTTGGATACACTGGGATGAATGCGCCAGCTACAACGAGTGAATTTTATACGTTTACACAATATTTAACAGGTGTAAAACAATTTGGAGAACTTTCTGCTACAAGATATGGATTCTCAAATTGTGGCAAACTTCAATATGTTTCAGGAGATGCAACAGAGAATACATTTGCAAATGTAACAGATATGAGCAATATGTTTGCATATTGTGATAGATTAGCTAGCCTTGACTTAAATGGATTTGATACAAGTAATGTTACAAATATGTCTGGAATGTTTTGGGTTTGTATGAGACTAACAGAAATTGATATTTCTACATTTGATACTTCGAATGTAACTAATATGGAAAGAATGTTTAGTACATGTAACGCATTAAAAAAGGTGATAGTAACAGGACTAGATACTTCAAATGTTGCTAGGTTTGGAAGTATGTTTAGTTCTTGCAATAAACTAGAAGAAATTGATTTGACTGCTTTAAATTTTTCAGGGGCAAAAGATATTTCTAATATGTTTTCATATTGTAGTAGCCTGGGAAAAATAGATACAAGTTGTATTAGATTAGGAAGCAATTGTAATGTTGGAGGAATGTTTGGTAATTGTGAAAAAATAAAGAGTTTGGATTTATCTTTCATAGATTCTGAAAAAGTAACAAACTCTAATAGATTACTTTACAAAGCATCATCACTTGAAACAATTATCATTAATAAGAAATTTCCAGCAGGTGCCACCGACATTTTCACAGGTACTACAAATTTAAAGAAGATTATATTAACAGATGCCACACCTACGATAGACCAATTTGCAACTGTTAAGGATGATATACCAAATGTAACTTTCTATGTTCCTGGTGAAAATGCTGAAACGGCGTATGAGTCGGCCTGGTCAAGCGATTTTTCAGTGGATCGAATAAGACCTATTTTAGAATTAGCAGGAGATAAAGAAATAACAATAGGAACATATGAGGATTACGATACAGAAGATTATTTAGTTATGGGCATAGATGTTTCAAATTCTGGAGATTATATGACTCTTGGATACAACGTTGAACATAACTCAACGGTTGTTAGTGATACGCCAGGCACGTATGAACATGAGTACATTTTAACAAGAACGGTTGATGGTGTAAAAACAACAATTATGTCTGTTAAGAAAATTGTTACGGTAGATAAAAAAGCCATAACTGCACCAGATAAGTTTAAGGCCTCTCAACATGCTGATACAAGAATCATAACTTTAACATGGCAAAAACATAAAGATCCAAACGCAAAATATGAATTATCATATAAAAATACAGAAGGCACATGGGAGATTTTATCTGCAACTGCTGATACGCCATATTTGCACAAGGGCTTAAGTCCTAATCAAACATTTGAGTACAGATTAAGAGCTTATGACGATATAAGTTATAGTAGTTACACATATACACAAGGCTCAACAAAGCCTAATATAATTTCTGGCGACACAGTTTTGGATACAGTTAAGCCAATAATTAATTTCATTTCATATGCACCATTAGACAAGTATTCTAGAATAGGAAAGAGTTTTGAAATTTTATTTAGTGTTACAGATAATAATTATTATAGTGCATATAATAAAACTTCTGGCGACACAATAAAGATTATGATTGGAGATAAAACGGTTCCGGCAAATGCAATATCAGTAATAAAAGAAACAATAACAAGTGGTGAGAATGTAAAAGTAATAGTTAACAGAATGCCTAATATATCGGCATCGGGAGAGATTAAACTTGTTATACCAGTAGATACTGTTAAGGATAAAGCTTTAAATGGAAACATCGAAATGGAATATGAAACACCTGTAATATATGTAAATTTAGAAGTTGGCAAACAAAATAT
>JABLTK010144266.1_pt1 | contig 16453 bp, 11 predicted proteins | sample 7160131 | NCBI WGS metagenome assembly JABLTK01 (sample SAMN14651221, study PRJNA627086) | human gut metagenome | isolation source: feces | host: Homo sapiens
CCGGCAAATTCCCCTGCCCCGTATGCGTGCCGGATGATAATAAATGGCAGGCGGACATCGCCGCCGTCGCGCGCGGCAATACGATCATCCTGCGGATCGCGGACAGCGATCTTGCAAAGCCGGAGCTGACGGGCGTATTCGGCTTTTCTTTTCCGGAAACCGTGCCGGTTTCAGAAGCCGCATCATTCCTTTCTGAATATCTGCACGGCGACGATTACAATCACATCCTGCAGAAAATCGAATCCGGAAGCGCAGACGCCATCGTGCGCATGCCGGATATACTGCCGATCGATGCGGACGGTCAGGATGCGCTGATGATTATGAACTGCCGGCACATCGGAAACGCATGGTATTACGCCATCCGTCCGAAGGAGCCGGTCGGTGATACATGGGATATGTACTGGCGGATCAACGGTCTGAAGCTTGAAATGCGCGATGATGAAATTCTGCTGACCTTTGAACAGCAGACGCCGGAGCGCACCCGTTCGCTGTCCGTTTCTCCGTTTTCCGATCCCGCCGCGTTCAGCAGGCTGTACGACGGCTGCAAGGTGGATGTATTTGCCGATGCGGGCGCGGATGTATGCGCCAACGTCGCGGTGATTACGCAGTTCGACGGCGATCCGGATTACATGGAAAACAGCACGCTGCGCATCGGTGATCAGGTGCGCGTTCCCGTAAACGGCTACATGAGCGGTGCGGACGGCATTTTCTGCTGCATACTGACGGATGCGGAATACGCCTATCTGAAAAATGGCGCAAAGGTGACCGTGCTGCCGCCGGATTACATGGAATCCGCAAGCTTTGAAAACAGCCCCTATGCGGCGGTTCAGAAGGGCACCGGCGGCACGGGCATCGTGGATACGGATGGCACGTTCGTTGTGCAGCCGGTGTATAAGCGCATTTATCAGTGGCATGTCGCGGATCATCCCACGACCCTTCCCATGCCTTTCTTCTGTGTTGACGATACCGATGCGGTAACGGTGCTGGACGGCAAAACGCTGGATATAATCACGCAATATGCCATAACCAATGATTACTTATCCGTTAATTATATCAATCCATCGGTATTTGAAATCAACGATGGGCGCGGAAAACGGATTCTATCGCTGGCAACCGGTGATAAACTGATCGATATCCCCTACACGGCGGAAGGCGATTATGTGGATGGAATTCTGTCCATCGACGGATGGTATCGCTGCATGGCGGACGGTTACCCCACTCGACTGGTTTTGAACGATTTAAACGGCGCGCATCTGATCACGCTTACCGGCGAAACCGCGTCCCAGCCGTACCAGCGCATCACGCCGCTGATCTGGAAGGGCGATCGCGGCGCGTTCCTTGTAGAAGTATGGGATCCCTCCAATGATCAGGCCGAAGCGAATTACTTTGATGATCAGGGCAGTAACCCATACTTCGAACGCGGCAAGACATTGACTGCGGCCAACAATAAAACCGGCTGGTGCTGCGGCCTGATGGACGAAAACGGCGAAATCATCGTGCCGATCGAATATACCTCCGTAGAGGTGACCGATGATCTTACCGTGAGCTTCGGCGGCGCGGGCAATCCGGTTTCCATCGCGTATTAAATCATCGCACATCAGATAAGAAGGGAGCTGCAAGCATGCGCAAGCTGATCTGGTTACTGGTAATTTTGCTGACCATCTCGTGCGCCGCGCAGGCGGAGGAATACCATTACACGCGCAAGGATGATCTGTACTATCACGTGAGCGCGAATTGCGGCGGCACGGACGGCATGGTTCCCATATCCATGGAAGGCGCGCAGGAATTTGATAAATTCCCCTGCCCCATCTGCGTGCCGGACGATACCCAGTGGCAGGCGGATATCGCCGCCGTCGATCGCGGCTACGCCGTGATCGTGCGCATTGCGGACAGCTTTCTGGAGGAAGCGGAACTGATCGACACCTTCGGCTTTTCTCCTCTGGAACCTCAGCCCGTTTCCGAAGCGCCCGCGCTGATCGCGGAATACCTGCACGGCGACGCCTACAACCGCTTTTTGCAGGAAATCCGTACAACGGGCAGCGCCAGCGCACAGGCGCGCATACCGCTGGTGCTGTCCACCAACACACAGGAACATCCCCTGCTGCGCATGAGTACCCGCCACATCGGCAATGCATGGTATGTCACATTTCTCGCGGAAAATGGGCTCCGCGGCAGCTGGGATCTGGAATGGCGCATCGAAGGCTATATGATTGAAGCAAAGGATGATCAATTGACCATCGCATTGACCGGCAAAACGGATGAGCGCAGTTCCTCCATTCCGCTGGTGGGATCCGCCGATTTGGCAATCCTTCCAGCGCCCAAAAACTTCATCGTACAGTTCGACGGCTGCCGGATCGAGGTCTATCCCATGATGAACACGGACGCGCGCACCAACATCGCGCGAATCACGCAATTCGACGCGGACGCGGATTATCTGCAAAACAGCACGCTGTGCATCGGCGATCAGATACGCATTCCGATCAATGGCTATGCGGACGGCGCGGACGGCATATTCTGGTGCGCGCTGACGGACGTGGAATACGCCTGTCTGGCAAACGGCACAAAGGCGACCATACTGCCGCCGAATTACATGGATTCCGCGGAATTTGACAACAGCCCCTACGCAGCCGTGCGCCGCGGAACCGGCGGCGTGGGCATCGTGGACGCGAGCGGCGCGTTCGTCGTACAGCCGGAGTATCAGAGCATCGTAAAGTATCGTACAGCGGATTACCCCACGACCGTGCCCATCCCCTTCTTCTGTACCGCCGGGGACGGCGCGATCACGATACTGGACAGCCAGACGCTGGACGTCATCGCGCAATATCCCGCGGACAGCGCGCATTCGTCCGCCGCATACCTCAATCCATCCGCGTTTGAAATCAGGGATGGCACCCGGCAAAAAATCATGTCGCTGATGACCGGCGATCAGCTGTTCGATGTTCCCGAAGGTACTTCGGTCGATGGATGGTATCGCTGCATGGCGGACGGTTATCCGGAAAGGCTGGCGCTGCGCGACGGCGCGGGCGCGAAGCTGATCACGCTCACCGGCGAACCTGTATCGGAATCCTATCCGCGCATCACGCCGCTGATCTGGAAGGACGGCCGCGGCGCATTCCTCGTAGAAACACGGGATTCCGATGATGCGAACGCCGCCAGTATCCATTTCGAGCGCGGCAAAACATCATCCGCATCCGATACCAGCTGGCGCTGCGGGCTGATGGATGAAAATGGCAAAATCATCGTGCCGGTTACGCATACCTCCGTTGAAGTGACCGATGATCTTCGGGTGATCTTTGACGGTGCGGCGGACGTGACCGCCGTCTCGATCGATTAAACGATCATCTTTCCCCCTGCGATCTGAAGGATATAATCATTCCTTCGGATCGCTTTTTACATACATTTGCATTTTTACGCATTTTCAGGTAAAATAGAAGCAGCAGTAAAAAGGAGCAATCACGATGCGCAGATGGATTTGCACGCTTCTATCGATTCTGATGTTGATCTGTGCCGCACAGGCGGAAACCTATTTCGGCACGCAGAAGGATGATCTGTATTATCATATCAACATGCGCTGCGGCGGCGCGAACGGCATGATTCCCATCACGACGGAGGATGCGGACGCGGACGGCAAATATCCCTGTCCCATCTGCATTCAGGATGATACCGAATGGGAAAGCGATGCTTCCGCCGTCGCGCGCGGCAATACGATCGTCGTGCGAATTTCGGATAGCTGGATCGAACGGCACGAGCTGTACGGCGATTTCCATTATTCCTTCTTCGGCTTCCAGCAAAAGGAGGAATCGCCGGAAACGCTTTCGGAATATCTGCACGGCGACGCCTTCAACCGCGTTCTGCGGGAAATTCAATCCGGAGAAACGAACGCCGTTCTGCGCGCGCCCACCGTACTGCGAACGGATGAAAACCGGCAAAGCGTGCTGGTCATGAACCGCCGCCACATCGGAAACGCATGGTACATAACATTCCGTCCGGAGGCGCAGATCGGCGATCACTGGGACATGCGCTGGCGCATCAACGCCTTTGAAATTGATGTGCAGTCCCAAGGTCACTTCACCTTCGATCTGGTTCAGCAGTCCCCCGTCGCCAGCTATCCCCTTGCCACGCCGCAGTTTTCCGAATCCGCTGCGTTCAGCGCCGAATATGACGGCTGCCAGATCGATGTTTTTGCCGATGCAGGGCAGGATGTACGCGCGAACGTCGCGGTGATCACGGTGCCGAATGCGGACAAAGACAATCTGACAAACTGCGCGCTGCGCATCGGCGATCAGGTTTCCATTCCCATAAACGGCTACATGGACAGCGAAAGCGCGATCTTCTGCTGCACGCTGACGGATGCGGAGGTCGCCCATCTTGAAAACGGCGCAAAAGCGCAGGTAAAAACGCCCTCCGCGTTCGAGCGCGCCGCATATTTCAACGATGAATACCGCGCCGTACGCGATGAAACCGATCTGGTCGGGATCATGAACAGCGATGGCAGCTATGTAATACGACCAATGTATGATACCATCTCTCAATACCGGATGTTGAATAGTCTGTTTGAATATCCCGCCACGATCGCCATTCCGTTTTTCTGCTTCCGGGATGAAGAAGGGCTTACGATACTGGACGGCGAAACGCTGGATACCATCGCGCAGTACGCGCCTGTAAACGGTGCAATCAACGCCTATTACCTGAATCCTTCCGCGTTTGAAATGCGGGATAACCGCGGAACCCGAATCATGTCGCTGCGCACCGGCGATCTGCTGTTTAAAATCCCGCAGGCGGCAAGCGAAAGCTCCGCAGATGCGATCCAAAGCGTGGATGGCTGGTATCGCTGCATGGCGGATGGCTATCCGGAACGGCTGATCGCGGAATACGCGGACGGCGATCGGCTGATCGATCTCACCGGCAATCCCGCATCGGAAGTTTACCCGCGCATCACGCCGCTGATCTGGAAGGACGGACGCGGTATCTTCCTTGTGGATACCTGGGATCCCTCGGAAACGGATCAATTCTTCGTCGGGCTGCAAATCAGGCGCGGCGAAGCTCTGTCCTTTCTCAATTCCGAAGGGCGCTGCGGGCTGATGGACGAAAACGGGAAAATCATCGCGCCGATCGAATATACCTCGATCGAAGTCACCAAAGATCTGAATATCCTGCTGGGCGGCGCGGACGGATCGATCGTCGTACCCTTCTGATCGCAGAAAGCATCGGGAAAGGAGCTGCATTTCATGCGCAAATTCATCGGCATACTGATATTGCTAACGCTGCTTGCATGTTCCGCGCAGGCGGAGCTAAAGCTGATACAGCAAACGCAAACCGAAGCATATCCGCACGCATGGACGGAATTTTCCGGCTCCGCCGCATTCGTCAGGCAGTATGATACCTGTCAAATCGAGGTATATACCATGGATGATGCGATACAAACAAACGTTGCGCTAATCACGCTGCCCCATGCGGATCCAGAAGAACTGGACTATTATGGGCTGTGCATCGGCGATCAAGCTGCTATTCCCATCTATGGATACATGAACGGCGATGACGGCATATTCTGCTGCATACTGACGAAGGCTGAATTTGATCATCTGATCAACGGCGCAGCAGTGCAGATCAAAAACCCGTTTTTCATGGCGCGCGACCTGTACATACCGCCCAAATATCGAGTCGAATCCGATAAAAATGGCAAACAGGGAATCAAGGATACGAACGGCACATTCGTTATCGCGCCGGTATACCGCCACATTGGTCATCCCACATTTCCGGACTTCCCCACAACGATGTCCACGCCCTTCTTCTGCTATGATGAGGATTCCGGCTTAACGCTGCTCGACGGCGATACGCTGGATATCATCGCGCAGTACGCCGTCCTGTACGGTCATCTCGACGCGCGTTATCTGAATCCTTCGGTATTTGAGCTGAAAAGCAACCGTGGAACCCAGATTGTATCGGCGATCACAGGCGATACATACTTTGAAATCCGCTGTGATGCAAATGGATACCCAATCGGGGAAATCCTGTTCATCGATGGCGAATATCGCTGCACGGCGGATGGATACCCGAACCGACTGGTCGCAAAATATGAAAACGGCGACAGGCTGATCGATCTCACCGACAATCCCGTATCGGAGATTTATCCGCGCGTCACGCCGCTGATCTGGAAGGGCGATCGCGGCGTATTTCTAATCGAGGAATGGGATTCCATCGTGCCCAACGGCGGCTTTATCGATTCCTTTCAGGGCAAAAAAGGGCTGTCCGCACCCGAAGCATTGGTCGGATGGCGCTGCGGGCTGATGGATGAAAATGGGAAAATCATCGCGCCGGTCGAATATACCTCGATCGAAGTCACCGACGATCTGAATATCATCCTGGACGGCGCGGATGGGCCGACCGTCATATACTGGAAATGATATTCACACATTAAAACTTGACAGATGTTCGTTTCTATTCTATAATCATACTGCGAACAGGTTCGCCGGTGCCTTCATGACCGCAAAGGATCACCGCAGCGCCGAATCTGCCGCAATCCACTTGGTAAGGAGATAAAATTATGGGCATCGTATGCATCTTTCTGGGCATTATTCTGATGATCGGTTTCATCGGCGGTGGCTTTTATGTATTCAATGCGTGCGAAAGTCTGTTCCGCGCGTTTCCGAATTTCTTTGGCAGTGCAGATCCTCAATTTGTTATCGTAGGTCTGTTCGCACTGATCGGTCTGATCATTTTTTTGAATTTCCTGATGACCGGCATCGCCTTTTTCAAGATGAATTCGATGAGCAAGCGGATGGCACGCACGCGCAAGCATAAGAAGGACGAAGAATAACATGCGATCCTCGGATCGCATCATGCTGAAATGGCGGAATCGGCAGACGCAGCGGACTTAAAATCCGCTATCCGAGAGGGTGTACGGGTTCAAGTCCCGTTTTCAGCACCAACCCCCGAAAACACAGCGTTTTCGGGGGGTTTTTATTTTCTAAAATTCGCTTCTCCATCACGCAAGATATCGAAACAGACTGATGAACGGCGACAGGAGATATATGATCGCGCCCTTCCCTGCCGGCATTGATTTTTGCGGAATTTCGGGGAAAACGACCTGCGCCTGCGCGCTGACCGGACTGGATTGTTCCGCCAGCGCGTTCATATTTTCCTCCAGTTGGGCGGCGAGCGGCTTGCTGTACACCGCCAGCATCAATTCCGTATCGATATAGGCGGAGCGCGGATCGACGTTGAACGAACCGAAGATGGAAAGATCATCATCGATCAGCACCGATTTGGTGTGCATGGAATAATCCGTCTGCTGTTCCAGCACGATCGCGTTCATGCGGTTGGTCATGCCGCGATGAAAAACGCCATCCGCTGAAGTGATGATATTATTCCCCGAAGCGGCGGAATTGGTAAGCAGCGTTACTTGAACGGGCTGGCTGCACACCCCGTTCAGCGCATCCCGCATGGCGGAATCCATCACAAAATACGGGCTTTGCAGCACGACGCGATCCTGCGCTTCCATCATCAGATCGATCATTTTGGCATAAACCAGCGGCGCTTTGGGGCGCGCATCGATCTGACCGGACAGCAGTATGGATTTTTCCACGGGCGCGAACGCGGCAGCATCGATCTGCGCAAGATCGCATTCCTCCGCGATTTTACGCCACGCCGCGCGCAGCTCCTCCGCCGCACACGCAGCGGCTTCCTTTTGCGCATTCGGCGCGCTTTCGTATCGGGTGCGGCAAAGCTCAGACGCCCACATTTCATCAAAATAATCCGCGACCAGATCGCAGGCGCTCCTGCCCGCGCGTTCCCGATGAATCAGAACATCCCGATCGTAATTGTAATGGGGATTGCCCTCCTGCGACAGAAATTCATCCGATACATTGCGTCCGCCGAGGATGAGCCACGCATCATCCACGACGAAGAACTTTTCATGATAGCGCGCGTTCAGGCTCACTGGATGCATCAGATCGATCGGATTGTAGAAACGGATTTCCACGTTCGGATGGCTGCCCAGCGCGTAAGCTGCGGGATCGGCGCGCAGGTGAATCAGCCCGAACATTCCATCCACGATCAGCCGCACCTGTACGCCGCGATCCGCCGCGTTCAAAAGCGCCGCGGTGATCTGCGTTCCGCTATCGTCCATATCGTATAGATACGTACCTGCGCGAATGATCGTTTGCGCGCTGGAAATCAGCCTCAGGCGAACGTCCAGCGCTTCGCTGCCCGTTTCCAGAATGGCGGCGCTGTCCACATTCGTTTCCGATGAAGCCGCATCGCGCCAGTTCTCCGGCAGATCGACAACTGCCGCAGGATGCGCATACGGAAGCACGGCGGCGCAGAGGTACACAAGCAGCGCGAGCAATATGCATCTGCGTATTCTGCGCCCAATGCGGCGCTTTTTCGGTACAGTTCCGGATGCGGGCATCTGTTTCACGTATGCAAACCGCCTTTCACAAATAAAGCATTTATGCAGTTTCATTATACGATTTCTTCCCGCCGGATGCATGGTACAATTTTTGGCAATTGCCTTAAATTTGCGCACTTTGACGAAATTGCCCAACGCGCAGCGCTTGCTTTGCAGAACGCCGTTCGTTATAATAAAGGTACAAAATATACAATTGTAAGGTTGCGGAGATACAAAAGCATGAAAGCGATTTTCCTATCGGGCGCGGCGATCGCGCTGGCGCTTTCCTTCCTTTTGCCGGTTTCGTGGGCGCTTCTGTGGCAGATTCCGGCGCTGTTCGCCGCCGCTGCATTGGGCGTTGTGATCCTGTACTGGCTGTTTCTGTGGATCGCCAGCCTGCCGATTCGTAAAAATACGCCCTATGAAACCCCCTCGCCCTTTTATTATGCGCTGCTGAACTCCGGCTATCGCTTTTTATACGGTGCCGCCGGAGCGAAGGTGCATATATCAGGCCTCGAAAAGCTTCCGAAGGATCGCCCGTTCCTGCTGGTATCCAACCATCTATCCAACTTCGATAACATGATCCAGAGCGCGGCTCTGGGCGATCACAGAATCGCCTACATTTCCAAGCCGGAGAATTTCAAAATTCCCATCGGCGGGCGGATGATTCACCGGTGCTGCTATCTGCCCATCGACCGCGAAAACCTGCGCTCCTCCACGATGACCATCCGTCAGGCTTCCCAAAGGCTGCAAAACGGGATCATCAACATCGGCGTATATCCCGAAGGCCACCGCGGCAAGGGCTATGATTTGCAGCCGTTCCACGCGGGCTGCCTGAACGCCGCCGTCTGGGCGAAATGCCCGATCGTAGTCAGCACCATCGCCGGTACGGAAAACATCCACCGAAATTTCCCCTTCCGGCGCACCGAGGTACATTTTGATATTCTGGAAACCATCGATACAGAGGGCAGGCGCGCATCGGCGCTTTCCGAGGAAATCCGCCAAGCCATGCAGGAACACCTGAATACTTACAAAAGAGGTTAGAAAAAATTGACGTACATTCTTTACAATCCGCTCGCCGGAAACGGCAAGGCAAAAACGCAGGAGCTGGTAAATAAGCTTCAGCCTGAACCCCTGCGCACGCTGGATGTGACCACGCAGAATCTGCACCGATTTCTGGAAAAAACGCCGGTTTCGGAGCGCGTAATCCTGCTCGGCGGCGATGGCACGATCAATCATTTTATCAACCGGCTGCACGGCGTTGTGCCGCGGCACCAGATTTATTATTATCCCGCCGGTTCGGGCAATGATTTTATGAACGATGTACAAAAGAACGCGAAGGACGGCATGATCCTGCTGAATCCCTACCTGGAAAACCTGCCGGTGGTGGAGGTCAACGGAGATCGCCGCTTCTTCATCAACAACGTGGGCTTCGGCATCGACGGCTACTGCTGCGAGGAGGGCGATCGTCTGCGCGACGAGGGCAAAACGAACATCAGCTATTCCGGTATCGCCATCAAGGGACTGCTGGGCAGATTCAAGCCGACCCGCGCCACGATCACCGTGGACGGCGCGCAGCATCATTTTGACCATGTATGGCTCGCGCCCACGATGAACGGCCGCTATTACGGCGGCGGCATGAATGTCGCGCCGGAGCAGGATCGGCTGAACGCGGAACGAACCGTTTCCGTCGTAGCGCTGCACTGCCGAAGCAAGCTGAAAACGCTGATGGTGTTTCCGAGCATCTTCAAGGGCGAACACGTTCGGCATACCGAGATGGTTTCCATCTTCACGGGGCGCGAAATTTCCGTGGTCTTTGACAGGCCGACTGCGCTGCAAATCGACGGCGAAACCATATCCGGTGTGACGCAATATCAGGTAACCTCCGCGCGGGAACAGACCGGAGAAATTGCAGGATAACGGAGGGATACGCACATGGGCGAAACCGGAAAAAAGGCGCGTTGGCGGAACATATTCACCATACCCAATCTGATGAGCCTTTTTCGCCTTTGCCTGATTCCCGCGATCATTCATCAATACTGCACGGTGCAGAATACCCGTCTGGCGGTACTGCTGATCGCACTTTCCGCGCTGACGGATATTCTGGATGGAAAAATCGCCCGCCGGTTCAACATGGTATCCGATGTGGGCAAGGTGCTGGATCCCATCGCGGATAAGCTTACGCAGGCGGCGCTGATCATCTGTCTGATTTCGCGGTACAAATGGGCGCTGGGGCTGGTAATTCTATTTGCCGTTCGGGAAGTGATCGTGGGCACGCTGGGCTATTTTACGCTGACGCGGGCGCATTGCGTCAACAGTGCCAAATGGTATGGCAAGGCGGCGACGGCGACGATCTACGCCGTGATGATGGCGCTGATTATGTTTCCAGAAATTCCGGAGCCCATCGCCAACCTGCTGCTTGGGCTGTGCGCCGCGGTAATCGTATTCGCCTGCATCATGTATTGCCGGTTCTATCGAAAATTCCTGTCGGACAATCTGGAACGGCCGGTACAGAAGCGCCGTCTGATTGTGAACATTCTATTGCTGTGCGTCTGGGCGGCGATCATCATATTATGCATTTACCACAGGGACGCCTTTACCGTGGACGGCATCGTTCGCCTGACGACGGGCAATTCCCATTGGGCGGCGCTGATCATGCTGGCGCTGTTCGCACTCAAAAGTGTGAGCCTGATCATCTATGGATCGCTTCTGTACGCCGCCAGCGGCATTCTGTTTCCCTTGCCCATCGCCGTTGCGGTCAACCTGCTGGGCACGGTGATCATGGTAACCATCCCGTACCTGATCGGCGAAAAGGCGGGCGCAGAAAAGGTGCGAAATCTGGTAACAAAGCACCCGCGCGCCGCCATGCTGCAAAACATGCAGCGCCGGAACGATTTCTTTTTCTGCTTTCTCATTCGCCTGAGCGGGCTGATTTCCAGCGATCTGGGCGGCGCGTATATAGGCGCGGTTGGAATATCGTTTTTGCCGTATCTTGCGGGATCGCTTCTGGGAATGCTGCCGAACATGATCACGTTTCCCATAATGGGCATGAACATCCGCAATATCCATTCGCCCGAATTTCTGATCGCCGCGGGCATTCAGATCGGCTTTACCCTGCTGTCCATCGCGTTCTACGCGCTGCATCGAAAGCGAAAATGTACGGACGCATGAATACAAACGGCGCAGCGAAGATGTAATCCTTCGCTGCGCCGTCTTTTTATCGAACTGTCTATCCGATCTTCACCATTTCCCGATAGCGCCGGTCGGTTTCTTCGCGGTTGATCACGCCGTCGGTCGCGCCGAGGGATTCCACGCACACGGATGCGGCGGCATTGGCATAGCGCGCCGATTCTGTAAAATCGCGCCCGTCGAGCAGCGCCGCGATGAAGGCGGCGGCGAAATTATCGCCCGCGCCGGTGGTATCGATGCACTTCGTGCCGCGCCACGCGGGCACCTGCGCGCGCAGATTGGCGTTCTTCAAAAAGCAGCCCTTCGCGCCGGTTTTGATCACGATGTTTTTCAGTCCGCGCGACAGGAACGCATCCGCGATCGCATCCAGATCCTGTTCGCCGCTGATTTTCGCCGCTTCTTCATAATTGGGGAAAAAGTAATCCACGTAGGGCAGAAGTTCGGCGATATCATCGCAGGTTTCATGATTCTTGGGCGACGTGGTATCGGCGCAAAGGATCATGCCGCGCGCCTTCACCGCCGCAAAGAGCGTTGCCATATCCGCGGGCGGCAGCATGGGCGATACGAACAGGCTCGCGAAGCTGCATACGCGCGCGCCCTGTACGCGCGCATCGGAAAGCGCGGGCAGCACATCCGAAAGCGCAAGCCGGCGCAGGCTGCCGTTTCGATTGGTGATAAAGCTGCGCTCCGCGTCCTCGCGAATCATCACGATGTTGATGCCGGTATCCAGCCCCGCTTCGCGCACGACCAGATCGGTATCCACGCCGTTATCGCGCAGAACGCGAATCAGATAATCGCCCGCACCGTCATCCCCCATTTTGGAACATAAGCTCACCCGACGGCCGAGGCGGGATAGAATGATGGATTCATTTACCGCATCGCCGCCCGCGCGCATCCGGATGCCGTCCAGCGGATAGGAGGTAACATCAAATATCTGCTTTCCCACCGGACGCAGCGGAATATCCACAACGCCGCCGCCGATGATCAATACTTCCGCGTTTTCATTCATAATGCATGATCTCCCCGATAATTTTCTTATGTTGGCGCATCGTATTTTCTTCGTTTGCGGATTCTATTATAGCGCATTTTCCAATTTTGCGCAACGTATAAATTTGATATTTATACCAATCATACGACTGTTCTTCAAATATCATGACCATTATTGACAATTTTAGAAATAACTGGTATAATCCTAGAAGATTACATGAAACGGATACACAGGAGTATTTATGAGCGTAGGAATTAATATCGAACATGCGGTAAAACGGTATGGCGACAACACGGTAATTCACGATCTGAGTCTGAATGTACGCAACGGCGAATTCTTCACGCTGCTGGGGCCTTCCGGCTGCGGAAAGACCACGCTGCTGCGCATGATTGCCGGATTCAACACGATTGAAAACGGCAAATTTTATTTTGACGATACGCTGATCAACGATATGGATCCCGGCAAGCGAAACATCGGCATGGTATTCCAGAACTATGCGATCTTCCCGCACATGACCGTGCGCCAGAACGTCGCCTTCGGTTTGAAGAACCGGAAGGTGCCCAAGGACGTGATCGCTTCCGAAACGGAAAAATTCCTGAAGCTGGTGAAAATCGATCAATATGCGGATCGTATGCCCGATGCGCTGTCCGGCGGACAGCAGCAGCGCGTAGCGCTGGCGCGCGCGCTGGTGATCAAGCCCGATGTGCTTTTGATGGATGAACCGCTTTCCAATCTGGATGCGAAACTGCGCGTAGAGATGCGCACCGTGATCAAGGAACTGCAAAACAGCGTGGGCATCACCACGGTGTACGTAACCCATGATCAGGAAGAGGCCATGGCGGTTTCCGATCGAATCGCCGTAATGAACGAAGGCGTAATTCAGCACGTGGGCACGCCGAAGAACATCTATCAGCGCCCCGCGAACCTGTTCGTAGCGACCTTTATCGGCCGCAGCAACATTTTAAAGGGCCGGCTGGAGGTGCAGGATGATAAATGCCATCTGGTTTTCAGTAACGGCTATCGCGTAGAGATGCACAACGTGCGCCGCGAATACCGCCGCACGCAGGATGTGCTGGTTTCCGCGCGTCCGGAGGAACTGCTGCTGGATGAAAGCGGCGCGCGCACCGAAGGTCTGAAAGCCGTGATCAACGACAGCGTATTTCTCGGTCTGAACACGCATTATTTCATGACGGATGAAAACAGCGAACGCATCGAAACGATTCAGGAAAGCTCCATCGGCAATATGCTGGAAAAGGGCAGCACGGCGTATCTGGGCGTAAACACCGCCAAGATCAACCTCTTTACGGCGGACGGCAGCCGGAACATTCTGGAGGGCGTTCAGAACGATTTGGAAAATCGGGAGGAATAAGCCGTGAACAGAAAAAATACGAAAAAGCGGCTGAGCATCTGGAATGTGGGCGCGGTGATCATCTTCCTGCTGTTTTTGGCGTTCTTCATCTATCCGATCGTCAATCTGCTGTGGAGCGCGTTCATGTCCGAGGGAAGCTTTTCGCTGGCGGGCTTTGAAAAATTCTTCAATAAGAATTACTATTATTCCTCTACGATCCTCAACAGTCTGAAGGTATCGGCGTCGGTCATGATCATCAGCCTGCTGCTGGGCATACCGTTTTCCTATTTCTATACCTTCTACCAGATCAGGGGAAAGCGGATTCTGTTCATACTGTGCCTGCTGTGTACGATGTCCGCGCCCTTCATCGGCGCGTATTCGTGGATCAAGATGCTGGGCAGAAACGGCCTGATTACAAATCTGCTGGGCATGCTGGGCATCCAGGTGGGCAGCATATACGGCTTCGGCGGCATATTGCTGGTACAATCGCTGAAGCTTTTTCCGCTGGTTGTGATCTACATGAACGGCGCGTTCCGCAACATCGATAACAGTTTGATGGAAGCGGCGGAAAACATGGGCTGCAAGGGCGTAAAGCGCCTGTTCAAGATCGTGATGATGCTTTCCATGCCCACGATCCTCGCGGCGGCGCTGCTGGTATTCATGCGCGCGTTCGCCGATTTCGGCACGCCCGCGCTGATCGGCGAGGGCTATACCACCTTCCCCGTGCTGATCTACAATGCGTTCCTGAGCGAAACCAGTACGGACTACGGCTTCGCATCGGCGGTCAGCGTAATCGCCATCGTGTTTACGGGGCTCGTGTTCATGCTGCAAAAGTTCGGCACCAGCCGCTTTAAATTCACGATCAACGCGCTGCATCCGGTGCAACCGAAGAAGCCCAGGGGCGTACGTGGCGTACTGATGTACATTTACTGCTATGCGCTGATCGCCATCGCGATGCTGCCGCAGATTTACATCGTATGCATGTCGTTTATGAATTACAATCTGGCGGGCGTTCGCAAGCCGGGCTGGTCGCTGGAAAACTACGCCCGCGCGGCGAAGAAATTCATGATGCGTTCGATCAACAATACGCTGCTGATCAGCATCGTGGCGCTGGCGCTGATCATCGTAATCGCGGTGATCATATCGTACCTGACCGTGCGGCGCAGCAACGCTTTCCATCATACGCTGGATACGATTTCCATGCTGCCCTACATTCTGCCGGGCGCGGTTATCGGCATCGCGCTGCTGGGCGCATTCAACTATCCGCTGTTTAACAACGGCCATTTCCGCATCTCCGGCACGATTTGGATCATCATCATCGCGCTGGCAATTCGAAGAATGCCGTTTACCAGCCGATCCGCGACGGCGACGATGATGCAGATTCCCATCAGCACCGAGGAAGCCGCCATCAGCCTCGGTGCGAGCGAATTGAAAACCTTCGTAAAGGTCACGATTCCGATGATGGCGAGCGGCATTCTGTCCGGCGCGGTGCTTTCCTGGGTATCGATCATTACGGAAATGTCCGCGAGCGTCATGCTCTACAACAATAAGAGCATCACGCTGACCGTCAACACCTATGCGCAGATCGTCGGCGGCAACGATGGCGTAGCGGCGGCATTCGCCACCGTGACCACGGCGTTCACGGTCGTATGCCTGATCATCTATCTGCTGATCACCCGCAAGCAGAAGGACAATATCCGCCTGTAATGTGTAATATAAGGCCAAAGGCTTTATAGATATTGGAAAGGAGAAACCAACATGAAGAAAATCCTTGCACTCGTACTGACCCTGGCTCTGGCGTTCTGCCTGGCCGCAACCGCGTTCGCAGATGAACGTCCCGCATGGGCGCGCTCTGAAGAAGAAGTGGGCGATTCCATCACCGTGTATACCACGATGGATGATGGCCAGCAGGCAATCGTTGAAGAGGTATGGTACAGCGTATATCCGGATTGCCAGATCGAATGGATCAAGGACTCCCTGGGCACCCTGATCGCCCGCGTTCGCAACGAATCCGCCAACCCGCAGGCGGACGTGATCTGCGGCGGCCTGTTCCAGACCGACGGTTCCCAGTATTGGGATTGCTTCGATCAGTACACGCCCGTGAACTATGACGAGCAGACCATGGTGGACGAAAACCACTATTATGCGCTGCAGGACATCCAGTACATGTGCCTGATCGTGAACACCAGGCTCGAAGAGGAACTGGGCGTGACCATCGACGGCTATCAGGCGCTGCTGAATCCGGCGCTTTCCGGCAAGATCATCATCGCTGATCCCACCGCCACCTCCTCCGGCTTCCGTCAGTTCCACACGATCCTCGCGCTCATGGGCGATGAATTCGGCGATGAAAAGGCGTGGACGTATCTGACCGATCTGGTCAAGAACGGCGTTGTCAACACCACTTCCTCCTCCGAAGTGTACAAGCAGGTTATGGCGGGCGAATACGCGGTCGGCCTGTCCTACGAATCCATCGTACAGTATCAGGTTGAAAACGGCGCGGAAGATATCCGTCTGGTCTACCCCGTAGAGGGCAACACCG
>JABLTK010022184.1_pt1 | contig 16432 bp, 17 predicted proteins | sample 7160131 | NCBI WGS metagenome assembly JABLTK01 (sample SAMN14651221, study PRJNA627086) | human gut metagenome | isolation source: feces | host: Homo sapiens
CGGATTATTACCAATTACAAAATCCCCTAAATGTGGAATATCCAGTTTTTGTTCCGAAATACATAGATTGTTGTCATACATGTCCAATTGTAGTGCCCGGATGCGATAACCATGACAACTCTTCTCGTATAACACAATATGCTTCTATTCATGAACTCAAACCGATAATCTCACATCCATCACATCCATATCAATGATCCTGAAAGTATCAAGAATCAATTGATTAGAATGACTTACAGGCGACGGTGTCAGTGGAGTAACCTTTTTCTGTTCAAAGCAACGATCAATCAATCCTCCTTTTCCCTTCCCTTGTCCCTCTAGCCATGGAATATTCCCAAATGCATCATTTTCGTTTACCAAATACACTTCAAACGGTTGATGAGGTGAATTTCTGACAATCACAAAAAAGTCCTGAATATGTTCAACATAGCATTCTTCATTTGCCCGACGCTGAATTAGAAGTGTAGGAGTCTTGCAAACACCTCCTTGAACATAAATCTCGGATGATGATTTGGAGACGGAATGAATGGTTATGAATTTCTATGATGCATCTAATGGAACTCTCTTACACAATCATTGGTTCGTTTCACATCACAGTAGTAATTTTCCGATTTCTCTTCAAATACTAATTCATCATGTGTCACAGATGTTCCTAAAATATGCCGATATCTGAAATTCATAATATGTTCGATTCTTACATTCGGTTTGTTCGCATCAAATTATTAGCTACCGTGTAATATAAGTCGTTTGCAGATACACCAATTCCAAAAGCGAAGGAGTACACGTTTCTTTTGATCACTTCAACTTGTCCTGAACGAAGATCCTTGATATACAAATTGTATAGTTCTTCTCCCGTTGTATCCACTGTATAACCCAAGTAATTACTGTCTCGACTAATTACCATATTATTTACAGTCACAGGCCTAGAAATCATGACAAACATGAACAACGACCCCTCTGCAAACTCAGAGTTCAGATTTAGTACAGTCTCTTCGTTATCAGTACCTAGCGCTTTACGATAAAACACAGGAAGATAATCCTCTTCTGATTGTTTGGAATAGTATTTGTATCCCTGAATTACACTCGGAATCGATTCTGTGTGTTCTTCTTCATAAAAGGAATCAATCTCCTACACTGTAACTACCTCATCTCCACTACCTCGAATAGAATCTCGTTTAAACCGCCACAGGACTTTAAAACTTCAGTACAAAATCTGAAAATCAAAGAAAGAGTTTAGTTATACCGATCCTCTTCTTCTAACCGATGCATTACACTTTTATCATACTTCTACAGATAAAATACGTTGGTTCTTCGTTACCTCCATCCACTTGAACTTATCCACTCCCTTTGACAACTTTCGGGGCGGATTGATTCTAGCAAAGTTCCAATTCGCTCGTGGAAACCGAATATCATGTGACGAAGAGGAAAGGCAACGACATCTTGCCAGCAACTGGGTGATACGCGGTTTCCGAACCAAAAACATCCAGCTTCAAGTTTGGCAGTAGAAGAGGAACTCAACGTAGATAGATAACAAATATACACTCAACCGAAGAATGGGCAGCAGAATAACTATAAAATTGTAAAATTCCCAAAATCAGGTGTATTTGTGTATACTACAAACAAGTCGCCTATCGCGATACTGAAGGTACTTCTTCTGATAACAACTTGATTTCTACATCGTTGCATACTCCATGACTCGATAACTTCACGTTACCATCATTTGCCTATGTATCAACCACTTCCTTCTCTCCAACCATTTGTAAAAGAGAAACGAACATTCGAGACACCTCAAAAGGCTGTTTCTTCGACGCTAATTCCCTCAAAGCCACTTCCTCTTTCTTGCTCTCCTTTAACTCATCCATCAGCATCACACGATCTCTGTGAATATCAAATTGCTCACGCTTATCCTGTTCCTCCAACATCGGAACGATCCGAGTCTCCCACTCATTCACTCGTTTCACTAGTTTGGTCTCATGCGTAAACTTCTCGACTCCATGCATAAATGATTCCATATGCTGACGACACAAATCTTCATATGTCACATACTCGCCATTTCCCGTGGAAATAAGAGTCTGATTACTATCCTGAATACGAGATGCTGATTCACTATCACCAAAAGCGAGTGGGTCAAATACAGTTGTCTGATTTAGAAGCATTGAAATACTCGTAGAATAAGGATCACCTCCCAAAGCCACACTCACATCCAAACGAGTCTCTTCTAATTCCTTCTGTAATGATACCTCATCCTCCAAATTTGGAGCTAATTCATCCTCAGAGAACGCATCATAACCCACATCCAGGATATCACCAGGATCAGGTTCCTCATGTGTATCCAGCAAATCCAATACTTCTTCAGTCTCACTATCTCGTTGACGTTGTCTCTACCAATCAGTCCAATCCTAAGAAGCAACAGAGATGGAAGTAGCCCGGGTGATCACGATCTGTTTCCGAAGGATCTCCTTCACACAGGAACTCTGATGACTATGGGAATCAATAAGACAGAATATCTACCTGAACACTTCCAATTCTGATGGAGACACGCAGAAGAACAGATCTTCTGGGTTACTGTAGTCAACAGGACCTGCTAATTGATTCTTTGCCCTATTCAGCTCATTCTTCTTCTTCACATCCTTCTTGTCTAAAAGGACCTTCCCTCGTACATAAGGCTGGGGATGATTCCCGCTGGCATCGTACGGATCCTCAAGTCGCCACAAATCATGACTTCGATCCTTCCTATGGTCTGAAGTCTGGTTTGAATTCCTCGAGGCAATAGGTGATGCCTGGTCAGGAATATCCATCTCTGGAAGCTCTCCATCTGAGATAGGCTCCAGTTGTTCGGCTCCAGCCTCAGATTCTGACTTTGACTCCTGCTCTGACCCTGCCTCAGATACTGATGGCTTGGAAGACTCCGTTACTAACTCTGGAGAATGAAGAGACACTTCCGAAGATGACTCACCCACTACGGTGGATATGGAAGACTTCTCTTCTAAAGTTGTGGATGGTCGAGTGTCTACAGATCCATGGAGAACAGACGTATTGTTCACATTGCCAATGGTGAATTGACCCTCAGGACTAATACTGCATCGACTGAGACTAGATATCATGACAAGAACATAAGTCAACAAGAAACTCCGATCTTTGTTATCACTGGTGAGATTACTACTAATGACGCCCATGCTTGAATCATATAAGCGGAGAATTGAGTATTGTCTTGAATTATTCTGAAGGTTTAAGGAAAACGAAATGAATACTGTCATTGTGATACGTCGCTGTATTTCTTTCTCATCTTGTTTCAAGTCAATATTCCCACGTTCTCCGAGTATAGAGCTATCTAGTACAACAACTGGATCATCCATCACAAGATGAAGACCCTTTTCTTTGGCTCCATCTCCTTTGGGTCGTTTCTGTTTAGAAAGCAATTCCAAAGTCTCAAATACCAAATTATATAGAAATTCAACCTTTTTGCTATATACAACAGCTGATCCCTAAATATTATCACACTAAAAAGATCATACTTGGATCATCAGAGCTGCCTCTGCAAAATTGAGATTGGACTTTCCCCCATCAAACGAAATGACAACAGACTCCAAATCTTCCAAGTATTCTTCTAATTCTGCTGCAACATCGATATTCCAATTATCGGCCAAATCCCTTGATATGATACAATGACAACACCACTCACCGAATCGGCTTTAGAAGCATCGAAAACCGGGAATCGGACTCTCTTCCTTCCATTCTCAATGATGAAGATCTTGTTGTGATCGTTTACGCGTGAATTCAAAAAAAGGCGTCGCTGCGGGAATGAACTCCTTCTGGCGTCAAATCTCATTCTTCTTCAAAGCAACTATGGAGTGTCCAATCTGTAAGAAGACGGATTGCTTCGTCTGTAAAATATGGAATGATGACCAGACGATGGATCTTCTCATGGCAGAGAATGGAAAAGAGGTGAAACTGTTCCTATTCTATATTATTCGTAGATTAATCCTCATTTCTATGCTCATTGGATCGATCTCCTCACTCATTACTTTGTGTAGGAATGTTGAAATGGTTATATGGCAGATCGACAGGAAAGGTTGAGTCTACCATCAGTGAACTATATGGTACCTTTCAGCGAAATGGATTTGTTCCTATTGGTTTGAAGTCGATATTACTAGATATGGAAAAGAATAAGAGTATCAAAATTCATAGACAGACAAATAGCAAAGGGTTTTTGTTTGGAAAACTGCTGATGTGTAGTTGGCTCTCGTATATTCACTCGTTCTTTGGAGGAGAAGATGTAGGTTGGTGATATGAAATAGTCATATAGTTGTCTGAAGACTCTGTAATTCGCTGTGATTATCTCCTCCAACATGCTGCGAAGTTCATCCGCAACGACCTCTCTCGATTTACTCATGCTTCTTTCTTCCTGGTGAATTGTAGTTCTAGTTTGTATCAGTTCATTTTGGAACAACAGGAGAAGTACCCAGAATTAGACTCCACTATTTTATTATTTACGGATGCTGTTGCATCTGTAGTTGGTGAAGGAAAAGTGAGAATACAACGATTCGTTCATGAATAGTTCATTCCAACCGATTATTATAATCAGGCCAAGCAGATGCTCTGCCACCTCCAGAAAGGTCAGGATTCTGTTGTAGCTCAATTCTGTGTGGATCGTGGAGTTGGTCATATGTTCCATAAGAATGGTTTGGAAGCACTCGTACTAGATGATTCCGAATCCGATGGAGACGTTGCTCTTCTTCAGATCAGCTACATTCAGATGATCGCTCGTCTTGAGAAGTCCATTGCTCTAAATGAAGAAACAGTAATAATGGGATGAAAAATGAGAATTAGATTGAAAAAAATCGAAATGCAGCGAAGGCATTAATGATGAAGGGAAAGCGAGACGAGGCAAAGGCTATTCTGGCAAATGGTGTTCAGTAAGGATGAAAGGAAATGATAATGGAAAGGAAGTCAACAAATGAGAACAAGGCCATGATCAAGAGACTTCAATTCCTCCGCGAACAGCTGAAATCATTGGATGATGCAACTATGACAAAGAAGATGGCTGATGTGGTGAAGCTAACAAGCGAAGTGATGCCAAAGAATATGGTGGCTATTAGTGAAGCAGTAGATTTGATGGATTCAATCCGAGAAGCCCAAGATGGAATTGCTGTAGCTCAAGAAGCAATTATTGGAGAAGAATCAAAGGATTCAGATGGTCTTCAGTCAACTCTTGCTGAAATTGATCTGTTACCTGATGTGCCTCAATCTGAACCTGAGAAAATGCTCGAAGAATAAACTTGTTTCTTCAAACAAACACTTCAATTCGACTTAAGAGGACAAGTACGATTATACACAATCTTACTGCGATTGGCAGAATCCTTATCCACCACAAAGTAACCCAATCTTTCGAACTGGACGTGATCCTCCACCTTCTTGTTCACTAGTGACTGCTCAATCATCACATTCGGAAGGACAATCTCACTCTCCTTATTAATGTGAGACACCCAGTCATCCAACACTGAAGGATCCTCCTCTAAGAACAAATGGTTGTACAGACGCACCTCAGCACGTACTGGTTCTTCGCCCATTTTCGATCCAGCCACCCAATGCATGCTTCCAAGCTTACGCTTCTTGTTCGCCATCGCATCCTTCGCCTCCTCTTCGCTCAACACAGAACAGCGCACTTCCACCACTTCACCAGCCTCGTTACATACCACTTCCTCACACTTCACCATATCTGCATATTTGAGCGATACGACCTTACCAGGAGCAAAACCCAAGAACTTCGCCTCATCCTCCTTCTTCACATCCTCACGATCCACATACAATACTTTCTGATAAGGTAAATCACGGGTTCCCTTAGCAGCATCCTTCGGGAACAGAGGTGCCTTCAACACAGTAAAGAAATCATCAGGCTTGTTCACTAGTACCAGCTTCACAGGATGCAACACTGCAAAAGCACGAGGAGCAACAGGTTCCAAACTCTCTCTGCAGAAATGTTCAAGACGAGACCAGTCAATCGTAGTCATCGTAGTTCGAGTTACACTGATGTCCTGACAGAAGCTGTTGATAGCATCAGCTGTGTATCCACGACGTCTCAATCCTTTGATAGTAGGCATACGAGGATCATCCCAACCACGTACAATGTGATTCACCACCATATACTTCAGCTTACGCTTTGACATCACAGTGTTCGTGATATTCAGACGACCAAATTCCCATACATAGGCACGCCAAACATTCAATTGATTCACAAGCCAATAATAACTCTCACGACGTACCTCAAATTCCAATGTGCAGAGTGAGTAGTCAATATCTTCCAGAGAGTCTACTAGACAGTGCTGGAAATCGTATGAAGGATAAATGCACCACTTATCACCCACATGAGGATGTGGTACGTATTTGATACGGTAAGCCACAGGATCCCACATACAAGGGTTTGGTGAATGCATGTCGATCTTCATACGAAGTGTAGCTTCACCCTCAGCAAATTTGCCTTTCCTCATATCCTCAAACAGACGGAGATTCTCCTCCACACTACGATTACGCCATGGAGACTCTGGATTCAGATCTATTGATAACAAAAACTGTTTTATATCTACCTTTGCGACCACCTTCACGATTACATTCCTGTGCAATCTCACGAGAACGCTTGATCTCTTCAGGAGTCTACAGATCGAATCTCTCTTTCAGTCCTACTTGATGGTCAACATATGCCTTGCCCATCTTAATCAACTGAATAGCGTATTCGTATAGCTTGTCAAAGTTATCAGATGCGAAATTGACCTTGCATGGCTTCCAACCCAACCATTTCACATCTTCCATGATGTTGTCAATAAACTCCAGCTTTTCAGCCTCTGGATTCGTATCATCATATCGCAGAATCGTTTCTCCTTCTCTAATCATTACATCACTAGATCACATGTACTTGCCAACACGTTCAAATGCACCTTTGAAGTTCAGATACATACTCTTAGCATGACCAATATGCAAATAACCGTTAGGTTCTGGCGGGAAACGACAACGAATCTTGCCACCAGTAGTAGCAAGGTGCTTTGCAATCAATTCAGCACTGTTCTTAGCAGATTCCAAATCTCGACCTTCAAATCCTTCCTTTTCCTTCTCTACTTCAGGAACCACCGTCTCAGGAGCCTTTGTTTCCTTTTTACCCTTCTTCTTATTTGCTGCAACTGCTGCCATATCAGCCTCCGTTTTCTCGCCCAAAAGAGCCAAAATGGCTGCATCCAACACTTCCTTCACCTTCTTTCCATCAGCCCACTTCATACGACCCTCTTTGAGAGCATACATGAGTTGAGGAATGGGGAAGCAATACCGTTGAGCCAACAAGGCCTCTTTGTTCTTTTCGATCAATGCATTCACGTTCTCCTTAATCTCTTCCTCCGTCACCTCAATGCCAGCTCCACAAGCAGCTTCCAAAGCAGCAACATCCAACTACAACATCACGATACATGCAACAGAAGTACTGTAGCATTAGCAGGAAGCTTTTTAAGGAAGGAAACAGCTTCAGCAATTTGGAGATTGGTTTTCACCTTTCCGTCCATAACAAGCTTTAAGAGAGCAGGACGGTAATGCACTGCAGATACAGGAACAGTTGTAGCAACATTGTAGCTAGAATCGATGAGTTTATGGCGAAAACAACCTACATGAGGTTACCAATAACGCGATCGCATCCACCTGTCACTCCAGCTTCTTTAATAGCTTCCATCACATCAGCTATAGGATAACAAGTGAATCTCCCACAAAACCCTACCAGCCTTCTTTTTCGACTTCAGAGTATTTTCGATAGTCTTCTTTTCCAAGCCAATAGCCTCGAAGACGGTAGAATAGTTATCCATAATTGTTTTAAGATACTTGTATCACTTGCACTATGCGAACTTTCTCAGAAAATTCCTAAGAATGCCTCTGTTCATATCACCAAAACTTTGATAATTCTTTCTGTATAGCAAACAAACACCGTCAGAACAATGTCTAATCACTATAGAAGTACAGTGAACGATTATGATTGACCTGAATCCAATTCTGTATATAATCTCTCATCTTGTTATCATGGATATAATATCCATCTAATCCAGCACAAAGCAAGACAAGAGCAACCTCCTTCTTAGTTTCCTTGAAATACTTAAATAATGTTGCATAGTCCGTTTTCGAGAATGAGATCACACATGGACTATGCTTCACAACAGATACATACATCCATGGTTCAAGAGTCTTTTCCAATTCACTAACAAACTTCACAATATCCACAGTTGCTTCTGCTGGAGTAACGATGTCCTTCGCAGGATAGCTTATCGCATCTTTTAACGCACGAGCCAATACAACTAGGGGAAGCAAACTATCCTCGACCTCGTTCAATGAACATAAGAACTCTACACGAGTCTTCAAAGGGAATATTGCTCCCTGATTTGACATTAGCATACCAGGCATCTCATCAGTAACACCACTCTCCTTCAGATAACTATGATACGTACTATCAACTTTCAGGGCAATGAGTGCCTCTGCATCCACAGGTTCCTCACGCGAGAGAAGGGCCTTCACAGCATGAATCAATGAACGTCCTTTCGTAAAGGCAGTAACCGCTCGTTCTGGATTCGTTGTATACAGAAGTATCAAAGTCGCAGCCAATATATCAAAGCTATTATCGAATGGTCTCCATTGCTGTTCCAGAATCTCTTCACAATGATGAATCAACGAATCAGAGAGTGACGAAACACCCAAATAACGAAGAGCTGAGAACTGCTTTTGTATCAACGTTTCATCATCCTGTGTCTCAAACTGCATGACCATATCAACTAAGAAAGTCTTCAGCAGCGTACGGCGTGATGGTGTTGATTCCTTTAATAATCCTTGTAGCGTGGTTATGAAACTCTTCGTCTCATTGCTTGGTCTGCCAAGAGGTGAAGAGTTTACATCACAAACCAAAAAGGCACTGAAGAGAGTCAAATCAAACACACTTTGTCCAGCCTTTTCCTTCAAATCAAGCTTGCTGATAGTCAACAAAAGATCACGCAAGAAGTCTTCATCAGGATCTTCTGATGAGAGAAGGGTAGAGAATACCCATCGAATGATAATCACATAAGCTGAAGCTGACTGGAAGTCATTCCTAATCACATAATCTGTCATTGTCGAAATCACTGTCTTCAGACGTTTCGACTGTGAGGCCATCACAGGGAGTGCTGATACACGGAATACCAGACCCATCAAGGCTACTGTGATCGCATTGCTTGCATCAAAGAACATGTCCACTATCTGACTTAGTACGGTTTCATCTGTGGTCGAAACAAGCACACGACGAATCAAACTCTCCGCATAGGGAACAAATGATGATACAACAAGCATTCTACGACAGATCAGAAGAACTGTGGTTGTATCCATCATTGATACGACATCCACAAATCCTTTCAACTCCTTACCAAAGAATTCCTTTACCAGACGACTGTATACCATGATCTCTGCAAGACGACCAACCACTTGGTTATCCATCAAATCCAGAGTCACTGGAATCGCCTTTGTATCTGCTATCACAAACGAATCCTCAAATCGCACCTCCTTCATCGTCTGTTTTCTCTTTTCAGCAACAGACTGCAGCCATGAGGTCAAGAAGGGAGCCAAACACTGAATGGTCACATATCGTTCTTCCATCTCCAGATGACGGTAAGCGATCTCTCGATTCATAAGCAGAAGAACTGTCAGATTATCATACAAAACCTTCTGTAGATTAGGGATCTTCATCACAATCTTAGGATCCAGAACAGGAGTATCCGACTTATTCAGACTGGCTGCCAATACACAAGCTTGGAGAATAATGTGTAGATACAGAGAAGCAAGCTTAAAGAGACTACGCAGATTGGCTTCTGTTGTCACCCTCAAAATCTTCTGAATATCCTTCACTGTTGCTTCACCTTTCACGAAAAAGAGAGGTCGAAGGAAGCAAGAGGAACTGGCCGTAAGACACCATGTTAAGCCATCCTGAGTCATCGCCACATTGTTTATGGTATTCAGGAACTGGGCATATGTAGTCATATCCTTTTCTATCATAGTAGTAAGGATTTGATTCATGGTTTCTGGACAATGGTTAATCACATAGACTCGTTTCACTTGAGAACTCGTCTGCATACGAGAATAGATCGATTCTCGCTTCTTGTTCTTTTTCCGATCTATGGGTACAACACTGTATTTTGTTTCACTCACTGGGCATTCCGTTGAAAAATATGAACTGCACATACCCATTTGAACAGTTTGAGTACAAAGCGATTGGATCAAGGAGAGACCTTGCATCTGACCAGACCAAGTCAGAGACTTGTCTAACAACAGCTCACGTAATGCAAGGGCATCTTGGGAGTCTCGATACACTGTTTGCTCCTTGATAATCTTCGTAGAATCCTCATAAATGGATTCAGTTTTAATTTTGTCTTCTGCATATCCTATCCAGCAGGTATCAAGGAGTTTATAGATCATTGAAGCCACATACGAGAGTGACACGTCTTCCATCGTATTCAGAAGATTCAAAATCATAACCAGACACTTCTTACTCATTGGAGTTACATCCACGTCTGAAGGGACATTCAAACCTGGAACTGTTAGACTACGAGCGTATATGGTCTTCTTACAAATCCAGGAGACTTGACCTCGAAGATACTTCTCAAGGATGAAATACGGCTGCAGTAGTTGGAGCTCTGATTCCGTCAGAACACCGCCTTCACGCTTCAGATGCTTCACATGATCAACACGCATATCCTTTCCATGGAATACCACACCAGAAATAGTCCAATTATTCTTCTTAGAAACAAGAAGACGAACTACAGGCTCCAACAACTGACAGTAACTGTCCTCATATTCGGGATACATCGAGGCATACGTGAAGAGAGCACACATCACTCCACAGAGAGGCTTGACCATCAAATCCCCTTTCTTCATCGAACCCCACTCAACTAACGTATCGATAACCCCCTGACGAGCCTTTGCAGCTACCTCAGCTGAACCACTCATAGCTAGAGACTTCTCGCTGAGTCCCAACACGTCAGGAGAGAATATTTCAACAGCTTCACTAATATCCAACGAGATGTCACTGAACTTAAGTTCGGTTTTCGTATACAGATTGATACAACGATGCAGCACACGCACATCCTGAGACTGTGCAGCAAACTTCAGTAAGAGTTTCAAAGCAGTCATTCGATCCGATGCCTCCTTGGTGTTTAGATATGTGTTTCCCTTTAGACACAAAACTGCTTCAAATTGACGAGCTGTAGGATACTGCGCAACAAACTCTTTTGACGCCATCTGATAAGGGAAGTCAAGAGGAATCTCCTTCTGTTGCAAGCCATAGAAACGCATCTGTTCTCCAATGGACATGGATTTGTATCGTTTTTCATGTATTGCCAAAACATCCAGTAACTCTAGGAGTGTAGGGTTGGAATGGGGAATCACCTGCACCAGACTGGCTATCAGTCCAGGCCATTTCGTGTATACGATGTTCAAGTTGCAGGACAACTCCTTCACTTCTTTCAGAGTATTCTCCAAAAGACCATTTACGATAGTAGTGAACTCTTCACGTGATACTACTTCACTCATCTCCTCGAAGACTGTCGTGAGATTGGATAGCACGTTAAACGAATAAGCATTAGGTGTCTGGAGGAATTCTATCAACTTCTTTGCTATCTCTTCTTCACCCAGAACATGAGCAACGCGCAGCAGACAGCAAAGAACTCTCCAATTAACACAAGAGTCTTCCTTCTTTGTAGACTTGAAGAGAGAGAAGTAATTCAGTCTCTCCATTGTGTACAATGGCACAATACGAATGAAAGAATTCATAAACTCATCAAAAGACGAAGCCTTAATGCGGAAAAGGTAGCCACCTTCATAACTCTTCCTATCTTTCGTTACTTCAATACGACGACAATCCAACTTGTAGGTGAACTGATCAACAAGAGAATCATCACTGAATTGGAGGCGCCAAATATCCATGATTACATCACAAGCACGAATAGATACCTTCATATTGTTGTTATCTGCAATAACCTTCGGTGTCCACCAGTTACGAATATAAGGTAGATAACGGGATAAGGCAATAACCTTGTCAGACGAATACTCCTCCTTCAGTTCCAAATACCCCTTATAAAGAGCTTCAAGAGCAACATATTCAGCCAAGTCACGATGCTGCTTGTAATACGCTTTCTCTCTCAAACAGTCAGAAGAGTTATGGATATGCTTAGTTACACTGCACGCACTTAACAGGAGACGACGCTGGCTTTCTGTCAAAGCAAGCGAAGGATTATCGTAAAGACGATCAGCAAGACAATTCTCATCCCTCTGCTTATTCCAAATAAGGCATTCCAATAGAGCCTGTTGGGAAGCCCCACATGAAGAATTGAAGAGAGAGATGAAGGTGTCCTCGTTTAAGTAACCATACAGGTTCTTTCGAACAGATCGAATCTTGAGGTATCTCATGCAATAGTAACAGACATTAGGATCGTTAAGTTCCAGAAGACGTAACAGTCGCAGTGCATCCCCCCTACATACCAGAAGACGAGCAAAGCGGCATTTGGAGATTGAATCCATCTCCAAAACTTCATCATATAGCTGTGCTACAGCTTCATCAGGAAGAGAACAAAACACTTGGGAGACATCTTTGATGTCTTTTCCAATATATTGGGTGGCACTCATAGAAGAATCTAACTTCCTGTACCAAAAAAAGTAAAGATAAACTTTACGTAAGAACAAACACCAAAGAAAATTCTAGGAAAGTAAGAAACTGTCATTCCGATATACAGAATATTGTTCCTCTTCCAGCACTTGTTCAGCAATTCTACAATCCTCATGAATTGCTTCTTTTAATCCCTCCAGCGAAGAAAACTTGCTTTCAGTACGAATACTACCAAGAACCAACACTTTCAGATGTTCATCGTAAAAGTCTTTATCAAACGAGTGAAGAAGATGAACTTCTACAGATACTTCCTCGTTGTCAAAACTGGGATTCCTGCCAATATTGGCGACCATCTTATATACAACTCCTCGCAAACTAGTCCAACCGAAATAAACACCGACTTTAAAGTCACAAATTAGGTCCTGAATACCTTTGGTACACACATTCGCAGTAGGACAATCCAATAGTGTTGAGCCACGTTTGAAACCGTGAACAATAACTCCCTCCAACCTAACTGGATCAAGTTTTGTTATGCAACGAACTACACTCATAAAAATGAAGGAAAGGGGAAAAGACGGCGTTTCGGATGAAGTGTTTCTTTCATACTTCATAACGAATTTTGATTCACGGTATTTCCTTTAGCATTGGTACACTTAACACAAATATGATGAGATTGTATTTTGCAACCCTCTTATAAAACTTAACATTACAAAGCGGTGATGGAGTCCATAGACTTCAATATAGTCATATTAAAATCGAGAAATACTACTTGGTTCCATATTTAGAGTCAATGAAACGCCCATCGCTTCCTGATTCTCCACAATCAGAGACGATGGAGTATAAGCAGTCGTCAAAACCACTTTCAAAGTACTGGAAAATTGAGAAGAAGCATGAAACTTGTTATACCGGTGGACAGGTGGAGTTTCTCGCAAACATGAACGCTTTGGTTTGTTTGTGTAATGGAAATGTTGCCTTTCTCAATCTTGAAACTGGTATCGTTTCGTCTGTGCTTGTTGCTGAGGATACTGTAGGAAGTATATTGTTTTCTTGAATTATAGCCTGAATATGCCGAGGAGATCACTTGTTTTGCTGTCAGTCCCAATGGCCAGGAGATTATCACTGCAAGTCGAAATCAACTCCTCCGTGTGTGGAATATTGAAACGAAGACTATGCTAAAGACATGGAGAGCTCATGATGCACCAATTGCAAGCATGGCGTTTGATTCAACTGGAAAGCTCCTTATTACTGGAAGCGCTGATCATACAGCAAAGGTTTGGGACGTCGCAAAGGGATACTGCACACATAACTTTCGACATAGCTTTGGAGTGGTTGATCTTGTTACCTTTACCAAAGCTAACAAATCTCTCTATGCAATTACTTGTTGTGATGATCAAGTGATTCATGTTTGGGATCTGTATGCAAGCAAAGAGAGCCAGTTGATTGCAGAGCTTAAAGGGCATTTAAACTCAGTTACAAGTCTCTGCATGTGTAATGATAACCTTCTACTTTCTTCATCACGCGATAAAACTGTGATCCTGTGGGATCTTTCTTCTGGAACACAATTAAAGACATTTGTAGTATATGAAGCGATTGAATGTATTAAAGTGATTCCTAAATCGTTTTATCCAGGTTTAGGACTTCAACCAAAACGAGATGATGTATATGTTGCTTTGAGTGGTGAACGAGGTTTGGTTCATATTTGTCGGATCCGGGGAGGCATGGAAGGAACAAAGCGGATGTATCAATATGAAAATCTGATTGATTCTATCAATGATAATGAATTGATCTTTTTCAAGCGAGAAATGGAGAATTCGAAAGCTCATAACAATTCATATTATGCTTCACTGTTCACTCTTAAATCACTCATTCTTTGTGAAGATCACATTTCCATCATTGGTATAACAAACAGCAATAACTTCAAACTCTATTCGATTCACGATAAGACTCTATCCTATTCTCATACTGTGATCGGAAACAATGATGAAATTGTTGACCTGTGTTATGTTGGTGATTCCAATCATCTCGCTGTTGCCACAAATAGTTATGAGCTACGGCTTCTTTCCATTCCTACTTTCTCTTCCAATCTCCTCTATGGTCACCATGACACTATTCTATCTATCAAGGCTACACTTGACGGGCGTTTCATTCTCACATCATCCAAGGATAAAACAGTCCGTCTGTGGCATGTACCAACACGTATGTGTTTGGTAACATGTGAAGGACATTTCCAGGATGCTTCTTGTTGTGCTTTGGCTCAGCGAAGTCATTCATTGTCAAAGAGTCTAATGACAATGATATTTCGAGATGCACTGAGACTCGATTGCAACCACTCATATTCAGATGAACAACAGACTCAGATCTTGAGTGAATTGTTGGCAGATTCCGAGACTTTAATTGCACCCGAATTTTGGGTTTCAGGTAGTGAAGACAAGACTCTTAAATTGTGGGAGTTGTCCTCGGTATCTGAAGGTGTGATCCGAGGTGCTAAGATCACTGTAAAGGCTCATGATAAGAGCATAAATGCGGTGTGTATTGCGCCCAACGACAAACTTGTAGCCTCTTGCAGTATGGATAAGACCATTCGATTATGGTCACTGCCTAATCTTGCCCCTGTCATGACTCTAACAGGACACAAGAAAGGTGTGTGGGATATTTCATTCAGTACTCTGAATAGTGTCCTGCTGTCGTGTTCAGGAGATCAGACACTTCGTGTATGGAATGTGAAAGATGGTTCGACTTTGTATACAATTGAAGGATTCGATCACAGCGTAATTCTGTTGTAAGCCAATCACATGTAGTTACTGCGTTGTTCTTTCATTAGTTCCAATCTTCAGATTCTGTCGTGTGATAACGCAGGAATCATTAAAGTTAATACCATCGCATCCAAGGAAGTGGGAATGAATTGTGAGTTGAACTGTAGTGTGTTACGACAGTTGATGGACATCAGGATAAGATTTGGGCCTTAGCAGTACCCCAAGACAAATCCAATCAGGTTGATACGTTTGTGACTGGTTCAGCTGATGGAGATTTGATTGTGTGGAGAGATAACACAGCAGAACAGGAAGAAGAAGAATTATTGAAGCGAGAGGAAGAGTTTTTAAAGGAACAGGAATTCCAGAAATCTCTTCAACGAGGAGATTACAAGAATGCTTTGAAACTGGCTTTGGAGTTGAATAAGCCTTATAATTTCCGTGTATTAGTGGAGAAGATCATGAGAATGGAACCAGAGACTTATGAGAATACGTTGAAATCGTTACTTAGTGGATTATCTGTTGAAGATTTGAGTAAGCTGTTTGGTTATGTACGCGAATGGAATCTGATCAGTCGAACATTTGTACCTGCACAAGTTGTATTACGTATTCTGTTATTGGGATATCCATTCAACGTATTAGCTCAGATCAAAAATATTGAAGAACTGGTGAACACACTTCTGGCTTATAATAAGAGGCATATGGAGGTGGGTATTATGATTGGAGATAATGAATAGAGAACCGATCGGTTACTTCAGAATACGTATGTTGTGGATTATGTCCTACAGAATATGAATGTTTTAGAAGCAGAGTTTGAATATGGAAAAGATATGATATATAGTCCTTCCTTGAAACGTGATTTCTCATCTGATGGAGATTCTACATCAAAAAGGTCAAAGGTTTAGTCTTTTATTACTATTGTTTGTTGACTTAGAGATAGGAACAAACACCTTTCAAAGAGTAGACTTCTTATGACCAGGCTTCAACAACATATCTTCCCTCAGTCTTGATGTCATTCAGCATGTTTGTGGCTTCCTCC
>JABLTK010157395.1_pt1 | contig 16408 bp, 27 predicted proteins | sample 7160131 | NCBI WGS metagenome assembly JABLTK01 (sample SAMN14651221, study PRJNA627086) | human gut metagenome | isolation source: feces | host: Homo sapiens
AATTATAACATAGAGGATTGTTGAAATAAATCGAATAATTTGATTATTGAAGATAATAAGATAGTGGAAGGAGCGAAAAATGCCTTAAGTCTCAATGGTCATCACGAAGCTTCTTGGGTAAATTCGTTAACAGTGATACCGAAACAAGAATGGCTTCGGAAAAAAACGCAATATAAATCAAAGACATCGCGACAAGGATCTGAAAAAGTACACAAATCAATGCCATATCTTGTTGCATCCTATTTAAAAGATGGAGCAACGGCAAAAGAATTATGGAGGTTGTTTAGTGCGATGGGACCTATTCATTCTCTCGTTGTATATAAAGGAGGAGAAGCAACCGAATGGGTGAATCCATCTTCGTGTATAGTTCAGTTTGAGAGTGAGATTGTATGATTGGAAAATGGATGTGATGGATTAGTGTACAGAACGATGTAAGTTTTTCTTTACAACCTATCCACAATGGATGCGACAAGACCATGCTGTTGAGATTCGTGTAATGACAGAGATAGAGCAAATTCGATTTCAAAAACATCATTCTCCACCAATTCTAGATGAACCAGATGAAAAACGAAGACGTATTGGTTGATAATCATGTTTGTGGAAAACAAGAGAAGAAAAAAAAAGGATTTGGAAGGACGCAAATCTCAACTAAAGGAACCCCTATTAATGGTGACGATACCACCATCGAACAATGAGGGCAACAATAACAATACAAATAATAGTTGACAATGAGAACAATCGTCTCCGGATGTGAACATCTTTGTCATCATGGAATTTGGCAAATACAGTATCATCAACTTCAAACAATGAACTAGTTCGCGAAACAAACCGATTGAATGCATTTCCATCATTCTCGGACTTGTAGCCTGTTAACTTCTTCATGTAATCCATCAATCCTTTTTTCTTTGATTGCTTTGTTTTCCATTCAGATCCATCATAAAAATCGTTCCAACATTCATTTAACAGTCTACGTCGATATCCAGTGAAATTGTCCTTTAAGTACTTTGGGAGACCAATAATCCATGTAACACTCATGTAAGGATTACCACAGAATTTCCACTTGATTTGGGGGCATATCGTGATAGTACGATCAAAACACCCTGAAAAGAAATATTCGATAATATCAATAGTACTACTCACATCCAACTCTCGAAAGTTCATGCACCTTACCTTTAGAAGATACATACAATCATTCACATTAAACTGGACCAATTCAAATTTCATCGTCTTCATATAATATTCAACAACTGGAAACCAATAGGTGTTCTCTAGAATAATACACCAATTCTTCTCCACTTCACAGTTCGCTATATAGTTAGCCAATTCTTTCAAATAGACTGGAGAAATCATCGTATGCCATTCGGCCCTGACAATTTCTCGCAGTGTCAAGAGAACAAACTCATACTGTTGAAACTTCTCTGAAAGGGATGAACACACTTGTGAATGGTTGTTAAAGTATTCGTAACTGCAATGAATATCAAAATGACTAGTCCCAATATTGAGGCTATTCAGGAGATCTACAAACATCATGACGTTGTAACTCTCCCCTTTCTTCGTCATCATCACTTGTCCACCTTCCAATTCGTTTCTAATGGAAAAATGAGAATCGTACACAACCGCGGTTATTTCATCAAAAGAAACAAGAAAGAAATTCCGAGATGTATTCAATAACGGAACAAGGAGAACATACAAAAAAGTAGCAAACCCTCCCCAGATAGATGTAGTGAACATCCACTTTGTAAACGAACTTGTGTAATTAACAACAACACTCGGCCGAATGGTGAAGTCTCCATTGTACCATGCAGATGCCAACATTGCCAGATAGAAGGATGATAATACCATGCACAAGTGAAAGGTCGCTGGTTCGAATCCATCTTCTTCTGGAACCTGAAGCACTGAATCTTCTACGTCCGACTTCACTTCTTCAGGAGATTCTGAATGGATTCGATGGGCTATCCAGTAGCCAGCAACGACGAGAAGAAGAACGTTAATGATGGTAATGAGGTAATTGGAATAGGATTTGAACGGATTGCTGTTGGAATCAGGATTGGCCAAAAGAGAGAGGAATAAGTAGAAGACGATGATAAGGAAGAAGGTAGAAGCAGGCAAGAAACCTCGATTGATCTTCTCTGACATGGAGATGCCACAACATCTAGATGAGAGGGAGGAAGAATCGATACACAATGCCCATGAGAAGAGTAATAGTGATGGTAACGATATTGAAAGTAGAGATGTGTCCTGGGACTGAGAAGATGAAATAGCTGAGAGTGAATGAAACGAATAAAGGATACAATGAAATACAAAAACCGATGGAAACAATGAAGAAGAGAAGGCAAAGTGTGATGTACATCGATTTGTACTGATTAGCGCAACAACAGGTTTTATCTGTATATCTGTATCGATCCTATGGATAATAATAGACGAAGAGAGTTACATTCGTTTCATCGATCTTCATCAACAGCCAATCATGGAACGTGAATGCCATGTCCACCAGTGACATTGTTTGGAGGACAAGATAGAAAAATGATGCAACACGAGCGATATTGCGGAACACTCTTATGAATACACTAGACTGGACACACCAAACGAAGATATAGGCGAAGATTCCGACAACAAGAAGGAAAATAAGAAGGAATAGGTGATGAACAACTGGCCAAAAGAGTGTACATAATAACATGAAACCAAAAGATGCTACCATGGTCAATGAGACTCGGTAAATAATCTCGATCCCATGTCTTTTGAACATCTTATCCAGATTTGTATCAACAATCTACAGTTGATCTTCTACTTATCGAATACAGAATTATCCGATGGTAGATACTGAATAACAATACAAAAGACGACAGACAGCAAATAGACGGCGAAATAATTGTAGTTTGACATTTTCTTTCCTTTGTTACCCCAAAGTCCACAAAGAACTCCTGATAAGCAAGAAAAGATGCTAAATGGGCTTGGACACATGTTTTCTGGTGATTCATAAGAAACCGTATCTCTTCTTTTCGTGTTGGCAACAAAGAGAGATTAATACTATTGTACATTGGGTACGGCAATATATACTTTCTTTCCGCTTCCATCCTCTGCAACTGCTTCAATTAAATGAACGTTATGAAGCATTTGTATACCTGGAATCTGTGTTATTGGAGGAGATGTTGGTGTTGGATGAAGTGGCTGTGATTGTTGTGGTATGGATGATGTTGATTGTACAGGCTGTAATGTTGAAGGTAGAATGACGATAGGGTGTTGATTTGATAGAGGTTGTTGGGATCCAAGTTGAATTGGAGTAGGTGAGTGTGATGGGAGTTGAGCTGCCTGTTGAACTGGTTGAGGCTGTTGGGCTGAGCGTTGAACGGGTTGCTGAGCTGGTTGAAGCTGGTGGACTGACTGTGGTACAGATGGCTGCACTTGCTCCAAAGGTACTGGCTCTGTCTGTGGAGCTGAAATCCCATCTTCTTTGCTCTTCCCACAACAACAACACCCTCTCTCCTTTTCCTCCCCTATCTCTTCCTCCATCTCCATTCCCTCCATCTCCTCACCTAAGATATACGAAGCCATAATCCCTTCTGGCTCACAACAGGCACAACGACAACAGCAACAGCGATCTTCATCTTCCTCAACACAACATGAACAACAACCTCCTGTTTTGAAGGCAGCTTCTGGATCCACTTCACGACGAGGCTGATCATGTTCACCCAAGTAACGCCGCTGACGACGATAACGACGCAACTGAACAATCAAAACTGATAATCACTTAGATTCTTAATTATACATGCTAAAAACAATCCTGGAAGAAATGCCAATTCTAACCAACACAAAATCAAATATGTTCGAGAAAAAATGGAAAAGTTCTTCAGATGTACTTCAGATATGTATCGACTAGAGAAAACTGAGCCCACAATCATCCAAGAGAACTCAATAGCAAGAACAAAGATATACAAGATACTAAGAAGAGTAGTTAGACTTGATCGATGTCTACTCTTAAGAAATCGATTTCACCAATACTTTTTGGTTCGTTTCCACAAAAAGTAATAGCGAATAAAGAAGAACAAGAAAATGCCATGAATAAATCCAATAATTACACGAATCTAGACGTTATAGCTCCAACTCATATATACAAAGATCCAAAAGATGGCTTTCTGAGACAAATCGAAGTGACAATACACAATAAGAAGAATGAAATATACTACAGATGGAATAAAATTCAGTAGTGTATTAAAATAATGCAATAGAGGAGAGAGTGGAGCATTGGTTCGGAGTGGGGCATGGATAGGTTGCATGATATCGAGAATCCAACTCACAGGATTATGGAAACAAAATGAGAGACACTTCTTCTAGAAGCCAAAAATACTGCATGTTTTGACTCTCTCAATTATCTCATTAACAACTATGAATTGGATCCTTTCTGTACTATTCTTATTCGCTATTGCAACTTCTGAATATTATGTAGAGTATGGAGGATAAATGGATTCTGATGGATAGTTCTCTCGGAAATCTGAATTTGGACGAGTTCATGCGACTATCATCAGATGAATCGAACCAGCATCTCTTAGTTGGCTTTGTTTCGGAGAGTTGTAAGCGTTGCCAAGATTATTACTATCCTTTGGTTCAAGCACTTCATGCATTTCGAGGTGTTGATGTAATGACATTGTAACGAAGTTATGGATAGATTGTCATTGCAACCATGAATACTGCCGAAGCTGAAGGCCATTTTGGATCTTGTGACGTCAATACTGAGGCTGAACTTCCCGAATTCCGATTATATAAGGCTCACACTGGAGTCTGTTTGGAGAGTCCTGACAAACAATTCGATTTGAAATGGGTTGCCAAAGAACTAAATGTGAAAATGAAACCTTCTCGTTGGACAGAATTAACTGATAAGACATTCACCAAATTCGTTCATAACCCTAAAAAGAACTCTATAATTGAAGTTTACGCACCTCGCTGTATCTCTTGTCAAAACCAATATAATGATCTCGAACGAATTCTTGTTGCCTTTGACGTAGTTGTTGTTGTTTCGTATGATCCTAGTCTGAACCTGTTCAGTTCGGTAAGATTGATAGTGACCGATATCGTCATTTCTGTTCTCAATTCAATATGTCAACATTACCACACTTTTTGTATTATCCTATCGGGAAACCTTACACTGACAAACAGCCAACAGTACAAGGAGATACAGCAATGTTGGATTACTTCAATGGATTAATCGGTTGTAAGCGTGAGATCGATGGAAGGATTTCAGATCGATTTGGATTGGAGCGAAATATTACTCGCCAATTAGATCGGTTTATGAATGTAGAATTGATTGTAGATATACATTTTAGGGAGATTCAACTATGAAGATGTCTGTAATTGATGATGTAAAAAGTCATATGAAAGATTACAAGAATGCAAAACTGTATTTGCATGTAATGAAGAATGTGGTCGAAAAGGGAAAATCATTTTTGAAAGAAGAACGAAGCAAGCGAATGAAGAGTATTCGTGAAATGGGTGTGTTCCATAAGAAATATCCCATCAATAAGACCTATTTGAACATCATCAACTCATTCATGAAATATGATTTCTCAGGTCTGGTATCATTGAATGGAGACAACTTTGATAAGATTGTGAATGGAAAGAGAAATGTTTTGTGTGTCTTCTTTAAGAAGGATTGTGAGACTTGTGAAGAATTCAAGAAGGAATACATATCCTTGATAATCATGAGATAGTGATCACTTAACATCCAGAATGAAGCAGCAAATCATGGTGTTCCTGGAGTGGTCTTTGCATCGTTGAATGCTGACAAATACAATTTTATTGCTGTAAGTGATAGCTTAACAAGTGAAGAATAGAAACGATTCAATCATCACAAGAACCCATCGTTGAAATGGTTTGCAAAAGGAGCAGACGTGAATGTGAGTATTGTTAGATTAATATGATGAATAGACTCCTGAAGAAGTTCAGATCAAGCATACCAAGCAAGCTTTCTTGGAATTCTTAACAGATCGGATGGAGGGTGAGGATTCTTTGTAGAGAAGTGAGAAATAGATATGAAAGAAGCGGAGATTGAAGATGCTGAATTGTAAGGTGGTTTATTTGTTTGTTGATACCATTCCTTGTGGTACCATAAAGAGAGAAGAATACCGGAATGAACCCTCTTTGCGAATGACTTTACTCAGTACTAGGATTCAAACATGTAATAATACATGACCCATATTCCATAAGTCTATCAGAATTACTTTCATGGAAAGATGGAATAAGTCATTCCATTAGAAGGCATGCAAACCGAATTCTGGGACTTTAACCATTTTTACGATCAAATTATGATTTGGTCGTCATTGCATCAGATAATTAATAGTATCGTGCCTCAGAAAGTGGCACGGAATCTTGCAGATGTGATTTGTTTTGTTTGACAGTAATGGTGACTTGTAGACAGTATGAGTGTTAACAGTTCATCTCTCCTTATCAAGGGAATAGGTATAATTAAATTGATAAAGTTACTAAGTAGGTTGTATTCTAGTTGGAAGTTTCGTTGCTCTTATATATTTGGGTTGGAAAGACCGCCAACGTTACCTTCGTTCGCTCGATAACCCAACTCCCAGGGAATTGGAAACAATGTCTCCCAAGCAGGTAGAAACCATCGTTTCTTGTCACTTAGATTGCTATGTATTCAATGCTAATGACACGCACTTCAAGTCGTGTGATGGGTTGTTTGATGAGTTTCCACATGTACCTAAACTGTCCTAAAATTACTTATAGTCCAAAGATTATGCGAAAGCCTCTGTATGCATCGATGTGTCGTCTCATTGGAATCAACACCGGAGAATTTGAGTTGGATTCGTTTCATTCCTTCATTCTAGAGGAACTTACGAAGATTACAAGAGTCCTAATGAGTTTTTCACTCGCTCATTAAAGGAAGGGGTAGAATCGAAACGTGCTTCTTATCTTATAGGCACGTAAGATCATTCAACATGATCAAGTGTTGGTATCCCCATGTGATGGAACTGTATCTTACATGGATGTTAATCTTATTACCACTCCCAATCTTCAGGTTCACCAAGTAAAGGGAATTCGTTACTTGCTTAGCGACTTTTTAGGATGTTCTGTTCCCCATGATCGTGAATTCCACATTTTCTCCTGATTTTTAGATCCTACTCACAAATTATATACAATTACATTGTATTTATCACCTTCAGACTATCATCGTGTTCATTCTCCATGTTCATTCAGCATTCATGATCGTGTTCATTTTCCCGGCAAGCTGTTGCCAGTCAAGAATTATTTTGTTCAGAATGTGAAGAGTTTATTCACAATTAACGAACGAGTGGTTTTAACAGGAACCTGGAATCAGGGATTCTTCTCTCTTGGTATGGTTGGAGCCTATAATGTTGGTTCCATTTCATTAGCGAATTCTCAAGACTGTGATTTGCGTACAAATCGAATGCGAGGATACAGAAGAAGGAATCAGAACTACTGCTATCGAAAGCACTATTCTCCTTCTGTGGATGCATGTGCTGGAGATTTAGTTGGTACTTTTCATGTTTGTTTGGGTTGGGGGAATGAGAAGTAGTTGGGGTCTACTGTTGTGTTGGCATTTGAATCTGATGAATTCACTTGGACTGTGAAACCAGGCCAGAAAGTGAAAATGGGGCAAGCTCTGGGGTATGTTCGGTATTCACCTGAAGTAGAAGCAATTTGCTATGGAAATGAAGAATCAGAGTGTACGGTAGTGAAGATGGAAGAAGGGAGTGATTCGGATGAGCTGGAATCAGTCGGAGCTCCGGAGGAAGTGAATGTGATGGATGATGAATCCATTGAGTTAGAAGAGACAGAGAATTACAGGTTGGAGGAAGTGGAAGAAGAGGAGACTCAGGTCACTCCAGTATATCGAATGAAATCGGTTCGAAAGATCCTTGGTGGATTTGCGCAAAGGTCTTGATATGTTTGTTGATTCTTCATAACTCCTAAGTAGTCTTAAGAAACAAGCAAACTAAAACCATTAATGTACATCTCGTCCCCAACCAGGACAGTTCATATTCATATCCACTTCATCGTCATAAGTACACCCACAATAGATACAATAGAAATAAGTTGATCGTAGGTACCGAATCATCTTCTCTAAACATCCAGTCAATACTTCTACATCACAATCATCATCACCACTCAGTAACAGAGGATTTCTTCCTTTTCCATTCTCTTCGTCCAACATCTCAATGGCACTTTGAGCTTGCCTTAGATCCTTTAGCAAGTTTTTTCTATCTGCTTTTTGGCGAACATGCTGATCGTATTGCTGCTTCTTCATATTGTAGTATATTTGATTTCTTAGTATCCGAATATTCTTTTCGTATTCGGATTCTTCCCGTTGACGCTTTTCTTCCTCCTCATGACCGATCCCCACTTTATCATACTTCAATTTGATTGGAATTGGTTCTTTGATACCCTCAGCATCCTTACCCAGACCATCTCCCGGTTTGAAACCCATTTTCTGGAGCATTTTCATTCCGAAGGATTCATTTGAAATGGGTTTATTCAATCCCTGAAGCAGTATTTCCTGTGGATCGATGGAAACGGAATCAGCATAGTCTCGTTTTTCACCTTTTCGAAAAGCAGCCACGGAAGTCTGCCACTGCTGGTCCTCCTCTATCTTACGGGACTCGTTCTCCCTCATAAAGGCATCCATAGGGTCATAATCATCCATGACAACAATTATGTGATGTTTGCTGAAAGAGTGGGGAATTGTCTTTCCAGTCATCTCACAATGATCATTTCAATCTTTCATCCCAATGTCCCTTTCGCGGCTTTTTTCCCACCTTTTTTCTCACTTTGAGTTTATTCACCAGCAGTCATGGAGGGAAGGCGCCGCTCTAGGCGAAATGCTGATCGTTCAGCAAAAGCACGTCAAATGGTAAGTGGTTGTTTCGTTTCTTGTGATCTTGTAGCTGGAGGAGGATATGAAACAAGAATTACCAATTGTAGATTGGAGCGAGGATAAAGTGATCATTTAGATATCCAATGTGTATGATGAAGTAAGCACAGAGGAGCATGACAGGATTGTTCGTGATCGTATCAAAAATGGCCAGTTTGTTGTTGGAGATCGTATCTTATGCAGTTGAATTCTAATTCTGTAGGAGATGGCGATCCAATTGCGAATGAATATTATGATAACGGTGAAGATGAATTTGGCGAGGATCTTGTTGATGAGGATGGTTTGATTTGATATGTTTGGATTCCTTATAGACGATTTCTACCGAAATGGTGAATTAGCGAAGAAGTTCATGAAAATGGGCGAAAAATCGGCCAAAGAGAACTTAGGAACTGTTCGAGGCCGTATTGATCGAGCCTTCTTTTCGAGGGGTAAAGAGTTTTCAGCAGCAAAGAAAGAAGAGATCCCTACAAAGACGAAAGGAGTCATGGATGATGGTAAAAGCAGAGGAGAGACTTGATTTTCAGATCAGTTGGATGAACTTCTAAACTTCGATGAAGAAGAACCATCATCTGTAAAACGCCCTCAGGAATCTCTTGAAAGCAGACTGGAACCACTCTCAAAGAAGCTAGAAGTGGATGATGCAAGTGAATTACCTGAGATGGATGTGGAGGAGGTTAACCAACAAAGTATACTGAGTGAAGAGAATACTCCAATTGATCGAAATCTAATGAATGAATATGAGAAGATGAATCCTGTTTTGGCTCCAAAACCTGTCAGTATGGATGATGAGGAAATTATGGAATTACTGAACAGAGAGTTACCAGAAGAGCCAAAGCAGGATATAGAGGATTCTGAGTTGTTGGCTACCTTGGATGCTTTTGAGAAGTCTGAGACACATCAGAATATGAATAGTTCTCAGAGTGTGAATATATCAAGTCATTCCCAGAAGGTAACACCAGCTCAGTTCACGAAAGAGATCGAAGAGAATATTGATCGGGTATTGAGTGTAATTCAGCAGGACTCAACTCTTAACGATCTTCTGACAGATCAAATCCAATCAAAACCATCGATTCCATCTGCTTCTACTTCTGTTATAAAGACCGTGGATGGTATTTCTTCTGTTCGCTTTTATCTGATTGATATTTTTGAAGATCCTAATACCAGTCCAGGAGTATTGTATCTCTTTGGTCGAGTAGCCACAGGGAATTCCTTTGAGAGTGCATGTCTCATCATACAAAATGTACCCCATCATCTTTACTTTCTTCCTGCTGTATCTCCTTCAGGAGATCGTTACGATGTTAGTGAAGTGAAAGAGGAGATTCTAGATTCGATGAAGCATATCATCAAATCTCCAAGTGAAATAGCTTTTCGGATTGATCGAAAGAAGTATGCTTTTGAAATTGAAGGCATCCCAACTGAAGAAGTATCCATGTTTTTTGGAATGCCTAAAATCTAGACAGATTATATTCATGTGATGTATCCAGGTCGATACACACAACCAGTTTCGCTTCATGGTCGGAGTTATCAACATGTGTTTGGCACGACTACTTCGTAGTCATGTTCAGTTGTTTTGAATCGTAGAGCCACAGAGAGTTTCCTTATAACATTAGGAATCAAAGGTCCACAATGGATTGAAGTGAAGAATGTGAAGCTTCGAACGGAGAAGCGTTCGTTCTGTCAACATGAGTTTGAAGTGATGGATTGTCGATCGATTAGTGTTATTGAACATACTCCTGTTCCTTCTCTTCGAATGCTTTCTCTGAGTTTGGCTACAATCACTCAGAGTTCTACTAATCAAACAGTGGTTTGTGCTGCTTGTGCGACGGTATATGATCATGTTTCATGCACAACGACAACTCCAGATTATGCCAAGAAACCTCATCATAGTGCAAGTGTATTGTTTGGGTTGGTTTACCATTCTAGTGGATTTATCCAGCTTTCTCATATCCACTTCAGTTCCAATCTCAACTACAGAAAGACCGGTTGAATCCTCATATGATGAACACGGAGAGTGATCTACTTAGATCTCTGTTTGACTTCATTGCTTCAGAGGATCCTGATGTGATTGTGGGTCATAATATTCTTGGTAGTGATCTACCTGTACTCCAATCTCGTCTGCTGCGATTGAAGCTTAACCGTTCCAAACTAGGCAGACTTCGTCGAACCAGTCCAATCCCACGTGTACTAATGAATGAATTGCCTTCTGTTCTACTTAGTGGTCGACTCTGTGTTGATACGTATAGTTCAGCCAAGGAACTGACTCACGAGGAGGATTACTCACTCTCATATCTTGCTAAGAAGTTTGCAAATTTGTCGATTCAGGAATTTGAGAACCAACAAATCTCACTTCTGTATACTGATTCAAATCGACTTTCAGGACTTCTGAAGTCACTTATTCTCAATACGAATGCGATTGCTCAATTGTCTTTTGGTTTACAAATTCTCCCACTGACTCATCAAATTGCAACTATTTCTGGATTACCATGGAATCGTTGTCTTCGTTCAAATCGATCGGAAAGAGTTGAATATTACTTGCTTCATGGTTTCACACAATTAGGATTCATTGTACCTGATAAGAATGTGAAGCAGAAACTTGGAAAACGTAAAGCAAAGTATACAGGAGGTCTGGTATTGGAACCAAAAACAGGATTGTATGATGACTATGTGATTGTGTTGGATTTCAATTCATTGTATCCTTCAATCATTCAAGAGTTTAATCTGTGTTATACCACTGTCACACGAGCGAAACATAGTGATGAAGCCGAGAACACTGAAGAGGTGACTCCTACTGGACAGGATGATGATGGAGATGTTATTGTTACTGAAGATGCAGAGTTTACAAGTCGTTATTCATTGATATGAGTGATTGATAGTGCCCTCATTACCACCAACAGTACCAGAAGACCAATTGGCTCCTTTACCAAAAGTAGCTTTGATCCTGAGAGTTGACTCCTAGTTGATTCGATATCTAGTACAGAAACGTCGTGAGGTCAAATCTCTTATGAAACATGAAACTGATTCTTTGAAGATCACTCAATTGAATATCAAACAATTGGCTCTTAAGATTCTAGCCAATAGCATGTACGGATGTTTGGGATTCCATAACAGCCGATTTTGCGCCACCGAAATTGCGTCAACCGTAACAACCACAGGTCGTTTCATTCTTCATAACACACTAAAGCTAGCTGAGCAAGCTGGTTATGTGGTTGTGTACGGAGACACAGATTCAATTATGATTAACACTGGTACAAAGGATTATAAGGACTGTTTACGAATTGGTGAATTGTTAAAACGAGAAGTCAATCGAAGATACAAGTATCTTCAGATTGACATCGACTATGTGTTTCAGAAGATGTTACTTCTGAAGAAGAAGAAGTATGCTGCCTTGCGAGTTACAGGAGTCAATGATCAAGTCATCAAAACATCACAAGAAGTTAAAGGAATTGACTTGGTACGCAGAGATTGGTCTATTTTAACCAAATCTGCTGGATTTTATGTACTGAATATTCTGTTTTCTTGTTCTCGTGATGATTTCCGAGAACGAATCGGGAATTACTTGAAGAATCTATCAAATCAGATGAGGAACAATGAATTGAAATTAGAGGAATACACCATTACCAAATCACTTACACATTCATTACGAGATTATAACAATAAGAATAACATGAACAATCCTCATGTGATGGTTGCATTACGAATGCAAGCTAATGGTCAAATTATGAATATATCCTTATTCTTCATTCATTCAATAGGATCCTTCATTGTACGCTGGTGATTTCATTCGATATGTGATCTGTAAACCTTTGAATCCTCTCCAACGATCTTTGGGAGATCGTGCTTATAGTATCCCTGAGATTCGTGCATCCAATGGAACTCTTCAACCAGACATTGATTGGTATTTAAGGAATCAGTTGCTTCCCACAGTCAATCGGTTGATCAGTCCAATTGATGAGATTCCTCGGTCATATTTATGTGAGTGTCTGGGTCTTGAAGTCACCTCTGTGGAGGGTGAAGGTAGTGGTAGAGATGAGTTGAATTACATCAGTGCTTTTGTACCTCGTGTTAGAGTATAACTGAATGAAGTGATTGACAATTAGCGAACAGACTATGATGTGATGTATAGCCAGGCAGATCCCATTCTCATTCATTGTAAGGTATGCAACCGACAATTTTCATTCCGCGGAGAATTGCCGAAAGTGGCGGGAAGTGTTGGATTTGAATGTGATGTGAGTATTACGAATTGGTTTGATTTGTAGTGTGGCACTGTATTCCCTCAGAGTTATTTGCATTCTGTGTTGTTATTGTATGCTCGTCAAAGTATCAGCAAGTATTACTTGACAGGTTGGAAATGTAACGATGAAATGTGCGGATATCGGACAAATCGAATGGTAATGAAGAAATAGAAGAGTTATTGTGTAGAATTTGGCTGATAATCATTGTGGCATTCTCACATGTTCAGGAACGTTGGTTCGTGAAATTTCTGGGAAGCATGTGTATTTGAATCTGTGCTATGCAATTGCAACTGTGAAAGATATGAACATTGCGAAGGACATCCAATCGTTGCTGGATCGGTTGAGTTATGAATATATTGACATGAAAATCTTTCGGTATGTAGAATCAAATGTTTGTTGGAGAAAAGAACATGATACGAATGGAATTCCCATGAAGACATATTTATCCCATTTCCTGATTGTACATGGAAGATGACTTTAGAATATACATGATTCTCGCTAGGCTTTACATTCACTCAAATCCCATTCAAACACCACAGTCATTGTAATAGTCCATGCCAGAAACAAGACTACAATCAAATTTGAGAGCGTAAGGAACAGAGTAAAGATTCTCATTAACCGATCCCAAACGAAGAAATGATCCAACAAACAATTTAATCAAGTCCACACTTTTCAAGGACAAACACAATCACGAGAGACAGTGGATAGAGTAGCAATACTAATAATGCTGTCCACAAAGTCTGTGTAGTTTTCAACGATACGCAAACAATACAAATCTCCACGACAAGTACAGCAATCGTTTCTGCAGCAAATGTCCACTGTAATCCACGAATCGCAATAATCAACAAGAATACTCCTAAGCAAACAGTATTATTCATAATTGCTGATCCTTGCAATGTACAAATACTAATGGTGGATGCCTTTATAGTCTGTTTTGCAGCATAGTTAAATGAAGCAATGATCTCACTCAGATTACTAATTAATGGGGCAAGAATGAATGAAATGTAAAAACTATTAATATGAGTTCGTGTACCAAACACATCTAATAGATCCACAATGGGATCTGAAAACAATATCACTAACAATGTTCCTGCGATCATCATGGTGAATGCTCTCATTATGATACGATGCCGCTGCTGTTTAGGAGTCAGGTGACAAAGATCTTCTGGCATCTCTTCCTCTTCGTCATCCTCACATACTCCAGCAGGATCAACAGCCACATGTGTTAATTTTCCACTTCGTTTGTGTTCTACCAATGTCAGAATGAAATTGCAAAATTCGTCGAAATTTAGGGAATTGCTTCGATCCTTGTCGAACTCCCTCATAATCTCCTCCACTTCATTTACTGACATATCTTCTCCCAAATCTCGTAATAACACTCGAAGTTCAGGTACATTCAGAACACCATCTTTGTTAACATCGTATCGTAACCAGTAGCCACGAAGGAGAATTCGTGTGTGCTCTTTCACATCCTCAGGCAACAAAGGTGTTGAAGCATCAGTTGGCTGTGTGATTGACTAAATCATGACGATTTCTGGAATCGCAATTACTTCAATTTCACTGCACAAAACACCAGAAATATTAACCAAACCATTTCGAATGCTCTTTTTGATCAAATCCTGTTTCATTGCTTCACTCACAATGTTGGATTGAGAATGACGGTATTGTTGAACAAAGTACCAAATCATTACAATAAGAGCATAGTAACCGTGAAGGAGGCATATATATCATGATAAAGGATATGGCCAGACAGATGTAAGCAACAATGCTAACCCATTTTGAATACTTACCAGTATGTTCAGGAATGAAATTAGTGGCCTTTGGATGAATACGGATGAGAAGGAATACCTGAATAAAGAGATAAGTCAACATGGAAAGAATGATGAAGAGAATATTCTTCCTTACAATCTTATCGAGATTGATACCAGAGTGAGAGAACGATTTCTTGTCCTTATCCTGTAACTTGTGGAATTCCTATAGTGATATACATCACAAATTCCTTGCATCAGCTTTCACATCTAAGGGTCTTGAATATAATCCTTCACCCTTTTCATTTAGAGAAACACGTCCAGCAAAAATGCTCAATGCCCAAGGAATTGTGATGAGAAGAATAGTCGATCCAGAAAGTGCTCCAACACCAATGGAAATCTGTTTGGCAACGGTTGCTTGATCCCCCATTCCAGAGAAAAGGACTAGGAACTGAACAATACCGGATTGATATACCTATAGCAGAGTCCGGGACTGCTCCCAAGAACGGTAGCACAATACTTCCAATTAAGCCGGACCACTTAGGAACTAAGAGAAGGAGTTCACTTCCATCGGAAATTAGATTTGCTCCCTTACACAAAATGAAAGCATACACAAAGAAGAGAAATACCAGTTGGACCTAATTGTAACTCTCCATAATCATATCAACCATCCCATACCAAGTATTAGGTATTTCTTCCACATCTATGAACAATTTGGACAAGAAATCACCCATTACAATACCAAGAATGATAAAAACCTGTGTTGGATAGACCAATCAGGATCGAATATTCGAGCGTTTCAATAAATAATCTGTCAACATTCTCAATAACAAACAACCATAAACCTTCAACTCTTTCACAGTCTTCTTCTCACCATGTTTGGGCTGTTTTTTAGTCATTTTCTTGGCTCTAACTCTTCCAGTAGCTTTAGCTCGCTTATTCACTCTCACTAACACCAGAATAACAATGGCAATGACAACAATCACGACTACAATCACTGTCACAATCAGGGCAATCGACATACAGAGACCTGATGCATTCTTCCACACTCCATCTTCCGTTCCCAAAACACATTCTCGCTTCTGTGTGCCAACATAACTTCCTTGTGCAGAGCATTCATAAACAGCAACATCTCCGACAGCTGTTACAGGGAATAATCCTTCTGCTTTGCAGGTTCCTTTTCTCACTCCAATAGAAAGAGATACAAGAACGACTCCACTCTGATTCTCAGCATACACTGTAAACGCCTTGAGCTCTAATTCGCTTTGTGGTTTTCCTGATATTTCACCTGTTACAGAATTCAGTGTCAGCCCCGCGGGAAGTGTTACTCCTTGATCAAGATACCATTTCTCCACGATATTCTGATACACTGGTATTCCAGTAGTCACTTGAATACCGACTATGAACTGGAAGCGAGAATACTCGTAATGAACATCCAGAGGGAGAAGCTGTCGACAGTGATCCATCTTCACTTCACCCAACACACCTCCAGAACACTCACGATATGAATAACCACTGTAACCCTCAGG
>JABLTK010120540.1_pt1 | contig 16403 bp, 25 predicted proteins | sample 7160131 | NCBI WGS metagenome assembly JABLTK01 (sample SAMN14651221, study PRJNA627086) | human gut metagenome | isolation source: feces | host: Homo sapiens
ATCTCCTTCTTCCACGAACGCATCAAACCTTCAATAGGCCAGATAGCAGCATCAGCGAGACCACAGATGGTATGCATCTCAATTTGTGTACCAATCTCCATCAGCATATCAATCTCTCTCTCTTCCAACTGACCCCGTTCCATACGACACATGATGTCATACACCCATGGTAATCCCTCACGACATGGAGTACACTGACCACATGATTCATGCATATAGAAGTGAGAAAGATTACGAATTGCAGCCATCTACATATCACCACACTCCTTCGCACATACCATATCAGTTGACTTATCCATCACAATCACGGCAGCCGAACCCAGACCTGACTGGAAGGATCCAAGAGAATCATAATCCATTAGAGCCACATCACACATGGACTACATCTCATCATCTCCTCTCACTCTCACTTTGTTCAAAGCACGTGTTGATGCACCACCAGGAATCACAGCTTGTAGATTGTCCCAACCACCACGTACACCTCCCGCATGCTTCTCCAACAGATCCTTCAAAGGAATACTCATCTCCTCCTCGACGACACAAGGATTATTCACATGACCACTGATCGCAAACAGCTTCACACCTGCATTGTTCTTGCGACCCAAGCTGCTGAACCACTCTGGACCACGACGGAGGATGGTAGGCGATACCGATACCGTTTCACAATTCGTTACTGTCGTTGGACAACCATACAGACCCGCATTGGCAGGGAATGGAGGCTTCAGACGAGGCTTACCCTGCTTACCCTCCAATGACTCCAACTGAGCACTCTCCTCTCCACACACGTAGGCTCCAGCTCCACGATGAACAAACACATCGAAATTGTATCCACTACCACAAGCATTACGACCTAGGAATCTGAATATCACATTCATTCCATCATTCTTACCCCTTCTCGTATGCTTCATGAATAGCTTCTTCTAAACGAACCGACTCGTTGTAGAACTCACCACGGATATAGATGTAGGCAGCACGAGCATGCATAGCATAACCAGCCACCAAACAACCCTCCACCAACGCATGAGGATCCTTTCGAATGATCTCACGATCCTTACAGGTTCCAGGCTCTGATTCATCACAATTCACAACAAGGAAGTTTGGACGACCATCCTTTGATACTTTGGGCATGAAACTCCACTTCAAACCAGAAGGGAACGCAGCACCTCCACGTCCTCGAAGACCCGAAGCCTTGATATCCGCAATAATCTGATCAGGACCCATTTCAAGCAACTCCTTTGTCTTATACCAGAAACCACGTTCCATGGCACTTTCGATGTGATAGTCATAATTGTTGTACAGATTTGTGAAGATACGATCATAATCCTATCCATTTACACTCAAAACTCCTCTCAGTACCTTCAAACCTCCATGAGATACATCTACTGGCGGTGTTTGGGGTGCATTTGCTGCAGGAGCAGGTCCAGCAGCAAAAGAACGAAGTGCAACTCGTGATACTCCGGATCTACTCACTACACAAATTAGATTGTACATCCCACTCACACGTACAGTAAGAACCGATTCCTCTTCTCAAAACAGCCTGCATTCTTAAATCCAGAGCACAATAATCGGAAAAGAGATGTATGTCGTTGCGCAGTTGTTGTGCTTTTGAACCAAAACTGAGAGGCTGAGATTTCATCAACCGACTATACTGAACATAGGGTAACTTGTGAAATGGACCAAAGACGCTTATTAGTAGAATCGAATAGAGGAAGGATCCATTCTTGGTTGATTGAGAGGTTTACAACTTTTTTCCCTAATTACTGTGCTTCTATGTACTCGTCACCTGTGTACACATATCAGGAAGATTCGAAGTTTTATGAGGTGCTTGTGCTTGTTCTTTTTCATTCATAGAGATTCATCGAGTCGTTTATCGAATGGGCATCACATATTCTGAATAAGACTATTTCTGGAGATGTTTTTGTTCTCTTATCCGATGGTCACGTATGAATCTCGATTTCTCTACAAACTAGTTGCTATGCGACCTCATCATGTATATATTCCCGCAGTTTCGTAATGACCTTATACAATCAGGAATTGGTGGGATGCCTATCTTCCATGTGACAATTAGATCTGTGGAATGGAAACTTTATAATGATCTACTATCTTCTCTGTGATCGATTAGAACTGGATGAAAGTCATCGAGTGACGCAAGAAATTATTGAATCCCAATCTGTATACAATTCAATTGCTTGATAATTTAGCTGGATCAACTGGTTCATGTCCTGGAAGATCTTATCTCAGCTATTTTGAAATACTACAGTCCAACATATCTAAATCTTCCTAATATCTTGTATCGTCGTAATTTCTAATATCGTTTCTTAGGGTTAGGACGTAGTCAACAGTATTGGCTGGCGTATGACTCGACTCAATATTCAAATCCTTATCCTCATGGTATATATCCCCAAGGTTACTCAGCTCCAATGTATGTTATTCCTGAAGTTCATGTGTCACCAACCTTTGTACCAAGTGAACCTGAAGATATTCGTTCTATTCCAAGTATATCTACTTCTTCACAAAGTGAGACCCATCTTTTTAAGAGTGAAGAAGTGTCTAATCAATTGAAGTGTCAGCAATTCTTTTTAGATCAGTTAGAGAACAAAATGCCGAATGAAGATTATGAACTCATGGGCTATGGAAATGGAGGATATCAAGTGGAGGAACCGAAAACGACTACTGTTTCTCAATCGAATAATAAGAAGAAGCTTAGTAAGAACTTTGGGAATAATTTATGGATAGCTAAACTGGCGATTCTTGGATCATCGCTTATTGCGGCCACCGGAATTGCTTTGGGAGTAGCTACAGCTGTTTCGAAGTCTAAAAAGAAGTAAATGAGATGTTTCTTGTAGTAACAAAACGAAGAAAGGACAATTACAAACCCACTTCTTTCCATTGCTCAGGTGAGATCATGGTAGGTGCAGAAGTAAGAAGATCTGCTCCAGTGATACTCTTTGGAAATGCGATTTCATCACGGATCGAGTTATGATCTCTCAGAATAGCCAGAAGTCGATCAATTCCAATAGCAAAACCACCGTGAGGAGGACAACCATGTTTCAACGCATTTAACAAATGATCAAACTAGAGTTCACTTTCATTCTCAAATCTACCACAGACGTGTCTTGAATACCTAAGAGTTCTTTCATAATATAATATTGAAGTTGATAATCATGAATACGCAGAGATCTATTTATCACACTCCCTTCTCATTCAAACCCTCCTCCAATCTCATTCCCATTCAATACCAGGTCACATCCAGTTGAATGTATTTTCATTACATCAATCTTCTTTATTGCTTCTACATCCTGAACCTCTAAAGGAGCTGTAAATGGATGATGTGTCGATTTGAGAGTACCATTACTTGTATATTCAAACAACGGGAACTCATTAACCCACAAAAATTGCAATGGTGTGGATACAGACCTAATCTCATCAAAAGATTTCAGAATCTTCTTTTCCTGACCATAACTCCATAATGTCACACGTAATTTTCCAAGTAAGGATTCCAATACAAACCGATTCAGCTTCGAATCTTCCTTCTTTTCAAGTCCAAATATGATCAGATCTCCATCTTGGATAGGAATCTCTTTCTCTATTAGTGACTCTGTAAGAGAGGTATTGATTAGTCGATCATTGTTAACAATCAATCTTCCATTACTTATTTCACTCTATGCATCAAAATGAATTTCAAAAATCACTCTGAGAATGATAGTCGATTTGTCTGTATTACTCTCCATGGTTTTCAGCATCTGCTTGAGTTTGGAATTGGAGAGTGTTTTTGCCATTCCTGGAAAACATAACATTTGGATTTTGTCAAAAGAACTTGATTGACAGAGAGACACAGGAAGAGAATGGATTGTCATTGGAATTCGAAGATCTGGTTTGTCTGAACCATATTTGACTAGTGCATCATCATAGGAAATGGATGAAAAGGAAATTGGATTCAAAATCCCAACCGACCGACAGGTTTCTTGAAGAAGGCATTCTACAACGTTCTTTACTTGCTATTCATTATGCGATATTTAAATACTTGCATTCATATCAGTTACATAAGCCATTTCCATATCAAATTGAGTGAATTCGAGTTGACGATCTTTTCGGCCACTCTCATTCCGAAAGCATCGTGCAATCTGATAATACTTCTCAATACCACTCGCCATGAGAATCTGCTTGTATTGTTGAGGAGATTGGGATAGAGCGTATCCACCCCCCGGAACGAGAGGAGTTGGAACATAAAACTCATGAGCTCCCTAGTAATCACAAAATGAAACAAAAATGACCTCGGGAGACGATCGCGTTAGCAACGGTGTTTCAACCTCTGTGAATGCTTGTTTTGATATAGAATCGCGTAGAGCTCGAAGAAAATCTGATCGAAAACGGATTTCATCCAAGTATTCAGGATGACGAAGAGTTAAATGACGATACTTCGACAAAATTTCGTCCTTTGGGAGTTTTCCATGATACTAGAAATCATATGAAAGCCATACAAGAACAGAGAAAGGAAGATCGATAGCTTTGTTCAAAAGATATAGGTGATCTCCCTTGATTTCGATTTCTCCAGTCTTCATTTTGGGATTCACAGCATCTTCAGGACGTTTCTGAACCTACAATGAATGACAATCCAAATTGCTACAGTACCCGTCACACAGACTGAACTTTCCAATGGAATCGATTTAATAATCTCTTCTGCTATACATTACACTTCATTCCCTTTCTTACTCTCCTTATTACAAGGAAACAATGTCTGTACCATTCCCGACCCATCCCTTAGAACAATAAACACAGAATCCTTCATTACTCGAATGGAACTCACCCATCCAGCAGTTGTAACCTTACGACAAAGATCTGAGGAAGTGAGCGAACTACAAGGACACGATTTCAATGGCTTGGGCCAATGACTTGGATCTCGAGAAATGTCAAATACTGATGAAAGTCCTCTCCTAGGATATCGGAAACACCGAGAGATAGACAACTTCCCGATTCTGCCCAGCATTTTGACACTATTCGCTCTCCAGAAATCAGTGTGATTATTGTCATGACAAAAATCGAGCTCTTTTCAGTTGTCAATCATTCTTGGATAGTATTGTTTTCATGAATGAATTGAAATTTCTGAAATAGTATGTTACAACAAATAGCTATTGTTGCTAATCAATTATACAAGAAATCACATTGTCCCCAAAGATAAGGAAGTGAATTATTAGTCCAAAATGCAATGACAAAGTGATTTAGATTGTTGATGAAGCAGGAACACAAGATGACTCCTAATAGAATTCCATTAATTGGAACTATATGAGGCGTTTAGGAAGGGACATTTGGGAGTATGGGCTAATTGCGACCCCCAGAACCCAATTGTCAGAACAAACTCCTCAATCCTCTTGAGGGAATGGAAGTTGCAGAAATCAAAGAGGCTGAGTTCCTAACAATTTCAGAGAGTCTTCGGATTTTGAAGTCCGATAGGATGTAATGACGATTTCTTTCTATGATTTGTATAGTTGCAATTCTGATGAATCATTTATTCGAGGAATGGAGGGACAGGGATCTTCAGCGTCTAAAGAGCTTTCGAAGGCCCTGAAAGGAGTTAAATTATGGTATATCAAGCAGTGTACACAACAAAGTGATGAAACGGTGATGCGTGATTTGCTACTTCCTTTTATGGAACCCATTATTCTTCGAAATAAGGTATGAGGATGTGAAATCAAATATTGTAATTAGGGGGAGTACAGTCCGCAATTCAGTCGTTACCGTCGCTTCATTCTATGGTCATTTATTTGCTTGTATTCTAAAGATCTTTCTGTATTATTTCGTTCCTGGATTCAGATGGATCCAGACAACAAGTAGTTGTTGCTTAATCCCATAACACATAGACTGTGGATTTTCCAGGTATTTACGGTGTTGTGTTCCATTTACGAGAACTGTAATCTGATCTACGCCATTCAACATAAGGAGACTCCCAAAGCTCCCTCACCACTCATCCAAGTTCTTGAAGAACAGAAATTGGATGTAGTGATATTGTTTGAGTCTCAATGATAGAATCACTCCTTTGATGAAACTGTTCTCCGGAGTCATCCATTTGATTCTCTCCCAACTTTGCATACAATTACATTATCCATTTTAGCATCCCACCCAGAAGAAGTAAATCATCGTTGGCTTCTTCCTGTATTCAACGGGTCTGTTTATCTATTACGTCATCTCGTTGATGCAGGTATTGGTTCTTGTACTCGTTCTCTCCTCACTGAATACAAGTCTTGTATGCATTACTTCACTGTAGCGTGAGGGTGTGATCATTGGATGAGGAATAGTGTTCAAGGAGGAAAGAATCCTTTGATACAAGACCTACAACGATGCGTAGAACATACTCATCAGTATTATGAATCTCTTCTTAAACAAGTGGAAGAACAAAATCATTGGGCTGATGAATCAAAGTGAGAGATGGTATGATCGTATCATTCTAGAAGATATATGCTTGCAGAACACATTCAATCAATCATGCAATGTTGTATTCAAGATTATTCTCTATTTCTTCCTGATCTATCTCTACGGACGACTGCATCAACTTGTTCTTCTTCAGCTGTTTCTCTTCTTCAAGGTCTTCTGAATACTGTTATCGTTCTTCCTATTTTTCACCTCTAGGGAGAAATAAAGGATGAGAAGGATAAAGTAACCTACTATTCTCTGTTACGTGTTCTTCTGACTAAGCTTGCTCGTCTGAGTGATTCTCAACTTCATCAGTTCGCTTCTTCCCATTGTCATGAACTCCTCTCATTGAGTATGACTACTACACGTGGCTTCAAGGATATCAGTGGTACTCCCAAAGAACTTCGATCCTCCTTGATGGGAGATGTGTTTAGCATTGCTGCTGGACTAGCTCGTTGTGCCATTGCTGAAGCAGCTCCAAGTGCTTTAGCCGATTACACGGAGACTCTTCTTGGAGATAGTGAGATTGATACGAATCCAAGTCGTGAAACGACTGCTGCTATTCTTTCAGTTTGCATGGAACGAGAACCACTGTCTGTGTTACACACACTTCTCAATCGCTTGGGTCCAACGACATCGATAACTATCATTGTAACAATTGGTGAGTTTTGTAATCATTCTTCAAAACCACTCTCTGAAACATTCTCTCGAGAACTCTCTCAAGCATTACCTCGTCTAATTAGTATGAACAAACAAGTCACATATCGTCTTCTTGATACATTCACACAAATTGTTCGTTGTCTTCGTATATCATGAATCTCATTGTCACATATAGCTGTGTCTTCTGTTCTTACTCAATTATGCATTCCTAAACCTCCCTTACATGCTCAAGAGACCTATATTGCATGTATCCAAGCTGCTCTTCAAGAAGGAGCCACTCAGCCTGATCAAGTTGATATTGTGTGTCATCATCTCCTTTATGACTCTCTGTTGCGTTGAAGAATTCTTATGATTTATAGACTTGTGACGCAGCAAGCCATTAAGAAATGGAATGCGACGGATCATGAGACCTATCCATTACTGGCTGAAGCTCTATGGCGCTCTCTGAATGAAACTCCTTCTCTTCAATCTGAAGTTGCATCAATTCTTCCACTTGTTGGAAAGCCTTTGTTCCATCTCCTCTCTCAAGCTATCACACAGTCATCTCAATCTGTGATTCAAGAGTCCATTCACTTATTACCATATGAAGTATTGGCCAAGTACCCACCAGATATGGTGGAATCTCTCCTTCCTCCAACAGAGTTGATTACTGTTGGATCTCTACATGATCAGATCGCCTCATTCCCATTTCTCCTCCAGACAATTCTACATGGTATCTTTATTCAGCACCAGCGTACTACCATTGAAACAGAGATTCAAGCTCTTCTTTGTTTCCCTATCTCTCTAATAGAACCCTTATTGTTTATCATCCTTCAGTGTCTTGATAGTTGCTTACGGTTTAATTCTTATAATACTGTTATTGAACTGTTCGTAACTATCCCTTCACAAGAAGAGACCGTTTCTTCAAAACCTGTTATCACTTCCATTCTCTCATCAGAACAGAAGTCCATGATTGAATCCACACTAATCCTCCTCCCTTGTACTTTGATTCAAGACCGTTCTGATCTCTCAAAATCCTCACTTATCCAATTCAGTGATTCATTATACCGTGTCCTTCGTTTCTACAACGAGAAGTCATCTTTGATTCCATCTCGAATAACAGAACTGGATTCAACACAAGAACAACGCCGAGAGAATGCAATCCAAGTGATCCAAGGAATAGGAGCACCTATCCTAGTTGAGTTATCTCGAATGAAGATTAAAGTACTTACTTCCACTCCATTCTTAGATCGTTTTGTTGCAGAACTGACGACCTATTGTAATGACAATCAATCAACCTTTGGCTTATCTCTTATTCTCTTCTACTGTCGTTATCTTGGGGAGAAACTTGATGAATCACATGTTCCATATTTATTTGATCGTCTGCTTCCTTCTTTTCTTGAATTAGCTCAGAAACCAGTGTGTGAATCGATTGAATGTAGTTTTGAAAAGGTGATAATCAATTCATTCCCTAACGATTAGACTCTTCTGCTATTCATTGTTCGAAATATTCCAAACGATACACAAGTTGCGTCAATTCTCGATGCATTCGCAGAGCGGCTTGAAAGAGCAGAACATGTAAAAATGAAGATTCTTTACTATCATAGGATAATAATGACTTATTCCAGTTCCTACGTACTGTTATTTTATGTAGACAACAGGCAGTTAAGTTGGTTAAACCAACAACGTATTTGAGAATCAAAAAGCATGCTCATTTTGGTGGAGTAACATATAGATTCTTGGATACTGTACTTTATCATACAGAAGATACCGATGCTTATCTTGCACTCCAACGAATATGTTCGACTTTAAATATGTGATATTCATTGTTTGTTGAGAGTGACACAAATTGGGGCGATTTCGTTTGAACAAAAAGAAGTATCTCTCTTCTCTTCCCATGAATATCGTTGCAGATAGGTTCATACTGGAATCAATAGTATTATTTATAGACCGATTGAAACGGAAATCAATGGTAGTCCTTTGATTATCCGCCCTCTTGGTGCTGGAAGGGAAGTGGGAAGATCTTGCATCTATCTAAGTTTCAAAGGAAAGGTTGTTTTGTTCGATTGTGGTATTCTTCCCAGGTATTGTTTACTGCAAATCTATTGAACTTTAGTTGTACAGGACGTGGTTCACTACCCTTTTTGGATACAATTGAAGATGAACACGTTGATCTTGTATTGATCTCTCATTTTCATTTGGATCACTGCGGTGCCCTTCCTGTTTTGCCAAGTACTTTCTTTTTCGTTGAATGAATGTATAGAACGTATGTTCTTTCATACTGCTGGTCAAGGTCATCCTTCAACTGAGATTCTGATGACTCTTCCAACTCGTGAGATCATGAAAGGTCTTCTCGCGGATTTCTTATCGATTTCTTATGCAGATACAAAAGATGAAGGTATTTACGATGTCAAGGACTTGGATACGTGTGTGAATCTTATGCATACCATCAACTATCATGAAGAACGCTGGCACAACGGTATCAAGATCACCTGTTATCAAGCAGGACATGTTCTGGGAGCAGCCATGTTCTGTGTCGAGATTGATAGTGTTCGTGTTCTGTATACTCTATTGTCTCTCTTTCCCATAGATATACTGGTGATTTCTCTCGAGAAGAGGATCGTCATCTCCCTGCTGCTGTGGTTCCTCCCTTCCATCCAAATATAGTTATCTCCGAGAGTACTTATGGTCGTACGAATCATGATAGTCGTCGTCAACGAGAGGCTGAATTAGTGAGTATGATTGATTGAGGAATTGAAGTGTAGGTGCCGTTGCTACCACTCTTAGTAAACGAGGAAAAGTATTGATTCCCGTGTTTGCACTTGGTCGAACACAAGAGTTGCTTCTTCTGTTAGATGAGTATTGGGAAACGCATCCTCAAATCCGGCGTCTTGGAAGTATCGTATATTTGAACACTCTGGCCCGAAAGAGTATGATGTTATTCAAAGAATCCATTAATATGATGAATGATACAATTCGAAACACTATTAGTGACCATAATCCCTTCGATTTCAGGAATGTTACAATGCCTGATAAAGTCGATGAATGGTTAAGTACTGATCTAAGTAAGATCTCTCCTTGTGTGATTCTTTGTTCACCTGCTATGATGGAAAATGGAACATCACGAATGGTTCTTGAAAAGTTAGCAAGTGGTGAAAATAATCGTGTGATTTTGACTGGGTATTGTATGGTGGTACTGGAAAATGATTGGATTGAAATCTAGGATACAATTGCTCGTCGTTTACGTGAGAATGAATCTGAGATTCCTGTATTGAATGGTCGTCCGAATGAAACGATCAAAGTGAATTGTCAAGTTAATACTATTTCGTTTTCTGCTCATTCTGACTACAAGGGAACTCGATCTCTGATCCATGATCTCCAACCTGATCACGTTGTATTTGGTTCTTCCTTTCTCACTCATTCATTCATAGTTCATGGTGAAGCTTCGAAAATGGATGATCTAGCCACAGGATTGAAGATGGATTTAGCAGATCGATACAATCAAGGACTCTTGGATGTTCAAATGAGCAGGATTCTTCATTCGTAGTTCTATACTCCTGAGAATATGAAATCACTTCAATTCAGTTATAACCCTCCCAAATTCGTTAAGATTATTGGCAGAGCGGCGGATCGGCAATGGGCTTCGAATACTGTAGTAAATGGAGTGTTGGTGAAGGAGAATTTCAAATATCAGTTGATTGATGCTCAGTAGACGTTGTAAAATGAGTTGAGCATTAGAGACATTGACACATTCACAAAACTAAAATTGTGCCGAATTCTGTACCGACAGCATTTTAAGAGTCGTTTGGATTTGGCAGGGATCTTCACGATCTGTTCTTTATCAGGAAAAAAAGTTGAATTAGTAAGGATAATGATGAACTGTGAGATTAGAATGCTGACAAGACAGCAGTGGTGATGAATGAGATTACATGCATCCTTCAAAAATCCAATAATCACATTTTTGAGTATATTATGGAGTGGTGCAGTAGTTATGAGAATGATTTGATGGCCAATTCATTGTTAATGCTCATTCTTCAACAAGATGCAAACATTCTATCTCCAGTTGTTCGATATGTTAATGAGTTTTTACGAATTAGGATAGTCATCCACTCTGTGATATTCCACCTGAAGGAGGTAATATGCAGATTCCATCCTGTGTTCCTGTGGTGGATTCCTCGTTATCAGATATTGTCAAAGAAGTATTAGAGGAACAAGTAAGACCTTCGTGGTGTTGTTTATATAGTTTGGTTCTATCATGGAGGATGCTGATGGAAATGGGTGGACAATTAAGTTGCCTACAAAAGTCGAAATTCATGTAACTGTAGATACGTGGGAAGTCGATTGTTCAAACGAAGAGATAAAGAAGGCTGTAGAAGAATCAATAAGTTCTGTTGTCAATTATATGTGATTCTGTTGTTTGTTGATAGTATTCAAATTGGGTCTCTTTTTGTTCAAGATGCCCCAGTAATTGAAACTCAAGTTTCTCTTCAAGAGTAGTTCCTTTCATACTGTAAATATGAGTACGAACGAAGGAGCTGTTCAACAACCTGTTGAAGCAACAGAAAGCAAGAAAGAAAAGGGAGTGAGTAAAGCGACTGCTCAGAAGCTCCTCGCCAAGTACAAGCTACTTCAGGTGAGACATTTGGATTGTTCTAAGGAATAGAGTGAGTATGAATCGCTGAAGCAGACGAATGCAAATCTTCAACAAGAAGTGGCAAAATACAATGAAAAAGATATAAATGGTATGCAAGACCAATTGAAAGAGAGTCAAGCGCTAATTGATGATTTAAGGAAGATGGTTGACGTATCCTCGAAGGAAAGCAGTGCAAAGGATGATCAAATTCAAGGGCTTCAACATCAAGTGGAAATACTTCAACGTCAGTTACAAACAATTCAGACTGAAAATGAGTCCTTAAAAGCTTCCAAATCCCAAGTAGCGAAGACAGTAGAATTCAAGCAGCAAGCACGAACTGCTCAACGTATTTCCGAACTAGAGGCCGAACTGGAAGTGGCAAACAAACGAGCAGCAGATGTTCTCGAAGAGGGAAAAGGTTTAGCTAAAAAACAGCTGGAAATTGAAACAAAGGATCGTGCATTGAAAGCGAAGTTGCGTGAACGTAGTGAAGAGCTTGAGAAGACAAAGAAACAGTTGAGTGATGCATCGTTCCGATTAGAAAAGACAACAGAAACAGTAAAACGTCTTCAAGATGAATTGGCAAGTGCTACAAGTTCACAGAGCAGTAATGGGAAGCGATTAGACGAATTGCAACGTCAGTATGACAATCTCAAGCAATTGCATGAAGAGCGGGAGAAACTGTATTTGTCTTTGAAACAAGAGTCTCAGGATTCTGCCACATCTCTAGAGCAAGTGACAGCAGAGTGTGCGAAAGCGAAAGAGGATTTGGAGCACATTCAAGCCGAACAGGAGGTAAGTGTGGCTCATATGAAGCAGATGGAGGAACTAGTTGCTCAGAGCACTGAGGCCTATAACAAACTACAGCAAGAGATGAATATGCGTGAACATGAGTTGGAATCCTCGGTGGAGAAACTTCAGGAGGAGCGTCGATTGCTGACAGACCGTTTGAGCCGACAAGAGCAGGAGGTATCAGAACATACGATCGGTCTGGTGAAGGAACTAGAGAAGGAGCGTCGAAAGAAGACAGAGTTGATGCAGACGGTGGCTGAGTTGCAGAGTGAAGTGAAGATGTTACGAGCATCAAATACAGCGATCACCTCTTCGCATTCGCAAGTAGAGACAGAAACAGAATCAAAGCTGATGGAAGCAGAGAAACGAGCAGCAACTCTGGAGTCAGAGAACTCTTCATTGCGTCTTACTGTTGCAGAGAAGGAGAAGGCATTGATAGAGGCAAAACAGCAAGAGGAGTTTCATCAGCAAGAGAAGGAGACAGAGGAGACACAATGGAAGAAAGAGTTGCAGGAGGTGCGACTTGAACTGGCAAGGGAGCGCGAAGCGATTCGTCATCGTGAAGTGAGTCAAGCGAACGAAGTACGACTCGCTCAGAGCCAGTTCGAACTCATCAATACAAAGTATGAAGAGACTGTGAAGCTGGTGGCTTTATTGCGAAAACAACTTCAGGACCAGACAGTAAAGCCACACTCTGAGCCATCTACCCAGGAATCGGTAACGACATCTGAAGTACCACTTCCACTGTTCTCGGCTCCGACAGGATCTGCGGGGAATCCTTCAATTGCGCGGCTGAAGGAACTGGAGCAGCAGCTGAGAGCGAAGGAAGGAAGGTTAACAGCATCCGAAACGGCATTAGAGAGACTCCGTCGAGACACAGAACGGAGTGCAAGTGAGTTGCTGGATTTGAAACGAGAGAATGATGAGTTGATGAAACAAGTTGTTAGTATGGAGAGTTTGAGAGAGGAATACAAGACTTGTGTTCTGAAGTATAATAAGATGGTTGAAGAATACGATACGATGCGTTCAGATTTAATGGATATGCGGGATGAACGAGTTGATGATGAAAATGAGTGTAATATATAGGACTTATACAAACAACAGTTAAAACAGGCATTTTCTCTTCCACGAAGTGAATCTGTCGAGAGTCAGTGATTTAATGTACTATAGTTGTGGGATGTTTGTTATATGACTCCAAAATAGGTTCGTTTTTTGTGATTTGCCTTATTGTACATAATAGATCCTATTCTCTATATACGGATCTTGTTTATCTTAGAATACTATGCTGTATACAGAGAAAGAGAAATACAAATCAAGAGAATCGTAGTGATGTAACAAGTCGGTGAAGTCTAGAAGAACGATCTTCTCTCTTGTAACCATAGTTTTATTCGCATTACGAGCATGGATAATGTTCTACTTGATGCACTTAGCTTCCTCGGGGGTTTATTCGGTTCTTACCATTTCTTTCTTTCTCTGCGTAATAACAGCACTCATGTTCTTTGGTTCGTGTGATTGCTAGAGATGATGAATAGGTTGGTCTCTCTCCTCAAAACAATATGCAATCAGTTCATTGTTTTCATACTGGAAGATTGTTATTGTATGTGCAGCGCTCAAATCACTTCAAATGTATCTTTGGGTTGGTGCTTTGGCATCATGTGGTCCTGTGATATTTGTGTTCTTTGAACAGAGTCCCAAAGTTGCGTTTGTGATCGTAGGATTGATTGCTCATTCGTACTCCAGCAATCGTATTCGTTATTAATATTTGAGACTGTAGGATTGATCTATCTCCTTGGAGTGATTATTACATTGGGTGGTTATGCAATTTCCATTTTCGGTCTTCCTCATCTGTCAGTAGAACTTCCAGAAACCGTGTATTCCTCTCTAAACGATATGAAAGTACTCACTATGATATTAACTAATTCACAGCTGATTGAATCACCTCAACCCCTCCGAGGAGTGATATTCAGTGTGATTGCAAGTATATTACTGTTAGAATGGTTCATAGGAAGGTTTTTTGAGCATCTTTTACAATTACTTGACACATCAAATCTCTCATATTAATGGAGCTCCTTATCGACTCCAATCCGTTTGTTATACTCTTGCATGTATCTTCTATGTCATTTTGACCCAAATCACACATATTCCTCTGATTTCTGCCATTCCAGATTTCAACACGATTATCAGTCTGTGTATTGTTTCATTCATCTGCATTGTATCAATGTTCTACCTACATACACTCACCTCTCAATTTATCTCTGAACGCAGTACTACTCGTCTTGGTCACTACACTTCACTTCTAGCCGTGATTCTCCTAGACACAACCCAACCTCAAAGAACCGTGATAATGAAGAGAATGATTGACTTTCTAGGTGACGAATGCCTTACTGATCTGTTCGTTAGTCATTTCAATAGGCTTTTACTGTCTGAATGTTCCTCAGAAGCGAGTAAAGAAGACATCACATTCAGGTTCTCCTATCATTCGAGTAGAAGCAGTGTTGACAATTAACCATAGTTTTTGAAGTTCGTATTCCATTCTCATAGTTCCAGACGTATCTTTGTTTACCTCCTTATCAATCTGAGCTTTATGGTTGTAGAATTCCTTGTTGGTATGTGTCTATGAGATGAATGAAGGATAGGTATTTGGAACAACTCACTTGGTCTGATTAGTGATGCTGGACATATGTTATTTGACAGTAGTGCATTGATTATTGGGTTAATTGCTTCATATATGGCTGATTGGCCACCTTCACCTACATATCCATTTGGATATAAGCGTGTTGAAGTGTTATCTGGGTTTGTAAATGGTGTCTTTCTAGTGTTTGTTGGTGGGAGTGTTGCCTTGGAAGCGATTGAACGAATGAGGGAACCTCCTGATGTAGGAGAGTGGATGAATGTTGAATATAGGTAGGAGAGGATCAATTAATGATCACTTCAGTTGGAGGATTAGTTGTGAATTTGATTGGATTGGTCTTTTTCCATGATGTGGGACATGCAGGGCATGATCATGGTCACAATCATGAACATGATCATGATCACTGTCATGGTCATGATCACTGTCATGAACATAATCACGACCACGAATCTCATCATGATCATCATGCTCATGTATCACATTATTCCTTTCTTTACTCATAGAATGATAACATGCATGGAGTATTCCTTCATGTTCTTGCTGATACACTTGGTAGTGTAGGAGTGATTATCTCAACCTGCTTGATTCAACGTTATGATCTTCGTATCGCTGATCCAATTTGTGCCTTCATTATTTCTATTCTCATTCTTATGTCTGTGTTCCCTCTGGTATCTCATTCTTCACGTGTTCTGATCCACCAATCACCTCCTTCAAAACAACTTCAATGGACAAGCCTTCAGCAAACGATCTGTGGACTTAATGGAGTTGTGGGAGTGGCTGATTGCCATCTGTTTTCATATACAGGAGAACAGAATGTGTGTTCATTACGTGTGGGCGTGAAGAAAGATAATGAAGAAGAAGTGTTGCATACTGTCGAAGAATTGCTAAATGAAATGGGATTAACTGAACATACAGTACAAGTTGAAGTGGCAGAGAATTCAAATGAGTTTATGGAATTGAAAAATGAGCCTTCTTCTCTTGTACATCATCATGATCATTCACATGATCATGTGACAGAAGAACAGCCGATTTCTGTCATTCCAATGAAACGTGATACATTGAATTCACGTCAGCGTTTATCTTTAGATCGTCACTCCGGAGAGTCAACCTTACGGCATTCCCTACCGCGGGAGTCGAAGCTTCTAATCAGTCGTGGTAAACTAGATTAAAGTATTTTTCATTTGTTTGTTCATATCTTGATTCATTCTATCAACAAATACCTTAAATAATCATAAATCAACTCATTCTTCCTTAAACACAAATCGCTGCTTATCCACATAGTGAATGTCCTTGATAGCC
>JABLTK010084275.1_pt1 | contig 16378 bp, 19 predicted proteins | sample 7160131 | NCBI WGS metagenome assembly JABLTK01 (sample SAMN14651221, study PRJNA627086) | human gut metagenome | isolation source: feces | host: Homo sapiens
CCATCACTCACTGAAGATGGAATACAGATGAAAGGATCATTCAGAGAAGTGAATGACTTAAATAGTTCTAGTATGATTGACGAACTGATAATGATTTAGATGATTCTTCTCTTGGTCAATTTGTTCAGATGCGGAGTAGGTATATCCGAAGGATGACTGATTTGATGGGCACTTGCTAAGTTTGTTCCTCTTTGTTAACAAACACATGTACGCCTCAACAGGAGTAGTATTCTTATTGACTTTTACCTTCTTCAAAGGAAGGATTGGGAGTTTACGTTTAGACTTAAAGACAGTTATGTAAAGTATACCAATTACGATCAAAGCAAGAACAACAATAACACCAATCACAATCCAAAAGATCATTCCAGCTGAAAGAATCCTCACTGTTAACTCCAGACTTGTAGATAATGATCCTAAATCATTTCGAGCCTCAACTGTGATTGTCACAGAATTGGAGGTTTGCAGGGGTTTCCCAGAAATCTCTCCTGTTTCTGCATTCAATACCAATCCTTCAGGTAATTCTCCTAAAGTGATTAAGAATTGAGCATGATCTCCATTCACTGAAGGAATGAGGGAAGAGGAACGTCCTTTGAGAAGAGTCGTACTGGATTTTGGATATTTGAATGAAGTTAGTCTAGTTTGAATTGTTAGTTCAAGTGTGAAGGACTCTCTTCTTCCTTCACTTGAAACATCAAATGAAACAGAATGAGAAATAACCGTTTCTGTAGGAGTACCTGAAATCACCCCGGTTTTCTCATCGAAGGTGAGACCAGTAGGAAGAGCACCTGATGCAATGGAAAATGTGAGATTGTTTCCTTCAATAGGAATCGAGAATCGGAAGACTTCTCCTTTAGCAATCACAACCTTTTGAGGGAGACGAGAACATCGGTCTAATTTGATTGAACTCAGATAACCACTTGAACACTCTCGATACGAATAGCCCTTGTAGCCATATGGACAATGCGCAACAGAAACTTCACCGTAGAAAACTGCGGGATATTCACCAATTCCATCACAATAGGAAGACATAGGTTTACAATAGGCCATGTGAAGTGAATCGATTGTCATTGATGAGGAAGAGATTATTGAATACTCCCAGCGATACTTACGGAACCCAAGCAATGAAGGAGCGATGAGAATTTGAGGTTTGGTTCGACTGATAAGAGTGGCTGAAGATGTAGACTGAAAGAGTGGTACTTGTTCATCATATTGATAGCCATAAACATCCATACTGAATAAGTTTACCGTAGTACCTGTCAGAATATTAAATGAGTTCCATTTGCTTCCTTCCAGATTCTCAACAGTCCATTCAATGAATGTCACATCACTGCTTGATAGCTGACCTCCTGTATTGGGATTCATATCCATAATCTCTTCAAGACTTCCAGAAGAGAGTGAGGATGATGTGACTTGAGAATATGAATCGATAACTGTGGAACAGGCTTCCACTCCATACACTCCACTTGCATCGAATATAACAGTTGGAGATGAGGTACCTTGCACACGATGAATCTCAAATGCAATAACATTTGTACGAGCTTGAGCTTCTACCATGGACAAGATAACATGAAATTTGGAATAGAGTGTTGGATCATGAGCAGTGAGTGCTTCTGTGTTAGCATTGAACTCGTCAGCAAGATTAAAACGAGCCACTAAATAAGCATTGAAGTATACAGCAACTCCACCCTCATACTTCATTCGTACGTTCAATACTCGATAATCAGATATGCTGGGAATACTGAAAGATTTACGAATATAGGTTGTGACCGAAGACGATGATGGAATCTCCGAGGTTTTACAAGTTATCCAAGAAGAATCGTCTAGAATAATGGAATTCCAATCAAAAGACACAGATTCAGATCCCTGATAAACTTTCCACTCTGTTGAATCTGAATGGAAAGGAATCACTGTCGAAAAGACAGTAGTAACGTAGTTACGATTGCTTGGTAACTCCATGATCTCTAATTCCATTTGTTCATCGCTAAAAAGGAGTGTATAACCACTTCTCGCACTCCATCCATCACCATAAGAATCTTGTGCCTGAAATGTGTAAATTCCAGGATTCAGACAAAAATCAAAGTAATAATACCCATTGGATACAGGGAAATCATTACAAGTTTGAATGCTATTGGATGTGCTTCGACCTTGATGAAGTCTCCAAGAATTATCTTGAGGATAACCGTCACTTCGGACTCGAACGGTAAACAAATTGGAACAATCGACTACTTCAACACTGATCATACCCAACACACTTCCAACCTCTCCAATAGCTGAAATGAAATAATACCTAGCTTCGGATAATTCTGTTGGAGTACCAGAGATAGTACAAGATGAGCTAATGGAAAGACCAGAAGGGAGTGGTGGAGAGATACGACATTGTGAAAAAGATTCATGTGGAATGACATTAACAACAGGACGATTCTTATAGAAAGTGTATTCAAAGAATGGATACTCCAATTCTTCTGTCTCATAACAACTAACGAACTGTATTTCAAAAAGTCTCACTTCAGTGTTCGTTGGCATGATTAGTTTGAATTGTCGATAACGTGTGTCTGTGGCCATTAGTTGAATGTAATTCCATTGCTCGTAGACATAGGAAAAAGAAGTGGAAACTGTTTCCCAATCGGAGTCATCATCCCTCTTTGCTTCAACAACAAAGGGAATGGATTGTGTTGATATGGGCCACATTCGAAGATGAGTAACGAATGGTATCACCTTCTCCAACGTGAAGATAAGAGAACGAGAAGATAATGAACCAGGTATTCGTGCAAATGAATCGATATTCCAATCAATACAATTCGATGAACCAGTAATATCATCAGATGACACAGTTACTGAATAAGGATACGCATAGCACGTCATATCTGAGAAACCTTCACGATATGAGACGAGAGCATCAAAATCAATCGTTTCTCGAGTTTCCAGTGTTGGATAGTGTAACTCTGCAGCAAGGTTATTGGAACTTGAGTCAACAACCCATGAAGGAAGAATGACACCACGATAATCATAGTCCTCATAACCACCAGTAGCCGTTGTGTTGGTTGTAATGGTTCCTGAAGGCATATTATCACGATAAATCTCCCATCCATTCAAATAGACTACAATGCCATATCGATATCGAAATAAACATTCAACAATACAACTGTAACACCCATAAAATGATGAACGATAATAGACGGTACCTGAAGTCTCAACACTCGAATTGAATGATACCAAAGTCCAACCATATGTATTCGATGAACTGAACCAATTAGAAAGATATGTTGTTCGATAATACCAACTCGACTCCTTTCCAATTCCTGTAGCCAAAGAGAATGGAATCGATTCTTCTAAGTTCTTTGTCATTATCGTTTTTAGTATCACAGTATCATAGATATTCCGTAGTTCTATCCATGCACCACCTGACCAAGTACCATTTCCACTCTCCCTCATCACTAGTGTATACTGAGAATTGGATGTACTTGGAAGACAAATTGAAAGAGTAGTTTGATTGTTATTTGTAAATGGTGGTGACGAATATGCTATCACTGATCCATATTTGATATCAAATGATTCCTTTTCTGCAGCTGTAGTAGTCTTTTTGATAACCTTTACTGGAACACCATAACATGATTCACTCACGGGCGTTCTAGTGAAGGTGAACTGCTGTTCTCTTGAATTTGTCATAACAGCTCTTACCAGTAATCTGCTTTGAGCATCACGTATTTCCACATATGCACCTGAACTCCAGGAATCACCATAATTATCATAAAGAATGAGATTGAACTGATTAACAGAGAGTGGAAGACACAATTCGTGTGTATAAACATTATTGTTCCCATAAGAAGGAGAAGTAAAATAGACTGTAGATGAAGTTCGAATGGTAAATGATTCCTCGTTACCATAACTTGTACACTGTTTGATAATGGTCACATGGAATTGACTATTTGAACAGGTTATAGATTTCACTGTTGCCACTAGACGTCAACGATTAGGATAACTGGAACATAAGAATAGAAGAACGATAAACATGCTGAATTGATAAACTAATATGGATAACAAATCGTTGTCGAACCGCGGGGATTCTGAATGAGTGCACAATCTCTGTCAATATGATTCATTGGGTTGAAATGATGGCTGCTTTTTGAAAGGGAAATAGAGTAGTTCGGGGTGACATCAACCCAGTATTCAAAACAAACTAGTACAAAGCTTAAGTTGGAATATGGATTTCTCCAACACTTTTAGGAGTAAGAAGCAGAAAAGATGTTGGACCCTTATTTGAGTATAATCGACTCACTAGAAGACATATTCATTTCAACATATAGAAACGACACACTTCCTTACACTTGAATTGATTATTCTTATAATGCAGCAAGATTCGTTTGTTCACAGAATATTGCAACCAACATTTGAATACGTTAAGAGGACTTGATAACTGTTAGAAGGCATGAAATTACTTTGTATGGATGTATCTATTCGAATGATCGTCAACAAGAAGATCTACAGCTCGATATGCCAAAAAATGGTGGATGAAGATAGCCGACCAATATAGACTCTATTTTTATTATCAAGAGGCAATAGATGAGATAGTTTATGAACGTTACGAGATTGTGACAAGCATTATTAGAATGACTATTGGACCTGACAAATATACATTTGGTGAATTATAATCATTATAAAGTGGAACATCTGTAGAATACTATTCATAATTCCTATATTGTTTATGTCATTTACAACTAAACTATGTAGTTGCTAGTACCATCAATGCTTCTAGAGTGAACTGTAATGAATATCCAAAGTACCTTTTATGAATTGTACCATTTATCATTTATTACAGTTGTACATCTCAAGAGGAGGTGATTATGTTAGCCGCTTGAATAAACAACCATCTCTTCAACCAAATTGTATTTTAAGATGATAATATTGAGTCAATAGAAAAGTATCCACAAGAAGAGAATTGCGGAAATCAATTCGTTACTCTTTTGTCTTATGAGCAACATTAATGTTACAAGTTCTAGTCATCTCTGAATCTTTGGTGACTATGTAATAAGTGGTATTGAAATGAAGAGTGGAAGTGAAGTGAATGGAGAAGCAATAATGAGAGAATTGATAGATAATGAAGAGTATGAATGATATTGATGATTGATTGATCAGATCTTTTTTTCTCCATCTTCATTCATAGGAGATGGTGACAATTACTGGTTTGTAGGCAAGTGATATTGGAGAGTAATGATTAATGATTGAATTTGAATTGGGCATTCCATCACTCATACAAGGAATACAGATAGATAGTGTGGCATTCAAGAATGTCAAAGAATTGAGTAGTTTGAGTACGCTTGTTTTTTTGATAATGATTGAGATGCTGATTCACTCTACCGAATAGTGAGATCCAGAATAGTTGTTGTACTGTATATTTATCTATCTCTTTGTTCAGAAAATCATTTCTATCGTATCAGTCTGCAGTTATACTCTCAACCAAATAAAAAAAGCTGTAAAGAACAATCATTATTCACTCCAATGAATCAACTTTCTCCTCTTGCTCGCACTTATAAGGAGGCATTTGATGGAAGAATGATTGTCTTTGATATGGATGGTAGGTTTCGATTCTGTTGCCAATACTAGGAACATTGTGGTGGTTCTGGATGGATACTCATATCACTCCTCCAGTCAAGCGACATGGAATGGGATTCAAAGATCGGTACGAATAAGAATCGGGATTCATGAAAGAGATGGAAATGTATTCGACTTTTTCCCTGATGTCCGAGAAATTCTTCTTGCCCTTCATGAAGCGGGAATTCCAATTGCTTTAGCAAGTAGTACATGGGCTCCTTCTTTGTCGGGTTGTCTGATTCTATCTAATATAGAGGTCAAAAAATTATAGATCTTATCAAAGTTGATGAGCATCGAACACTTGGTGACATTGTTAGTTATCGAGAACTCATTACGTGTCGGAAATTTACCCATTTTGAAAATATTAAAAACGAATCCTGTTATTCGTATGAACAGATGATCTTTATCGATGATGAGAAGCACAATCTCGATGACGTAATTTTTGAATAGTAACAGTGATTTATAGATTGAAACAATAGGAGTGATGTGTTTTTATGAACCTCAAGGAATATCCAAAAAGGTATTTGAGAAGATTGTAAAACGAGTAATGAAGGAATGCTAATAGATAAAATTCGTGTTGTTTGTTACAAGGGTACCAAGAAACACGAGATGGAAGGATCCTCGTTGTAACATCATATTAATATGATTTGGTTGCTGTTTGTCTCGTTCGTTGCGTCTCTATCTTATTCGATTCTGATTGAGTCAATTCCGTCCTGTGACGAGCTATCGCAAATCTGTATTGTTTCTCAAAATGGCAAGTATCAAATGATCATTCCTCATTATTTATTAACTTGCTATTCGAGTTCAGAGAAGGAAACGCTCCAAGACCTCCTTTCTGATAGGACTGTCGACATCAGTGAATTCCAGTCTATTGATTTCCTTCAACATCACTTCTTTGACCTACATGGGTTGAGTCCACATGTTATTGTTTTGCGCTGTTTGCCTCCATTTTCCTCTGTTCTTCTTCCCGTTCAACTTCCTAATACTCCTATCCACCTTCAAAACTATCGAGTACTCATGAGAACGAGTTGTGATTCTAGATTCGTGGTTGCGCGAATGTCCGATTTATCCAATCAAACTCAAATGCAACTTTCTTTCAATATACCTTTGCTGCAGACTCTTCACACAAGAATCTTGTTGACATTGTGTTCGCCATTAGTCTCATTCTCTTCACTGTTCTCACCATTATCTATTTCATATAGTACGTTTTTCTTATGAGATTCATTTAGTATGTATCTTCGGGAACATTTTTCACTTTCCATAATCCGAGACTATTTCCGCCCTGTTTCCAAAACTCCTAGTATTTGGCGACTTGATGGAGGTAAAGATGGTGTGTGGCGACGTCAGGAGGAAGCATGTATCACTACCGAGTCTTCGTATACCATGTATTTTTCAGAAGCCACTCATCAACTCTTATGGCTTCCATCACAATGTTGTCCAGGAGTACCAGCAACCCATGTTAATGTTCGAGCTCTCTATGATGAAGAATTGAATATCAAACTACGATGGTTCTATTCCCAAATTGCTCAGTTATCGACAGATAAACGAATTCGAATCATTCTCAATCGAAGGACAGTTCTTCATGATACTCTTCTGGCTTTTGCTACTCTGACGAAGGAAGATATGGCCAAACAGATTCGACTTCAATTCAATGGAGAGGTGAGTTCTTAAATACACGTTAATTGTAGCCAGGAATCGATGCTGGAGGCTTATCCAGAGAATGGATCGCTCTTCTTGTTCGTAATGTCTTCACAGCGGAATCTGATGGGGATTCCAATCAACCACCAGAAGAACGTTTTGTGATGAGAATTGATCATTCTTCACCTCGCGATGATTCTGCAGAGAACATTCGATATTTCCATGATTATTCTCTCTCTCCACGATCCTTCACCTCTATGTTCGTATATACATCCCACGGTTATTTACCAAATCCAGCAGTCAATTATCCTCCACCACGGATAGCATCAGATGGCTCGAAAAGACGTGATTCACTAGATATGGAAGCCTCACCTCATTGTCTCAGTGAAGGAATTGAGAGAAACTATCAGTTTGTCGGAAGACTCATAGGAAGGGCAATTTTTGATGGTATTCCATTGGGAATTTCATTGAATCCATTGATGTGAAAATCGAAAGAATGAATAAGCTTGTAGTGTGAAGGCTATTCTCTCGATTCCATTAACTGAAAAAGATATTCAGTTTGTTAATGAGGATCTCTGTAAAGGCATTTCACAACTTCAATCCATTGTGAATGAATCATCAGATGATGAACTAGGTTTGTTCTTCTCTGTGGATATGAATTCACATGATGGTAAGGAAGTGGAAGAACTTGACCTGATTCCAGGTGGCAGAAATAGGCGTGTTTCTTCTGAGAATGTCGAAGAGTATTCTGAGTTGATGACAAAACATTATCTTTATGACAATTACCGAAATAGTCTTTATTATCTATTAAATGGGATCTTTGAAGTCATTCCTCAGGACTACTTTGCAATATTCACAGAATCAGAATTACAACAGATTCTTGAAGGAGAGAAGACGATAAGTGTAGCTGATTGGAGAGCGAATACTGTCTATACGAATGAGTTTCATGATAAACATCCTGTGGTCGAAGCATTCTGGCGCATTGTATCTCGTTGGACATGTGAAAGGCAATCTTTGTTACTGTGCTTTGCTACTGGATATTGTTATCCTCCAGTGATCCGTTTGAGAGTGAGAATGATAGATAGATCCTTGGATTCTCTCATTTGAAAGGACCTGATGGACGAACCATGCCCTTCTGTTTAGCTCCTCTGCCATATGAAGTGAGAGAAGCACCCAACGAGAGTGTGATTCGATTCCAGTTACGTTCACATACCTGTTTTCACAAATTGGAGATTCCTTTGGTAAATGAAGAGGAATTAGAAAGAGTAATGGTTGCTACGATTGAATCAGAGAATGGATGTTTTGGGTTTGATGAAGAATAAACAAGATATCCATTTACGAAACTATTAAGTTGTCGAATGAGCTGTTTCTTGTACACAGAAGGAGATAACTACAAGTAATAGAACACGTCCATATATACACGACGCCAACGATGAGGATGCATCCATCGATAGCGAGAAGGATATCGAGTCAACACATCTTCAATCTCAATAACCACTAAACAGTTTCCTTTCTTGTCAATGAGGCAATTCATATTCTTCCTACACTGGATTCATCAGGATCAACAATAGTAAACACAACAGAATAAGCTGTACAATTCAATAGAAAGAGAAAGTGAAGGTTATCAGTTAGAACTGAGAACAATTGTCGTTTGACCTCCTCCTTCATATCACAATAGTCACGAAGATGTTTGGAAGATAGCTTATACCCATCAATACAAATCCTTCTGCTTTGTCTTGGGATAGGTTGAGGAACAAGCGAGATGGGATTGGCAATTACCACTCCATAGAAACGAAGTCGTTGTTGTTTGATTTTAATTCGAAAAAGACAACAAAACAAGGGAAGAAAACAGATTTCATGAAAACGACGATACTGTAATTCATTCTCTATATAGATTCCTACTGTCAACAACGAGCGCATCATACTCAACAAATTGTTCTTTTTTCGATGATCAATCCGAATCAGTAAAAAGTACTGCTTCTGATTCATCGCCTTCGGTTTCCAGAAGGACTCAAAACAAGCTACAATGGAACTTACAGAAATAGCGTTGAGTTCTCGATAATATGAAAACACACATGGTGCATATTCTTTGATATGAATTGTGAACTCTGATTTATTTGGCACTTCGATTCGTCTGCCTCGGCGGTAGCTTACAAGAGAACAATGAGGTGTGAAGGAGTAATGCTTTGTTTCTTGGAATTCCAATTCGGTTACCGTTTTGATGCGATTTTCATTATCCTATTGATCTCATGAATCCATAATAAGGATACAATTATTGCTATCTGAATCCCTAACCACATTCCATACTGGAAGAGACTCTCCTCATTTGCACTTGGAACAAGATACAATGGTCTATTTATTGCAGTGTCAATAGACTCGACCTATATTCGGATCAACACGCCAACTCTACCATCATCGAATTCCTGTTTGAAATGGATGCTATTCTTTGATTTTCAAACGTAGACATTAAAATATCATTCTACAAACTTCAAGTCCCAGTCTTACATCAAACATAGTGTTTATGAATATACTTCGCTTCATTATACTGTTTTCGGAATACTGCAATAATCAAATAACAGAGTTGCTCCAATATCAAACAAATGCTAACAAAGAATCGAGAAACCGGATCCTCATTCTTTATCATACTGACAAATGATCCTGTGATTCATCCAGAAACGAAACACGACAATTGTACAAACTACATCCATGAATTATCTTAGAACACCTCAATGAATCAGTTCAGTGAAAACAGTACTGGAACAGAAAAAAGATTAGGCAGGGTTATGTCAAAAGAAAGAAATTGTATCAATTGGAATAAGCAATTCATTGATATCCAATTGGTTTGGTAACAAAGAACACTAAGTAGTTTGATTCGGAGGGTTTCTTAAAGCTTGCACATATTCTTCAAGTTTCTGTTTGATCGCATTTACTACTTCACAGTACGACGAACCAAGCAATACTATTCCGTGAGCTATTCTAATATGCCATTATCTAAATTACATTTCATTCTGGGATTGAATTCTTGGTAATTTGCTGATTGAATGAGACTATTCTCTCTCAACTCAATAGTGTAGATAACTGTATCATCGTGGTGTTTTGTAAGGATAGGTGTGACCATCTAGAATAGGAATGGATCCAATTAAGTACAATTCCAGGATGCAACTGTTTTTGCCAATATACACCTCGGTTTTGTTTCCAATCTTCCACAGAAGCATAGAGCAACAAGAACTGGGGTTTGACTACAAAGATGCAGTGCTTCCATTTCTTGAAGAATACCTTTGTTTGAGTTCGTTTCATGATAAGACCGCACAGATCCCCATCACAATAGAACAAATGTGGAAGGGTGTCACGAACGCGTGGTGTATATGTAGCATAGGCTGCCGCTGCTGTAGCCTCTTCACATCCAGGATTCCATACACTCTCTTCTGTCACTACGGTCGAAACTTGATTTGTGGTTGTTGGAACGTACGATTCAGATTGAATGTATGTCGCATATTCTTCATCTCTTCGCAGAAGCAAATTTAGTCGATTGTCATTGCGATGCAAGAGGTAGATAAGTTCATTACTATTCCCTCTATCATTAGTACTCATCCTAATCCTTACAATGAATGCTGTCGTAGTGCCTCATGAACACGGCTATCACCCTGCATAACCATATTCCTCAGTTCTACTGCTTCCACTTCAGTGATTTCTCCAGCTATCTGTAACAATGAGATCTCATCAAATAAGAGGTGGGCAGAATCCTCCATTGTTGTTTCGGAAACTGTATATGTTGTAGTCTGTGTTGCTAGTTGATTAGGTGTTGTAGTGAAGGGATAGTCCTGGATGTTTGCATAATCCTGTCTATCATTTCCCTGAAATAACAATTCCTCTGAAGATACGGGATTGGGAGTTGTCTCAGCAGGGATCATCGTTTGGTCAACTGTTTCTGTGGGCCCTGTTGGATTAGATTCTTCCTGGAGTGGTTGAACCACTCTTGGAGGAGGCACATAAGAGTGATCCCAGCCACTTCTATAGGCTGGATCTGATTGTACATTATACACCTATAGATAATTAGACAAAAATGGAGGCTTCATTGGGATGACGTTGAGACCACGTCGTTGACGGTGGATTTTCATTATTCATTTCTCAAGGACAAACAATTTGTAAGTGCGGGATCCTTCTTGGTTGTCGTGTTGCTAAAGTGACAACGAGAATCAATTCTTCCTCAAATGGTTGATATAACAAGAATTTCAAGCATTACTTCACTCCACGATAAAATAGCATATAAGGTTCAGAATGCATCACTTCCTGGTAACTAACATCGCGAATTTTCTCATCGTCACAACGGAACCACTGATTCTGTTCAGGTCCTTGACAAAAAGCTACATAATGTCCATTTGTAACATTGGGTCCTAAGTGTGTAATCACCTATTCGTTTCATTGTGTGTCCATTCCTACGGCATAGAGCTCATAATGTCGATAATCCACAGCACTGGCCATATTATAGGCATCCAGTGAGAGTTCTCTGCTAAAGACTATTCGCTTTGTTATCTTGAAAGGCATCTTTTTGACACGATCATAACTGAAACGCAACAGATGAAGCACCAGATAGGGAGGAGTCCGCTCGATTCGGTAGATCCCTTTACCAGAACCAGGCTCCCCTGAAAGGAAACAGGTCAAAGCATCATTAACGGAACGGATCTGGAATGAGGATTATCAAACAATCCTACTTCTCCAATTATTGGTAACGATAAGGTGGCGAAGGACTGCTGTTCAACACGTTGCTTCTTACGATATAGACTTGACTACATAACAATAATTACTCTATTCTTACCTGCTTTCGTAACTGCGTTTCAAAGAGGGATGTGAGAATCCCTTCATCCATCCGAGCTTCATTGATTACCAGGCGTCGACCACCACTTCCAACCTCCTCCCAATCTTGCTCACCTGAACTAGTTGTTTCCTCTGGAGTAAGAATCGACAACTCCGTTGATAATTCGGTAAGGATGTATAGAAAGAATTCATGAATATCGGACTGCTCCTCTGCAAACATACAGTTCTTCACAGCAATAAGCTCACGCAACTCTTGAAGATGCAAGCAAGCTGCATAGCGACTGGTCAAATCGGCATGAGCCTGTTTCATACACTCCACTATTCGTAATAGTAGTGTCAAAAAGGGAGTCCTAGGATTATCGACAGCCCCAAACTTGAGGAACAGAGCCTTTAGGAGCGAAAAGAAAGAAGGAGTGTGAAGAAGACACTACATTCAATGCAAGAAAAATAAATACCTGTAGGATACTATTTTGGTAACAGTAATTTCCTTCATTCACAAAACCAATTGTTGCAAATCCATCCAACACACTTGAATCTATCATCTTTCCATCTTCATCGGTCATTTGCTGTATCTGAGATTGGAAAGACTCCAAAAAGACGCGAATCAGATAAAGATCACTTTCACTCACCGTTTCTCCGACCTTCGCAGTTGAATGGATAAACAAATCCTTCTGTACTCCAGTATCCTGAACACTAAGAACGTTAGGATTGGAATTCACAGGAGAAGAACAACTATCGCCAAATAAGTGTTTTGTACCCTTTGAAATCCAAGGATTCGAAATCTTCACAGATTTCTCCATTGCTAAATGAGAATGGAAACAAACTTCATCTCTGTTCATCCGAATACCACTACAAAACACATTATAATGAAAATGTGACAACAACTTGGAACAAACAGATGCAAAAGAAACGAATAGGAATACGATGTTCCAGTGAATACCGAGCAAGAGTATTGAGATCTACTAATCAACTAAGCCGAGAAGAGTCACCAAGTTCATCAACACTCATCAAAGTATCATACACACGATCCGTAATTACATATAAATAGCTTTCAGTGACCAAGAAAAGAATACAACACAAACAACTAATAGCAATATGGGGAAAAGAAGGAATAAAAATGAAAGAAAATATTGCCAAATATAGACAAAAATGTCTCCAACCACGATAGTTCAATTAGGGAACATAACAATGAACATCACTAGAGGATATGATACCGAAATAGACTCTGTTAGTTAACCTTAACGAAAAGAAACCAATGAGTGGAAATGCTACGAAAGGGATGCCAAGGATTGTCAAGACAAGAATAATCTAACTAAAAACCATTCTATTTGACTTACACACTCTATTATACAACAGATCTGGACACACTTTGACAAGCCAAGAGTTGCCGTTACAGATCTACCATCTATCAAAGAAACAACACCAACTTGATGGAATTCGCGTTGTCATCATTGAGAAACGACTTTAAAGACATTCATAAAGAATTGAATGCAGCGAATCATAGTCTGTCATTTTAAAATTACTTAAAGAAACATTATGAAAAAGGTACAGTTCATTCAGAATCTGTTAAGATCTTCAGAAGATCCTGATAACTAGAAACATACATCATTGCTTTTTCTAACGCTTTCACTTTGTGAGTAACACCTGTATAACCAATAAATGCATCAGAAGACGGATAGGCATTGGCATCTAGAATACCATCACCAATGTTTACTACGATTCCAGTACCACCAGGAAGAGATCTTCGGATTCTACAATTAAGACAAGAATCTATATGCACTTTTCAATAACCACTGCTTTTCCATTCATGTCGGCTGTGTCTGCACTTATATCAAAACCAGCGTATTCTCCAGCATCATCAAAGATAAGCGGAATAGCAAAGAGATGGGACAATGGGAGATTTAAGATCTTCATCAATGGCTCTATCATCTAGCAATCAATTGATTTCCACAATCCTACTTGCACATATCCGCCTGATGCTAAGTATACTCGTTTTCCCATGTTTTTGCATGCCTCAATAAATTCAGGCGCCTTGTCACAGATTTCATAAGGAAACTGGGTGAGACAATCTTCGCAAATCTGTCTAGACGGCTTTAAGATGGACAATGAATTGCTTGTGAATTCCTCATAGCTAATCTCTCCAGCAATGATCCTAGAATTCAGAAAAACAGTCGATGCACCAACTTTCCTTTCAACGCCCTTATTTCAGACTCCTTATGTAAATACTGAGCTAACATGTCAATCCCCTCCTTTCGAATAATCGTGCTATCAACATCCATCACAATTGCATCTGCTTTGCGCAATAGCATCACTGCCTTATTTACCGAGAAGCCTCCTTCAATTTTGGCACTTCCACGATAAATTTGGCACACTTGACGACAATACATCTGCATTTTCCACTTGACACACAATGAATTCAACCCGAATTCATCAAGCTGTCATGGTAAAAGAGGTTATTCTTGTTTAGAGTGTTCACTGCTAGGTGATTGAGTATTTGGGAAAAGCGGTAATACCAAATCATGGATCTCCCTTATTTGTTGACGGATGTGCCGGTTTAGGAGGTCACTCCAAAGCTATTCTCACTTCCTTTCCTACTTCGCATTTACTGTGTATTGACCGCGATCCTATTGTTGGACTCTCTTTCTCATCTTTGTTATTTCCAGATGCATGACGAATTGATGTATCGGTTGCAGAGTTATGGGGATCGTGTGAAGGTCGTCACGGATTCCTATGCTGAGATTGGTAAGATTCTTCAGTCACAGAAAGCGAATGGAATTCTCCTCGATCTCGGTTTCAATAGTGTTCATGTGGATGAAGCTGAACGAGGTTTCAGCTTTCTTCTAGAAGGTCCCCTTGACATGCGTTATGACCAATCGTCGGGAATCACGGCATCTGATTTAGTTAATGGCCTAGATGCTCAGTCTTTGGCAGCCATCTTTGCCGAATACTCAGGGGAATCCTTGCGAACGAGTCGACATATTGGCAACGCAATAGTAGCCCACAGACAATCCAAGGGTCCCTTCACAACAACAACCGAATTAGCTATGTTTTTAAATCACCACCTTGGGAACCGAAAGGGATCCAAAACACCATGTACAGGCTTATTTCAAGCACTTCGGATTGCTGTCAATGATGAATTCAAACATGTGGATGCCTTCATGAGTTCTCTTCCATTTGTATTGGAGCGAGGTGGAGTATTTGTTGCATTGTGCTTCCAGAGTCTTGAAGTTCGACGCTTGAAGATGTGGGTACGAAGGTATCTTGATGCACAGTCAGAATGGAGAAAGCAACACACACTCGAAGATCAGTCCGTAGGGATGATTGGAGAACATAAAACCTAGTTTACTATTCTCACTTCCAAACTTATTCCCCCTTCAGAGAATGAGGTTGCTACGAACAATCGATCCCGAAGTGCTTTGTTATATGCAATTCAGCGCAGATTGACTGTTTCTTGAAACTACTTAGTAAACAAACAATTCAAAGACCATTGATCTTTTCCGTTTGATAATGATACAGTTTATGAAATACAGGTGGAATGATTGCGTCCACTTTGATATCCAGCACATCCTCCGACTACACATTACTCTCCTTCCTTATCAATACTTCCACTAGACTCAATGGACATTCGTTCTGGAGAATCGATACAATATACGCTAGTTGGTCATCGCTCAACTGAGCAAAGTTGTTCGAAAAGTTTTCTTTCTCTTCAAGTGTTGGTTCTCTATACCTGAGAAAAGATAACAAGGTACCACTTGTACTCCTCAGGCACTAATTATCATCCTCCGACAATAACCTCACATTTGCTTAACAGATTCTCGAATCGTTCCTCAAATTTCTGAGATATTTTCTGACATACAATACGAATATCTGTTCCTTCGGGATTGTACAACACGCAATTGGACCAAATCAGACGCACATCCGCTGCAAATGCATAAATATCTTTGTACTCATCCTTTTCTAGTTTACTCTACTAAATGAGATCTCTGTTATGGAATTACTCTCACAGTCCCCAAATCCATTGGTTGTTTCACAATCTGTGGATAATCAAGTAGGTTCCACTCTTTCCATGGAACAGGACTCAAAAAAGGTTCTATCCTTGATAGTACCCTACGAACGTCTCACCCGCTTCTGGTAACGTGGATAAATTAACGAGGAGTTCCTTACACAACAATAACGGGTTCTGTTCCTCTGTCATCGTAGAATAATGTTCTAACAAACAAAGAACAAGCAAAAACAATATAACTCATTACATTCCAAAGAAATCAAAGTTCATCGCCTGGTTGGCGGGCTGTTGGGCAGGTTGCTGAGGCATTCCGTAGTTCATCGGTTGAGTGGG
>JABLTK010158367.1_pt1 | contig 16368 bp, 21 predicted proteins | sample 7160131 | NCBI WGS metagenome assembly JABLTK01 (sample SAMN14651221, study PRJNA627086) | human gut metagenome | isolation source: feces | host: Homo sapiens
CGGCGGTGGTCTGATAGCCATAGCCCAGATAGAGCAGCAGCGCGGCAGAAGCCACGATAACGCCGCCCTGGAAGCCGCCGCCGGGGCTGACGGTGCCAAACAGGATCACATAAATGCCGAACACGATGGCGAAGGGGAGCAGGGCGTCTGCGCCGCACTTCAGGATGATGTTCTTTTCCTGGATTCCGCTTTTCAGTTTCATTGATCCTTGCCCTCCTTTTTGCCGTGCTTGCCGGAGCTGAGGATCACATAAGAACCGGCGATGGCCGTCAGCAGGATGAAGGATTCACCCAGCGTATCATAGCCGCGGTAGTCAAACACGATGGGGGCCACATCGTTGGCCGCCATGGTCTGCTGCAGGTTGGTGTCGATGATGATGCCGGCGATGCCGTTGGGATCGGTATACTCCGGGTCGGAGGTATAGCCATTCGGATCCTTCTGCAGCTGGCTCACATCGGTCTTGCCGGTATAGGTGGGGCCGAGCTGGTAGGTATCCTGCAGGACGACCACGCAGGTCACCAGCATGACCACCACTGCGAGGATGCCGATGAGCTGTTTTGCTTTCATTTCTCTTCATCCTCCTTCGGCGTAGTCTTCTTGATGGCGATGATAAAGATGGCGGTCCCCAGCACCGCGCCGACGGCGGCCTCGGAGATGGCCACATCGGGAGCGTGGAGCAGGACGAACTCCAGCGACGCAAACGCGCCGGTCACGCCCAGGGCGATCACAGCGGACAGCGGCTTTTCAAAGGCCACAGCCAGCACGGCGGAGACCACCATGCCCACGATCACCAGCGTATTCAGGGAAAACAGAGCACTCAGCATCATTCCATATCCTCCCCATACTTGTCGCAGACAGACTTCTCATCCATCTTCACGCCGTGGTGATACGCGCCCTTGGCGATGGCGTGGCCGGAGATGGGAGAGGTCAGCAGGTAAAACAGCCCCAGGATCAGGAGCTTGATAAACATCTCGTAATTCTGCAGGGTATTGATGGCGTAGCACGCGCCGCCGATGATGACGCCCAGCACGCCCAGGGTGCTGACATTGGTGCTGGACTGCATCCGGCAGTAGGCGTCCGGCATGCGCAGCATGCCCACCACGCCGGCCAGAGCGAAAAAGATGCTCAGGGCCATGAAGAAATCAATCACATATCTCATAGTCTGCCCTCCAGATACCGGGCGATCATGGTGGAACCGACAAAGCCCAGCACCGCGGTGATCAGGGCGATATCCAGGTAGATGCCCCGGCCGGAATACAGAGCGAAGCACACCAGCGCCATATCGGTAAGAATATCCATACTGTCTGCGCACACCGCACGGTCTGCCACGCTGGGGCCCTTGATGAGCCGGTAGGTCAAAAGCAGCGCCAGCGCGATGAAGCAGATGCCAAACCAAAGCAGTTCGTTCATTCCCAGATCCTCCTTACCCACTTTTCCAGGGTGCCCTTGATGGCGTCGCCGGCTTCCTGATTGTCCTGGGTCGCCACATCGATCCAGTGGATGTAGTAATTCAGCTGTCCGTCTTCTTCAGCGGTGGCCATGGTGATGGTGCCGGGGGTCAGGGTAATGGAATTGGCCAGCATGGACTGGGCATATTCCTCCTTCAGTCCCACGGGGACCTTCACGATGCCGGGGTTAATGGGCAGCTTGGGGCTCAGGGCCCGCTTGGCCACATCCCAGTTGGCCTTCAGCAGCTCCCAAAGGAACACGGGCAGCACATAGACCAGAAGCTTGGCCAGACGAACGGGGTTCCAGAGATAAAACGGGGATTTGTGGATAAAAAACCGTGCCGCAAACAGCGCGGTGACCAGGCTGACGATCGCGCCTGCGATCAGAACCTGGGCGCTGGGATTCCCAGCAAACAGCTGTGCCAGCTGTCCCGTCACCACCAGCCAGAAAAGATAACAGATCACACTGGTGGAGAGGACTGCCGGAATGGTTGCCTTTTTCAAAGGAACGCCTCCCTTTCCAAAATATTACGAATGAATTTTTTGGCTGATCTTTTCGCTCAGCCAGCTGATAAACGCGCCCTCGCCCTCACGGGTCCGGGTGGAAACGCGGAAGACCTGCACATGGGCGTTCAGATCCCGGGCGTTTTGCTCCACCCGCCGGTCGTCAAAATCGAAATACGGCTTCATGTCGTATTTGTTCATGACCAGGGCGTCGGTGGTGGCAAACATCAGAGGATATTTTTCCACCTTGTCGTCGCCCTCGGGGACGCTGAGGATGGCCACGCGGAAGTCCTCGCCGATGTTGAACTCCGCAGGGCACACCAGATTTCCGATGTTCTCCACCAGCAGCACATCCAGGCTGTCAAGGTCGAACATGGAAAGCATATGCTGGATAGACATGGCCTCGATATGGCAGGCGCCGTCGGTCTGGAGCTGCACCACCGGGATGCCCATGGCGTAGATCTTGTCGGCGTCGATCTGTCCGGCGATATCGCCTTCGATCACGCCGATGCGGTAATTTTCCCGCAGGGACTCGATGATCCGGGTGATCAGGCTGGTCTTTCCCGCGCCGGGAGAGCCCATCACATTGATCATGCAGACCTTTTTTTCCGCCAGCAGCTCCTGGACCTGACGGCTCACATCCTCGTTCCAGGCCAGGATCTGCTTTACGACTTTGATCTCCATCATTCCGCCTCCAAACTGTCTACATAGTATTCTCTGCCGGAAAGGAGCTTCAGCTCCCCGCTGCCGCACTGGGGACAGCGGATCTTTTTCCGGTCGATCCCGCCCTCGTAGCCGCAGTCTCTGCAGCGGACGGTGACGGGGATCGTTTCCACCCGGAGCCTTGCGCCCTCGGCGATGCTCCCCTGGCTCACAATATCAAAATAATACTGGATGCATGAGGGGATGACGCCGGAGAGCTCGCCGATCTTCAGGCGGATCTCCAGGATCTTCTTTGCGCCCTGCGCCTGCGCCGCAGGGACCGCCGCTTCCATGATCCCTTCGGTAATGGCCATTTCATGCATCGCGGTTTACCGGTCCATGCAGGAGAAGCAGGGGTCGATGCTGGCGATGATCAGGCCCGCATCCGCCACGGAATTGCCCTTGAGCATGGTGGGGACGGTGGGGGCGTTGCGGAAGGTGGGCACATGGATGGACAGGCGCTTATTGGTCTCGCCGCCATCGGTGACGACCTTATAGGTCAGCTGGCCGCGGGGCGCCTCATGGCGGATCATATATTCGCCGGCGGGGATCTTGGGGATCTTGTTGCCCAGGTTCACGGGGCCCTTGGGCAGCTTGTCCAGCGCCTGACGGAGGATGGAGATGCTGGAGAAGTTCTCCAGAACGCGGATGACCACCCGGGAGAACACATCGCAGCTGGGCCAGACGGCCACATCAAAGTCAAAATCCTCATAGCTGCTGTAGGGCGCGTCCTTGCGCACATCCATGGGGATGTTGGAGGCTCTGGCATGGGGGCCGACGGCGCCGATGCGCAGCGCGTCCTCCGTGGTAAGGATGCCAACGCCCTGGGTGCGCAGGGCCACGGTCTTATCGTTCAGCAGGATATCCTTCAGGCGCAGCATGGACTGCTCGATCTTGTCCAGCATATCCCGCAGGTCCTGGATCTGGGTGTCGGTGATGTCCCGGCGGGAGCCGCCAAAGGTGACGATGCCGTAGTTGACCCGGTTGCCCGTCAGCTCCTCCAGCATGTCCATGATGGCCTCCCGGTCGTCCCAGGTGTGCATGAACAGGCTGTCGTGGCCCACCAGATGCAGGGCGATGCCCAGCCACAGATAGTGGGAATGCAGACGCTCCAGCTCCTCCACGATCACGCGCATATACTGACCGCGCTTGGGGACCTGGACGCCGGCGATCTGCTCCAGACACAGGGCATAGGCCAGGGCGTGGGAATGGGAACAGATGCCGCAGACGCGCTCCACCAGCGTAATGGTCTGGATGAAGTTCTTCTGCATGGCCAGCTTCTCGATGCCGCGGTGGTTATAGCCGATGAATACCTCGGCGGACTTGATCTCCTCGCCCTCGGTATAGAGCCTTGCGTGGACCGGCTCCTCCAGCGCGGGATGATAGGGCCCGATGGGGACGATATAGCTCATTTCGCTTCCTCCTTGCCTTGCATATTGTCGATCAGTTCCTTCATGGGTGTCACCAGGATATGGCCCTGATCGGTGAGCATGGTATCGGGCATGAAGAGCCGCTTGGAGGTATCGACGCCCTCAAAGGTGATCTCCATCAGCTCCATCAGCTCCCGCTCCGGCCATTCCGCGCCCAGATCGTAGATCCCGGAGATGGAGGGAAGCACGCTCTCTCCGTCCACCGTGTAGGACTCGATGCCGCTGCCCACCGTATACTCGTAGGAGACATTGGGCTTGCCCTGGTCATTGATAAAGCCGTGGATCATGGCCAGAGGGACGCCCGCCGCCCGCATCTCCTGTGCGATGGGAACGATCTGGTCCTTGGTGATGCTGATTTTCTTGTATTCCTGCATTGTTCCACCTCTCATCGTGTATTTTTTTGTTTTTACTTATCTATATCATATGCTTTCGCATGGGATAACTTTCAGCAAATGCGGGGCAGCTGCGCGCCCGCCAGCTTTGCGGCGATGCGCGTCCCGCCCAGCGCCGTGCGCACGGCCACTCTTCCGGGCCACTGCTCGCCCACCGTGCCGATGACGGCGGCGTTTTTCCCCTCGGGCAGCCCGCGCAAAAGCGCCAGCGCCTCCTCTGCCCGCTCCGGAGCCACCACGGCCAGCAGCTTGCCCTCGTTGGCGCAGTAAAGGGGGTCCAGCCCCAGGATGTCGCAGGCGCTGGCCACGGCGGGCCGGACGGGGATGTCCGCCTCCTCCAGCAGGATGGAACGCGCCGTCCCCTCCACAAACTCGCAAAGGGTGGTGGCCACGCCGCCCCGGGTGGGATCCCGCAGGACCCGCAGATCGCTCCCCAGCTGCCGCAGCGCGGCGCACAGCCGGTGCAGCGGCGCGCAGTCGGACTTCAGCTCGCCCCGGACCAGATTCTGATTGCGCGCCAGCATGACGGCGGCGCCGTGGTCGCCCACCGTGCCGGAGACCAGCACCCGGTCGCCGGGACGGATGGCCCGGGGGCTCAGCCCCGGCTGCCGCAGCACGCCGATGCCGGCGGTGTTGATATAAATGCCGTCGCCCCGGCCCTTTTCCACCACCTTGGTGTCGCCGGTGACGATGCACACGCCCGCCTCCTTCGCGGCCTTCGCCACGGAGGAAAGGATCTGCTCCAGCTCGGCCGCGGGCAAGCCCTCCTCGAGGATCAGTGCCAGAGAGAGCCACTTTGGCTCGCCGCCGCTCATGCAGATGTCGTTTACCGTTCCGCAGACGGCCAGCTTGCCGATGTCGCCGCCGGGGAAAAAGCGCGGGCTGACCACAAAGCTGTCGGTGGAGAAGACCAGCTCCTCCCCGCCGGGAACCACCGCGCCGTCGCCCAGCTGGCGAAGGGCCGGGTTATCCAGCTGCGGCAGGATGAGCTTTTCAATGAGCGATGCGGTCTTTTTTCCGCCGCTGCCATAGTCCAGCGTGATGAGTTCTTCCATAGTACCTCTTCTTTACAGATGATATTTATATGCCGCGGCGCAGGCGCCCTCGCCAGACACCATACACGGCCCCACCGGCTCCTCCGGCAGACAGACCGTCCCGAACAGCGGACACTGCTCCGGGGCCAGCTTGCCCTGGATGATCTCTCCGCAGCGGCAGGGCAGCGCCGTCTCCGCAGGCTTTGGCTTCAGACCGAAGCGCCGCTCCGCGTCGAAGTCCGCATAGTCCGGCCGCAGGCCAAGGCCGCTCTCCGGAATGGCGCCCAGCCCCCGCCAGAGATCGTCTCTGGGGCAGAACACCTGCTCCATCCACTGCCGGGCCAGCGGGTTGCCTTCCGGGCGCACGGCCTCGGGATAGGCATTCTCCAGCCGGGGCGTCTTCTGCTCCAGCTGGGCCAGCAGCAGGTCGATGGCCGTCAGGATCTCCTCCGGCGCAAAGCCCGCGATCACCGCCGGCATGGAATACTGCTCCGGCAAAAAGCGGAAGCCCGCCTCCCCCAGGATGGTCGCCACATGGCCCGGGCAGAGAAAGCCCTGCACATTGAACTCCGGGTCTGCCATCAGCGCCCGCAGCGCCGGCTCCACCCGCTTGAGCATGGATAATACAGTAAAATTTGGGACGCTCTGCCGCTGCGCTTCCCGGATGGCGATGGCCGTCCCCGGGGCGGTGGTCTCAAAGCCCGCCCCCAGAAAAACGATCTGCTTTTCCGGCAGGGCCCGGGCCAGCGCCAGCGCGTCCAGCGGGGAATAGACGATCTCCACCCGTGCGCCCAGCGCCTTCCGGCGGTTCAGGTTGTCTCCCTGCCGGCTGCCCGGGACGCGCATCAGGTCGCCATAGGTGCAAAGCACCGTATCCGGCTCCATGGCCAGGGCCAGATAACAGTCGATGACCTCCGGCGGCGTGACGCACACCGGACAGCCCGGCCCGGAAAGCAGCCGGACGCCCTCCGGCAGCAAAAAGCGGATGCCGCTTTTTGCGATGGCCATGGTATGAGTCCCGCAGACCTCCATCAGGTTCACCCGGCCCACCCTGCGGCGGCGGATGCGCTCCAGAATGGCTTCAGCTCTTTCTTGCTGCTTCATAGACCTCCTGCAGGGCCGCCTCCACCTCTCTTGCGGCGGCCAGATCCTTCTCTGCCTGCTCCGGGCTCAGCCGCTCGATGGCAAAGCCCGCATGGACCATGACAAAATCGCCCACCTGCGGCTTCGGGATGAAGTCCACCCGGATGTTCCGGCGGACGCCGTCCCGCGCGCCCACGGCTTCGTTGCCGGAGACCTCAACGAGCTCCAGCGGTATGGCAAGACACATGGTGCTTTCCGCTCCTTTCCGCGATGGCCGCCTGCCCGAAGGAGACGCCCTCGTCGTTGGTGGAGACTCTGCTGTGGTGATACACGGCAAAGCCCGCTTCCCGCAGCAGCGCCGGCAGGCGGTGCAGCAGGATCCTGTTCTGGAAGGTGCCGCCGGAGAGGACGACTCTGTCCAGCCCGGTCTCGGCACGGATCTGCTCACAAAGCTTCAGCGCCATATCCGCCAGCGTGTTCAAAAACGCCTGGGCGCTCTGGCCGGCGGGCGTTCCCTGCCGCCGGTCCCGGCAGAGGGCGCGGATCATGGGCCGGAAGTCCAGCCGGAACAGGCCGTCCTCCCGGAGGAGCGCATAGGGATAAACGGTCTCGCAGGGCTCTGCCGCCGTCTCCAGCAAGATGGCGCCCTGGCCCTCGTAGCTGGCCTGCTGCCGGATGCCCAGCAGGGCGCACACCCCGTCAAACAGGCGGCCCATGCTGGTGCAGACCGGGCTGTTCAGCCCGTTTTGCAGCAGCGTCCGAACCAGCTCCACCTGCTCCGCCGGGAAAAAGGCCCCGGGGTCCTCCCCCGCGTCCTCCAGCAGGGAGATGGCCGTCCGCCAGAGCTCCTTTGTGACCCGGTCGCCCCCCGGCAGGGCAAAGGGCCGCAGCGAACCGGCCCGGGCAAAGCCCTCGTAGCCGCCGGTGAGGAATTCTCCGCCCCAGACGGTGCCGTCGGTGCCGTAGCCGGTGCCGTCCCAGACGACGCCGATACATTCTCCCTCCAGTCCGTTGTCTGCCATGCAGGAGGCCATATGGGCCCAGTGATGCTGGATGCGCAGCAGGGGGATGTTCTCCTCCGCCGCCCGCTCCTCGGCATATTCCGTGGAGAGATAGTCCGGGTGCAGGTCGCAGGCGATGAGGGTGGGATGGATGTCGAACATATTGGAAAAATGGCGGATCTGCTCCTGGTAGTTCTCATAGGTCTCCAGATTTTTCAGATCGCCGATGTGTTGGCTCTGGAATACATAGCGCCCCTTGGTCAGGCTGAAGCTGGCCTTCTGCTCTGCGCCGCAGGCGAGAAGCTGGCCCTCCGCTCCCGCCAGCGAAAGGGGGAAGGGGGCATAGCCCCGGCTGCGCCGGACGGGATATTCCTTTCCGTCCACCACCCACAAAAGCGAATCGTCGCAGCGGGTATGGATCTCCCGGTTGTGCAGCAGGAAGAAGTCCGCAATGCCGGAAAGCTCCCGCAGGGCCTGCTCGTTTTTGTAGAGGATGGGCATATCCGAGAGGTTGGCGGAGGTCATGATCAGGCTGTCCAGTCCGCCGGAAAGCAGCAGATAGTGCAGCGGCGTATAGGGCAGCATGACGCCCACATAGCCGTTGTCGCTGATGTGGGGCAGGCTGCCCTTTTCCTTCTTTTCCAAAAGGACGATGGGCCGGCGGAAGCTCTCCAAAACGGTCTGCTCCTCCGGCGTGATCCGGCAGTAGCGGCGGGCCGCCTCCGCGTCCCGGCACATAATGGCAAAGGGCTTTTCGTCCCGGTGCTTTCTCCGACGCAGGGTCATGGCCGCCTCCGGCAGATCGCAGCGGCAGGCCAGATGGATGCCGCCCAGGCCCTTCACCGCCACCAGCTTGCCCTCCGTTAGGGCCTGGATGGCCTGCTCGATGGGGTCGCCCTCCACGGGCCTTCCCGCCCCGTCCAGCAGAAACACATGCGGCCCGCACACGGGGCAGCAGTCCGGCTGGGCATGGTAGCGCCGGTCGGTGATGGTCTTATATTCCGCTTCGCAGGCGGGACACATGGGAAAAACGCCCATGGTGGTCTTGCAGCGGTCGTAGGGCACATCCTTGATGATGGTAAAGCGCGGGCCGCAGTTGGTGCAGTTGATAAAGGGGTAGCGGTAGCGCCGGTCCGCCGGGTCAAACAGCTCCCGCAGGCAGTCCTCACAGATGCCCACATCCGGAGAGATCAGCGTATTGCGCTCCTGCAGCGCCTTGCTCTGGCGGATCTCAAAGCCCTGATAGCCCATGAGCTCCGAAAAAAACGCCGTATGCACCGATTCGATGACGGCCAGCTTGGGCGTCTTGGTGCGCAGGTCGGAAAGAAAGCGCCGGACGGAGGCTTCCTCCCCCTCCAGCTCGATCTCCGCCCCCTCAGAGGTGTTGCGGATCCAGCCGGAAAGGGCTTCCCCGGTGATCAGCTTGTGGATAAAGGGGCGGAAGCCCACGCCCTGTACGATGCCGTTGACCTGAATGTTTGCGCGAATGACTGCCATGTGAAAAAAGACTCCCGTTCTGAAAATGGCCCCAATGCGACCATTCTAATTACACGATCCATTATATCCTGTATCATACTGCATTTTTCCCAAAAGCGCAATGAAAAATTCAGTAATTGTTCATAATTCCCTTTGGTTTTACTGTTTTTAACAAAAACCGCAGATATATTTTGTCGAATTTGCTCATTTCTCCGAAGAACACAGGAAAAAAGCGCCGGCAGAACGAAAAAATCGCTCTGCCGGGCTGTATGGATATTCAAAAAGGCTTTAATTCTTCCGGTATTTCGGATCGTCGAAGTCCATGACGGGGCGGCCCTCCGCGCTGTCCTGCACATAGACGGTGTTGGTCTCGATAAAAGCCAGCTGCATGGCGAAGGCCTTGGCCTCCTGAATGTCGTCGGTCTCAAAAAACTGCCGGAAGCCGGGACGGCCCGGGGTCTTATCGTCGCACATGATCTGAAAACGCATGGTTTCCGCTCCCTTCTTATTTTTGCTGCCGCAGCAGCAGGCGGCCCGCCGGCGCGCCGGTGGGCTCGTTGTCCCGGAGGACGATCTGCCCGTTGAGCAGCACATAGCGCAGGCCGCTGTTGCTTTGCAGGGGGTCGGTGTAGGTGGCGTTGTCGCCCACAGTCTCCGGATCAAACAGCACCAGATCCGCGTCCATGCCCTCCCGCACCAGGCCCTTGCCTGCCAGACCGTAGACGGCGGCAGGCAGGGAGGTCATCTTCCGGATGGCCTCCGGCAGGGAGATCACGCCCTTTTCCCGCACATAGCGTCCCAGCACCCGGGGAAAGGCCGCAAAGGTCCGGGGATGGGCCGGCTCCGCGTCGGAATAGGAGACGCCGTCCGTCCCCACCATAGCCCGGGGCCACCGCATGACCCGCTCCAGATCCTCCTCGCTCTGGGTGTGGAAGATGGCGCTGGTGCCCAGCCGGTCGTCGATCAGCAGATCGCACTGGGTGTCGAAGGGATCCTCTCCCCGCGCCCCGGCGATCTCATTGAGCATCCGCCCGGCATACTCCGGATGGGAGGCGGACCAGCCGATCATGGTGTATTGGAAGCGCTCCCGGGAGGTCCTTTCGCCGCAGATCACCGGCCGCAGCGTCTCCCGCTTTTCGGGAGAGAGCAGCTCCAGCAGCGCCTCCACGCCCAGGGCGTGCAGCGCATCGGGAATGTTGGTGGCAAGGCCGGTGGACGACGCCGTATAGGGATACTGGTCGCAGAACACATCGCAGCCCCGGGCCGCCGCCTGCTCCATCAGAGAGAGGGTGGCGGCGGTCTTGTTCCAGTTGAAGACGCCGCCGGTGGCCTTGTGGTGAGAAATAACGCAGCGGCAGCCGCTCTCCTCCGCCACCCGGAGCATCTCCGCCGTGGCCTCCACCAGCCTTGCGCTCTCGCTGCGCATATGGACGGTGAACAGGCCGCCCTTTTCCGCCGCCGTCCGGGCCAGCGCGATCAGCTCCTCCGTCTCCGCGTAGCTTCCCGGCGGATAGATCAGGCCGAAGGAAAGGCCCAGCGCGCCCGCGTCCATGCTCTCTGCCAGCAGCGCCTGCATCTGGCCCAGCTCCTCCGGCGTGGGCCGGCGGTTTTCATAGCCCATGACGCAGGCCCGCAGCATGCCGTGGCCCACCAGAAAGGCGGCGTTGGCCCCCAGCGGCTTTTTGGCCAGATAGGCAAAATAATCCTTCAGGCTCCGCCGCGCCTGCAGGGCTTTTTCGTCCAGCGGCCGGCCGCCCACCCGGATGCAGTCCTCCAGATGCGCCCGGGTCATGGGCGCAGGCGATTCGCCGCACATCCCGCCCACAAAGGTGGTGATGCCCTGACCGATGTCGTTTCGGCAGGCCGGGTTATGCTCCAGAGCCATGTCCTGATGGCTGTGGGCGTCGATAAAGCCGGGGCAGAGCACCAGCCCCCGCCCGTCGATAACGGTCTCCGCCGCGCCCTGCAGCCGCCGGCCAATGGCGGCGATTTTTCCGCCGGCAATGCCCGCGTCGCTGAAATAGCCGGGGCCGCCGGTGCCGTCCAGGATCTGCGCGTCCCGGATCAGAATGTCATAGTTCATGCACTCGCTCCTCTCCGCGATCTTTGCCCCTATTTTACACGACCGGGCGCAAAAATGCAAGAAACGGCGCTTTTCAGCTGCGGTCTCCGGGAGAAAAGACCAGCGCCGCCAGCAGGGAAAGGGTCACGGCGGCAGCGATGCCGCCGGCAGCCGCAGTGAGCCCGCCGGTAAAGGCGCCCAGAAGCCCGCTCTCCGCCACGGCCTTTTTCACGCCCTCCGCCATGGTATAGCCAAAGCCCAGCAGCGGCACGGTGGCGCCGCAGCCCGCAAACTCCACCACCGGCTTCCAAAGCCCAAGGCCCCCCAGCACCACGCCCAGCACCACATAGGCGCTGAGGATCCGCGCAGGGGTCAGACGGGTGCGGTCGATGAGCACCTGGCTCAGGGCGCAGATGGCCCCGCCCACGAAAAATGCCTTCAGCAGCATCATGCCATCGCCTCCAATCGGATCAGATGACAGATCCCCGGAATGCTCTCTCCCTGATTTGCAGAGACCGGGCTCATCAGCGCCCCCGTCCCGCAGAAGAGGATCCGCCCTTTTTCGCCCCGGGCCAGCTCCGGCAGCAGCCGGCAGCAAAGCACCGCCGCAGAGCAGCCGCAGCCGGAAGCGCCTGCGTGGGCGTCCTGGGTCTCGTCATAGAGCAGCGTGCCGCAGTCCTGATACCGGGCGCCCAGCTCCACGCCGTCCTGCCGGAACAGCTGCCGGACCAGCGCCTCGCCCACCGACGCCAGATCGCCGGTATAGATCCCATCGAAGTCCTCCGGCCGCTGGCCGCTGTCCTGAAAGAAGGTACGCAGGGTCTCATAGGCGCTCTGCGCCATGGCGGCCCCCATGTTGGCGCTGTCGGTAACGCCGGGGTCATAGATCCGGCCCACGGTGGCGGCGGTGATCCCGATGCGCTTTTTCTCCCCGCAAAGCACCACCGCGCCGCAGGCGGTGGCCGTCCATTGGGCGCAGGGCGGCCGCTGGCCCCCGTATTCCAGCGGATAACGGTATTGCCGCTCGGCGGAGCAGAAGTGGGACGATGCCAGACAGAGCGCCCGCCCGCCGAAGCCGCCGGAAAGCAGGGCGCTGCCCAGCAGCAGGCTCTCCGCCATGGTGGAGCAGGCTCCGTAAAGCCCAAAATAAGGGACGCCCAGCGCCCGCATGGCAAAGCTGGTGGAAATACACTGGTTCAAAAGATCGCCCCCCAGGGCGAAGCTCAGATCCGCGGGGGAAAGCTCCGCCTTGTTCAGGGCGTGGGCACAGGCGGTCTCCACCATTTTCCGCTCGCCCTGCTCCCAGGTCCTGCAGCCGAAGCGGTTTTCCTTTGCCGTGTAATCAAACAGCGGGCCCAGCGGCCCCTGCCCCTCCTTGGTGCCGCCGGCGGCGGCGCAGCTCTCCACCCAGACCGGCGGATCAAAAAACAGCGTGTCGCCCCGCCGCTTCATGCCGCACCTCCCGTCAGCCAGAGGATCAGCCCATAGATCACGCTGGCGCTGATGCCGAGGGTCAGCACCGGCCCGGCGATGGAAAACATCTTGACGCAGCTTCCCAGCACGAAGCCCTCCGTCTTAAACTCCAGAGCGGGGGCGGCGATGGCGTTGGCAAAGCCGGTGATGGGGACCAGCGTCCCGGCCCCGGCGAAGCGGGCCAGCTTTTCAAACAGCCGCAGCGCCGTCAGCAAAACCCCCAGCAGGATCAGCGAGCAGGAGACCGCCGTCCCGGCGCTCTGCCCGTCCAGCCCCGCGCCCTCATAGAGCATCCGCAGCCCCTGCCCCAGCGCGCAGATGGCCCCGCCCACCAGAAAGGCGGCGGGAACGGTCTTATAGGAGGGGGAGGGAGGCGAGGCCTGCCGGTAAAGGTCGGCATATTCCTTCCGATTCAGTTTCATGATGATTCACCTCCGCTTTAGTTTTGCATAAAACGGCGTGAATATGCGAGAATTTGCCGCGCGGCGGTCAATGCAGCCGGAAGGTCAGCACGAAGCTGCCGTCGCCCACGGCGGAGACCTCCGCCCGGGAAAACGCCCGGGGCACCAGCAGCGCATCGCCCTGCTGCCGGGAGATCAGGCTGTCGCCGCAAGCATAAAACCGGCCGGGCCGCAGGGAGGAAAGATAACCCTCCAGCGTCAGGCGGTTTTTCATGATCAGCTCCGCATGGGGCTGGCCCACATAGCGCAAATGCCAGGGCTCCCAGGGGATGCCCGTCTCCCCCTCCCCATAATAGGGATAGCGGAGGATAAAGCCCTGCTGCCAGCACCAGCGGTTCAGCCACTGGCCCGTTTCGCAGCGGATCAGGCTCTTGCCCGCATAGCCGGAGAGGTAAACATCCAGCGCAAGGCCGGTCTGGTGCTCGCTCTCGCCGGCAGCCGCGGCATAGCGGCCCTGGCTTTCCGCCAGCGACGCCTGCTTTTCCGCCGTGCGGAAGGCGCTGGAAATATAGAGCTTCGTGCCGAAGCGCTCCTTTGCTTCCTTTGCCAGCGCGGCATAGGCCGCGCCGGTCTCCGCCGTCATGCGCAGGCCGCTGTCCCGGTATTCCTCCACCGGGGCCGCATAGCCCTCCGGCAGGGGATGCCTCTCCCGCACCAGCAGCAGCGTATCCTGCCGCACCGTCCGCGGGTCGGCCAGCAGCTCCTCCAGCGTCATGGCGGCGGCGTCTGCCGCCGTCTCGGTCCAGTCCAGCGATTCCTGCCCGGCGATAATTCTGTCCAGCAGCACAAAGCGCACCCCGGCGCACTGGGGCGCCAGCGCCAGCAAAAACAGCCCTGCCGCCAGCAAAAGCAGCGTGATCCCGGTAAAGACCGCGGAGCGTTTCCATCGTTTCATCCGATCTCCTCCTTTGTCCCGTTCAGCATAGCAGGGATCTCTTACGAACGGCCGGAGAAAGCCCTTAAGCTTTGTTTAAGATGGCCCGCACGCCCTGCCCGGACGGGGCATAGGATGGAGCAGATCGCGCAAAGGGGGGAGACCATGGCCGTGACGCTGCCGCCCATCGGCGTGAGTCTCCACGGGGATCCGGACACGCAGTCTCTGATGACCGGCGCGGTGGCGGCGGGAAATCTGTTTACGCTGGCCGTCCTGCGGGGCAAGGCCGCCCTGAAGAAGGACCCCTCTCTGGAGGGAAACACGCCGCCGGTGCTGGATGTCCTGCCCCGGCTGGGCGCGGTGATCTTCGTGATCACCTCTTTTTATTTTCTGGGCCTGGCCTGGAACAGCGCCGCCAAAAACGGCGCGCAGACGCAGGCTTCCGGCGCAGACGCCGACCTGAAGCTGATCCTGCTGGCCAACCTGCTGGGCACGGCCGCCGTTTTGATGCGGACCCGGGTGATCTTCCGGTCGCCGCCCCTCTCCGCCCTGACCGTGGAAGCGCTGGAGGCCTGAGCCGCCCTTCCGCATACAGCAGAAGCCCCCGCCGGACGCCGTCCGGACGGGGGCTTTGCACAGAGTATGGAGAAAAAAGAAAGAAAAGAGAGGATCGCAAAGAAGAAGTGCGCTTACTGCGCGTCGGTATTCTGCTGCAGGGTCACATCGGCGGAGACCAGCTTGCCCTCCCGCTCCACATTGACCTCCACAATGTCGCCGGGCTGTTTGCCCGCCAGATAATCGGTCACATCGGAGCTTTGGGAGACCATGACCTCATCCACGCTGATGATCCGGTCGCCCACCTGCAGGCCCGCATCCTTGGCCTCCTGCGAGGAGACGCCGGAAATATAGACGCCTGCGGTCATGTTATACTGCGCCGCCTGCTGCGCGGTGATCTGCTGAACGCTGATGCCCAGAATGGCCTTGTTGGTGGTGGGCTTCACGCCGCTCTGCTGGTCCTCGCTGCCCTCCGGGGCCTCATAGGTGCCGTTGGCAATGAGCTGGGAGGCGATCTCCATGGCGGTGTTGCTGGGGATGGCAAAGCCCAGGCCCTCGGAATCGTTGTCCGAGCTCTTGGCGGAGACGATGCCGATGAGCTGGCCCTGATCGTTGAACAAAGCGCCGCCGGAGTTGCCGGGGGAGACGGCCGCCGTCATCTGGATCACATGGAGGGTGATGGTGCTGTAGGAGGTGCCGCCGCCGAAGCCGCCGTAGAACATATCATACAGGCTGCCCCGGTTGGTCTGGCCGCTCTGGCTGCTGTTTTCCACCTGGACGGAGATGGTCCGGTCCAGCGCGGAGACGATGCCGTCGGAGATGGAGCCGGAGAAGCGTCCCTCCGGGTTGCCCACGGCGTAGCAGGCCGCGCCCTGCTTCACCTGGCTGCTGTCTGCCACCTCAGCGGCCTTCAGGCCGGTGGCCTCGATCTTGACCACGGCGATATCGCCGTTTTCATAGCTGCCCACCACGGTTGCGGGATAGGTGGTGCCGTCCCGCAGCTCCACGGTGATCTTGGAAGCGCCGCTGATCACATGGGCGGCGGTGAGGATATAGCCGTCCTCCGAGATGACCACGCCGGAGCCTGCGCCGGAGGCCACATAGCTGCCGAACCAGTAGTTGCTCTTGGTCATGATCTCTGTGGTGATGGCCACCACGGAATCCTCCACCTTGGCGGCGATCTGCTCGCCGGTGAGGGCGCCCGAAGCGGTCTGCACGGTGCCGGAGCCGGCAGACGCCGTCACCTGCTGGAGCACCACGCGGTTTTTGTTCTGATAGACCATCTGCGCGCCGGCATAGCCTGCGCCGAAGCAGATGGCCGCCGCCGCCAAAACGGCCACGCAGCCCAGCAGGAGCTTTTTCCCGCTGCCCTTTTTCTTTTTGGGCCGGGGCTGGTGGGGCGTCTGTCCCGGAGCGGTCTGCCAGTCGCCGGAGCCGAAGCTGGCCTGGCGGGAGGCGATGTCCTCTCCGGTGGAATGATATTCGCTGTTCTGGGGATCCGCTGTTTCCGGGGTCTGCTGCGTTTCGTTTTCGTTGGGCGTGAAGCCGCCGTTTTCCTGTTCGCTCATATCTGTTCAAAGCTCCTTTCGGGTTTTGGTTCTCTTCTGTTTACAGCTTGAGTATAAATCCGGAAAATAAACTCTGCTTTTCCGGAAGATAAACAGAAGATAAACAATTTTCCCGGGAAACGCGGTCACAGGGCGTTTCTGGCCTCTTTATAATACCGCAGACTTTTGCGCAGGAACTCCTCCGTGACGCAGAAATGCTCGGCCAGCTCGTCGGGGCGGGTGATGCCCCGCTTCAGCGCCCGCTTCAGCTCCGGCAGGGGCACCAGCCGCCGGATGGCCCAGCGCTCCGCCCGCTGCTCGCACCG
>JABLTK010051594.1_pt1 | contig 16339 bp, 15 predicted proteins | sample 7160131 | NCBI WGS metagenome assembly JABLTK01 (sample SAMN14651221, study PRJNA627086) | human gut metagenome | isolation source: feces | host: Homo sapiens
TAATCATATAATATTCCTCCTTTAAAGAATATTATATCATTTTATGTAAATTAATTAAACAAATAGTAATTTGTATGATTAATTTATTTTTGTGGTGCAGAAAATCCTATAGGTCTTTTGGGTCTTTCTTCTTCAATAGGAACTGCAGTTAATAAAAAATTTAATTGATTGATGTGTTGTATTAAAGTAGAATATTGTCCATTAACCCATCCCTTAAATACAAGTACAACTGATTTTTCATATCTTATTTCACAAACCTGCATTGTTATTGTTTGTCCAAAATTTGTAAGCATTACACCAACATTATGTTCTGTATCTAATGTTGCTTCAAATTCTTGTATATATTTTTTTATTATTTCAAATTGTGTATCTGAAAACATGTGCTGTGTTGGAAAATCCACTTTTTCAAACGCTTTACTATAATCAGGCATTTTAAAATTTGCCGTAGGGATATTACTTAAATTCATTTTTAATCCTCCTATATCTTTATATTATCTAAATCCATTTCTCCATTCATCAATTTTGGTAATAGTGTATCTCTTAATTGTTCTAAGTTCTTATTTTCTAACTGATTTAATTTTATTTTATCAAATACTTTACATACAGTATCATGAAATTCCTGTATAATACTCTGTGGTAAGTAAGGAATTTCAATATTTTCAAATGTTGTTTTATTAATATTATAAGTTGTACTTCCTCCAGCTATATTTTTCATAATTCTTTCTTGTTCTGATAAAAATTCAAACAAATAATATAAATCGTAATCATTTTTTAGAATAATGGAGTTAATTTGTTGATTTGTCTGAGACCTTTTTGTACTTATGCTCACTAATCCAACAGTAGCAATACAAGAAACTGATATAGAATTTTCAGGTATAATAGATTTTGCACCTACATCACTAATGGTTCTTTCTGTATCTATTGTGAAAACTTGATTATGCATATCTGGAATTGTTATAAAAGGAATCTCTCCATTCCAAAATTCTTCATTCTTAGTTGATGGGGTTTTACCTGTTATCACTCTATCTGCTATATCAACTATTTTTGTATATTCTATTTGCTCTGAATATTTATTTAAATAATTATGAAAAATTGCATTACACATATTATACAAATTATCATTTGTTTGATTATTTAATTCGATTTTTTTATCAATATTTGAAAGTATCTCCACTATTTTATCTTGATCTTCAATACACGGAATAGCTATTTCAATATTTTTCAAATCGGTTTTATTAAATTTAGGCATTGCACTTCCAGTAACTATTGATTTTATAGTGTTTTGACCATTTTTTGATTTAAGCCAATAATATAAGTACTTATCATTCTCATTAGTTTTTATCATGATTGCATTAGGTCCTAATGTTGTAGGATATTCCAATTGTGGTGCTATAAAGACTGTTCCCAAATTTGCTCCAACATTAGTCAAAACAATCTCGCCGCCATATAATTTTGATTTTTTCAAAAATTCATATGACTCTTTGCTTACCCAGATAGAATCTTTTTTGCTATATTTATTATTATAATCTACTAACCTAATTACTCTTGCATACCCTTCATTTAAATATTTTACCTTATCTGCCAATGTTTTAAAACTTCCATTTGCAACATAATCTGTCACTATTGAGCATAAATCGCATAATCTTACTTTTCTAAATTTCATATCCAATCGCTCCTAACACCTTTTTAATTTCTTCATCTAATTTTGCTCCTTCTTGCATTTGTTTTGCAAGTTTAGATGTTAGGTCTTTCATTTTTTCTTCAAAAGGTATTCCATCATCTTCAACTTCCTTTGTTCCAACATATCTTCCTGGTGTTAAGACATAGTTGTTTTCTTTTATTTCAGAAATATCAGCTAATTTACAAAATCCTGCAATATCTTTGTAATTTACATTATTAATAAAATTATGATATGTACTTGAAATTTTATTAATATCTTCATCAGAAAGTTCTCTCAACTTTCTTGTAACCATATTTCCCATTTCTCTTGCATCAATAAATAATGTTTTTCCAGTTTGCTTTTTATTTCTATTTATGATCCAAATACTACAAGGAATTGTAACTGTATAAAATAAATTTGATGGCATTGCTAAAATACAATCTACTAGATCTGCTTCTAATATATTTTTTCTTATTTCTCCTTCTCCTGAAGTATCAGAAGATAATGCTCCATTTGCTAATATTATTGCTGCTTTACCATTTATTGATAATTTATCTATCATATGCTCTACCCATGCCATGTTAGCATTTCCTTTAGGTGGTATTCCATACTTCCATCTTGGGTCTTGCAATAATTTTTCTTGTCCCCAATCACTTATATTAAAAGGTGGATTTGCTAGAATAAAATCGGCTTTTAATCCTTTATGCAAATCATTTTGAAATGTGTCATCTGCAAATTTTCCAATATCACCATTTAGACTTCTAATTGCTAAATTCATTTTTGCTAATTTCCATGTTGTTGGATTCTTTTCTTGTCCATATATGGCTAAATCTTGTACTTTTCCTTGATGTCTTTCAATAAATTTTGTACTTTGTACAAACATTCCTCCTGAACCACAACATGGGTCATATATTCTTCCTTTATATGGTTCTATCATTTCTACCATTGTTCTAACAAGACATGCTGGAGTATAAAATTCTCCACCTTTTTGTAATTCTTTTGCTGCAAATTCTCCTAAGAAATATTCATATATTCTTCCTAAAATATCTTTATCTTGAGCTTCTTTACTTCCAATTTTTATATTTGTAAATAAATCTATTAATTCTCCAAGATTTACATTTCTATAATCTGGGCTATTATACTCTTTTATTAATACTCCTTTTAATGATGGATTTTCTTTTTCTATTTCATCAAGTGCTTCATCTATATATTGTCCTATATTTGCATCTTTAGAATGTACATTTAAATATTCCCATCTTGCTTTAGCTGGAACATAAAATATATTATCCATTGTATATGAATCTCTATCTTCTTCCATTCCATCTCCATTTTCAACTAATTGGCGATATCTTTCTTCAAATGCATCAGATATATATTTTAAAAATATTAGGCCCAATATTATAAATTTATAACTAGATACTGGAACAGCTCCTCTCATTTTGTCAGCTGCTGCATATAGCTTTTTTTCTAATTCTTGTAATTCTTCTTCACTATTCATTATTATTTCCTCCAAATTTATTTTACCATTACATTTATATCATAAAATTATAATTTTAACAACGTTATTCGACAATTTTGATTTACAATTTTTTCTATTTTTTCGAAAAAATCTATTCTTTGATTTTTAATTTTCAAAGAATAGATTTCTTGATTTTAAATCTCGATATTTTGTATTTATTCTTTTTCAGCCTTTATTTTTCCATTATCTCTTTGTTTTCGAAACTCTAGCTAGGCCTTATCTATAATTTCTAAAATTAGACTTGCAATTCCTATTAATAAATTAAGTGCTGTAAAAGCTATATTAAATATAACTAATCCTTCTACCTTTTTGCCCTTCCTAAAATTATTAATTTCATCAAATAACTTTTCTACTTTATCTTTAGCATTTTCTTTTAAATTATTCAGAAAAATTTCATTATATTCAGCTGTGAATACTAGATTATTTTTATACTCACTTTTCAGTTCCCCCTCCATACTGTTTATGTGTTCCTCAATATTTCTCATTGTTTTTTCCTTATATGCATTAAGCTCTTTAAATGATATCTTTCTATTATATTTTCTTTGTAGCTCGTCAAACAATTTCTGTAAATCACATATTGTATTGTCTACTAAACTCTCCATCAATACATATATTATTTTGGAGACTCCACCACTATTAACTAGTCCACTTGATTGTAATTCTTCATATTTCTTTTTGCTTTGTAACTTCCATTATACATATAACTTTCTGAATATATCACTATATTTTGTACCTAAGTCATTTTTAAAATTTTTCTGCATACCATACATCCTTTCTTATGATATTCTATTGTTTTGCTTGTAAAATACAAATGTCTATTTCCATATTTATATTTTAAATTTGCTTGTCTATTAATATTATTAAACTATTTTTTCCTTTTAAATTCCAATTATACTTGCTACACTACACTTTCTTCAGACCCTCTTGTATAACACGGATATTTCATATGTCAATAATAAAAATAGACGAGATTTTATATATAGTCTCGCCTATTTTTATTACTTCTATTTGTGCTTACTATATTGTTCAACTAATTCTTTAACTTCTTTTCCTAAAGCTGTTTCAAGTTGATTTTCAAATTTTAAACTTTCAAATAACTCTTCTATTATTTTAATATTTTCATTAGAAATATATGTTATTATTCTATTTTCTTTCAATATTTCAATTAGTCGATCATTTTCGGGCATCTCTTTATTGCCACTTTTTTGGGCAATATATTCTAGTTCTTGTGATACAACAGGGCTAAAATCGAAATTTAAACTATATACATATACTGCTTTTGCCAATTCCCATTCATTATTTTCAATTAAATAAAAACCCAAATTTCTATAATATCTAGCCAACTCTGATTCTTTATATATTATGTCAGCACTATTCAATGTATTAAAGTAATAATTCTTGAAATCTTTTTGTGCTTTATAAATTTCACCCTTTTCGTTTATAGCTGAAAAGTTATATGGATCCCATTCTAATGCTTTATTTAAAAACATTTCTGCTTCATCTAATAAATGTAATTCAAAATCTATATATGCTAGTTTTATATACACTGAGCTTATGGGATGTGAAACATTCTTAAAACTTTCACTTAGATTATTTTTTTTACAATATAACACAAATGCTATACTCGAATTAAATGACATCCATTTTTCTGATTCATTGCTTTTCATTTCTTCTATCTTATTTGCATATTCAGATAAATATTCCTTTGCTTTATCATAATCTTTACTATTAAAAAATTGAGTACCTTTTTCAAGCAATTCATCTATATTTAAGTTGTTGTCAACTATAACTTTCTCTTCTTCTATATTTTCTTTCTTATCACATTGTTTTAATTTAATGTTATATGAATAATTTTCCAGAAAGAAATCCAAGGTTTTCCTTGCCATTGTCTCATTTTTTACATATTTAGCATGATTTATTTGCAATCCTTTCACAGTATTTTCTTCATTTGTTTTTGCAATTAAAATCTTAATTACCATATATGCATATACTTGTAAAATTTCATAATATTCTAATTCACTCTTTTTATCTAAATCTATATTTAGAATTTTTGCTAATTTAAGTATTACTTCATTAGCTTGTTTCTTTTCATTAACAAATATTGCTCCAACTATATCAGGTTTAAAACATCTGTATGCAATATCTATTTTTTCTTCATGTGTCTTTGAATTCTTAAACATATCAAATAATCCCATATTTTCTCCTATCCTAAATAATACAATCTTATAAAGTATTTTCTTCTCTTTTGAATTATATCACCTTTTATCAAAAAATTAAACCTTAAAATCTTTATTTTTTAACCTTCAAAAACTTTCGCCACTTTTTTAGGGCAATAAAAAAATCAAGGAACTTTGAATCCCTTGATAAATCTGGTTGCGGGGGGCACAACAAATCATTTATATTTAGCCTATAATAGGACTTTTGTTTAGTATATTGTTTAGTTGCAAAAAATTAAAATAAATTACTAAAAATTCATATAAATTAACACAAGTGAAAAATACAACATTGGCACACGCTTTAATAGATTTTGTGAACTATGCAGCAGATAAAATCTGCTACATAGCTGACAAAATCTCATATATAGAAAAATACGAGCATATCTTGCGAGAATTTTTCTATCACGCTAAAGATATTGAATTTTATTTTGCGAGCGAGAGCAAAGCAAAATAAATTGAATATCTAGCGTGCAGGCAAATATGTTTAATAAAATCATAAGATTTTGTTAAATATATTTGCTTAAAAGGGGTTATTAGGGGAATTTATTCCCTTAATCACACAGAACTTCTGCTGAAGTTCTAGTGTGTTAGAACTTCAAAAAGTTAGTTAGAGAAAAATCAGGGAGGTATTTATTTTGTCTGAGCCATCGTAGGCTATCTTATAAAAAAGGAATATAAAAAATGAGTTCTGCTATTATTAGAAATGCAAATTATAAAAAATATAATCTAGCAGGACTAAATGAAAGAAAAAATACTAATTATTCTAATAAAGATATTAACAAAAATAATTCTATAAAAAATTACTCAATTAAACAATGCAATACAACTTATTCAAATGCTATTAAAAAGTTAATTATTGAAAATAATCTGCAATGTAGAATAACAAGCTATACTAATATTGCCTGTGAATTTATAATTACATCTGATAAAGATTTTTTTGAAAGAATTGGAGAAGAAGAAACTAAAAGATATTTTCAAGCTGCATATAATTTTGTTGCAAATTATAAAGGACTTGGCGAAAAATACATACTATCTGCAAAAATACATAATGACGAAAGTACTCCACATCTTCATTTAGTTTTTATTCCAGTTATTCATAAAAAAGATAAAAATGGAAATGAAATAAATAAAATTGCTTGTAGTGAATATTGGAAAGGCAAAGATAGCTATAAAAAATTGCAAGATAACTTTTATAAATATATTACTGAAAATGGCTTTGATTTAGAGCGAGGTAAAAACACTTCTGTTGAACATTTAAGCACCAAAAAACTAAAACAAATAACAAATTATGAAAATATTAAATATGAACTAACACAAGAAAAAATAAAACCATTAGAAACACAAAATAAAGATTTAATATTAGCTCAAAATCAAGAACTAGTGAGATATACTAATAAACTAAAATTACAACTATCTAAATCATATAATGCTATAGATAAATTACAAGAATTGCAAAAAGAAAATACTAATTTAAGATATGAAAATCAAGAATTAAAAAACGAAAATTATAACCTAAGAAATTACATTAGTAAAACATTTGAGGTTGTAAAACACCTTTTTGATTTTCCTATTGATAGATTTAAGAAATTAGTTGATAATTTTACTAAAGCCTTAACTCACTGCAAATAAATATTGTTATTGTACTTCTACTATATATAAAATCTGTGTGGCACTAAGCCACACAGAAAGCTTATTTAAATATGAAAGTCTATCATTTCTGTTCAATTTTCAATACTCCGTTTCCATTATCTGTGAATTGTATATTAAATTTTAGTGAAACTACCGGACGTACTCCGTTGGTTCCATAAGTAGGTATTACCATTGTAAATGTCGCCGTGATAGTACACACCACACACACCAATGTAATTACTAGTGATAGGATACGGAGAGGCCAACCAATAACAACCTGAATCATATATGTAAGAGCTCATTCCTGTTATATCTTTTATATTTTGTAGAACAAATAATCCATTAGCTCCTATTGGATCTGTCATTGAATTCATACTATCTATGTCTGTTCTTCCTAGCATTTTATTTACTTCTGGTAATGTTAATAGTCTTACCTCCGCATCTACTCCTGTTAGTATAAATAAATTGCTTCCTGTTGTCTCTGTTGTATTTGTACTATTATATGTTTTTTCATTGCTTGCTATTTCTGTAAAACACCCTAAACTCTCTCCTCTATATAACGTTCCATATGCAAATTTTATGTCTCCAAAATTGTAGTACATTCCTGCTGACGCTTGTAAACCATAATAAGTATTTGAACCTGTGTAAAATGTATAACCATTTCCTAGTACACTTTTAAAATTTGTTAGTTTTGTTGAATCTTTTACATACCAACTGCTATTTGTTGTATCATTATAGTAATAATATAGTTTTGCAGGAATGCCTGTACTTATTAGTTTTACATTCGAATATGTTCCATCTGCATTTTTGGTATAGTCTAATAATCTCCAGCCATTTGTTGTCGTATAATTATAACCTTTATACGCATCTTTATATGCTACATTATATTCCACAAATGCTCCTGTACTCACAATCGTTGGTTTTGTTACTGTTACTCTACACGTTGCTTTATAATCTCCACAAGTTGCTGTTATTGTTGTTTCTCCAACTGCCTTTGCTGTTACTGTTATATTTGTTCCTTTTGTTGCACTTATTGTTGCTTTTGTATTATCACTATTGTTCCATGTTATTTCTCCTGTTATTCCACTTAATGTTGCTGTTAATGTCTCTGTTACTGTTGTTCCTTCTTCTAGTTCCAATGCTAGATTACTTTTGTTTATACTTACTCCTTTCGTACTTGTTATTGTTCCATCTGTTTTTACTCTATATCGATTTCCACTTTCCATAGTTACTATTACTTCATTTTCAGTAACTGTTTCTACATTGTCTTCTCCAAATTTTCCTTTCATAAATTTTTCAAAGGTTGTTTTTTCTGTTTTATTGGTCAATTCCCATTCTGTCAACGCTAATGATATTTGGTCTTTTTCTGTTGCTACAGTCATTGCATTTTGTGCTTCTTTTGCTTTTTCTATTATTCCACTATTTCCAAATAGTGCATTTACACTTACTCCTGCTAAAATTAGAAGTACTACAATGGTTACTACTAGCACAATTAAAGTAATACCTTTTTCTTTTGAGTAATTTCTTTTGTTTTTTGTTTTCATTTTTCTTTGTACCTTTATATGATATTTTCCTATCATATCCCTTTCTTTTTATTTTTGTTTTACATTTTTATGCTATATATTTTTTAATATAAAAATCTGTATTTCATCAGCCTCCTTTAAGTTTTTATCCTAAAAAGTACACTTTGAGATATTTAAAAACACAAAAAGGACAAGCACTCTAAACATTTTCATGCTTAGTGCTTGCCCCTAATATGCCTAATAAAGCTAATTTCTTAGCTTGTTTATTCTTTGTTAAAATTACGACTCTCTCTCTCTCTCTCTCTCTCTCTCTACTGTTGCAATGGTTTTGACGTCTTCCATATTTTGTGCCTCTTTCTATACTTTTTCCTTTGATTTTTTCTGTTTTTATAATACTATAACAAGTTTTACTTTGCAATAGTTTTAGTGAATTTTTACATATTAAGTTAGTTGTTTAGTAAATCGAAATTTTTTAAATAATTAAAAAAAATTCAAAATAGTGAAAACTATTAATACTCTAGTGAAATACGATTTTTATAAATTAAAGAAAATTTTTATCAATTAAAAGCAATAAAATAGCCCGTATCCTTAGATACAAGCTATTTATAACGATTTTTTCATTGGTTGCGGGGGTAAGACTCGAACTTACGACCTTCGGGTTATGAGTGCGAATATTTGTTTTTATTGTTTAATGTTGAATTGTATTTAACATTAGTGTTATCAATACTTTCAAAGTTTTTTGTTTAGTGAATAATTTAGTTAAAATTGTACCCTTTTTGAGAAATTGATCCCCAATTTCTCCCCAATTTTTTACTAATACTTTTTGGAAGTATTTGGATATTTTTTATAATTTGGAGGTTTATTTTATGGAGAATAATTTTAGAGAAAATAAAGAAGATATTTTAAAAGAATGGTTAGATTTTAGAGAAGATACTGGACTAGCTTACTTAACAGAAGAAGATAAAAAACATTATATTCAGTTTGATGAAATTAGTGAACGTATTTTGAAAAATGTTCCTAAGCAGAATCTTAAGTATGTTAAGAAACAGCTTGAATTACTTGATAGAAATTTCTTGGATTATGTTTCTTATTATAATGATAAGTATTATAGAAATGGATTTGTAGATGGGGTACAGTTGATTAGTGGATGTATGAATTCATAGAAAAAAGCCGAGTTAAATCTCGGCTTTTCTCACTAATTTTTCTTTTATAAAAAATTTCTTTTTTATTTATGTAATATTAATCTTATTTTTTAAGATTGCAACATCTTTTGTACTATTTCTTTTTTTCATATTATCAAAAATCTTCATCTGTGATTCGGGACTCCAAAATATTTTCAAATACTTTTTAGTCCTTGTTATAGCAGTATAAAATATATTTTTTGTTATCTGTTCTTCTACATTAGAAGTAATAATTATTTTCACTGAATTATATTCTAAACCTTGAGCTTTATGTATTGATACAGCATATGCTAAATTAAATGGAATGATGTGTTCATTTCTATCATCGTCATCATCGTTAGTATCTTTAAAGTTTCTAACATATAATCTAATCAAAGTTTTATTATCCGTATTTTCCAGTATCTCATAATTATTCTCTCTATTATATAGTATATCATCAACTAAAATTGTAAACCAAACACAATCATTTTCATTATCTTTTTCAATATTTTTAATAGTACCTTTCAAATTATTATATAAGTCTCTAAATCTAGGACAATCATTAAACACAATAGGATCTTCTATCTTAAAGGTATCAACTCCTATAGTATATTCTATGTTTGAATTCTTTTCCTGTAATACTTTATTTATATTATTGATTCCATATAATCCATCATAATTCAAACATAATATAATTTCATCAGTATCTTTCTTATTAAATATTTCTTTAAAATCTATTGGAGAAGAATATTCTTGACTATTTATTTTATTCAGTGCATTATCATCATTATCTCTAATCATTTTCCATAATTCTAACAATTCTATATCATCTGTTCTATTCGTTTGTATTAAATCATATACAAATTCATTTTTAAACAGATAATAACTTAATGAAAACCAATTTCCATATTTTATAGATTCAATTTGAAATACATCTCCTGCCAAAATAACTAACTTATATCTTTGTTTCTTTATTGCTTTTAACATATCCTTATTGCTAATCATACTACATTCATCAATGATTAATATATCATAATCATTATCATCATATTTATTATAATTTGCCACTGTTTTAAATGTTGAATTAAATAAATCTATTCCACTAATTCTAGCCCTCAGATTTTCTACTGCCGTATTGGTATTTGATAAAAATATTTTACTATATCCACAAAAAATCATAGATAACACTTCCAACATTTTTGTTTTTCCTGTTCCTGCTGGTCCATGTATAATACCAATTGAATGATTTCTAAATATATCATTTAATATTTCTTTTTTATCCTCCGATAAATCCATATTCAGGTATTCTTCTTTTTTATTATCTACAACTTCTGCAAACTCTTTTTGTATATTTGATTTATACGAATTTAATGTGTTTATTATTTCAATTGAAGTATCTTCATATGATTTTATATACACATTGTCATATTCTTTTACTAATTTTCCCTTTTGTTGCCTATCAATCCCGTATCTAACTAATGAATCATTATATTCTTCAATCAATTCATCAATGTTTCCAAACTTATCTACTTCATCACATGATGTATATAAAATATTATTTGACTCGCAATTATTTTTTATATATCTTCCTAATAATTCAAAATTTCTTCCCTCAATATCAATCGCATTTATTAAATGAATCCAACTAATGTTATGATTAGATAAAGACATTGCATATGGCATTGAATCAAAAGGAATACTCTGATTTACTAAATATAAATATGAAATATAATTATTTGGATAATCACAAAGCTGTGTTTTAATAACCTTATTATCAGGTTTTACTAAGAAATATCTTAAAATATTACGTCCCTTTTTCGAACTCAATAAGTGTTCCCTAATCATAACTAATAAATTAGTAATGTTATTATTTTCTGCATTTCCTTTTATTTTCTCGATATACTTTTCAAACAATTCATTATCCATTAACACTAACTCTAATAAAGTTTTTTCTTCATCTGTAAGAATTCTCATTAAATTACTATATTCAGCATAGTTATCATCTATTTTATTATTTATTCCAAAAATTAAACCTATATTCTTTAACTCACATGGACGTATTGATATAAAATAATTATCTATTACTTTTATCTTTGTCCTTAATGAAAACAATTCAATACTTTTTTCTTGATATGAAATCTTAATAGAATAATTATCAGGTATATAATACTTAGTGTACATTAATATTCTTTCAAACTTATTTGTATAATCTGTAGCTTTAGTCAAAGTAATTTCATAATATAATTTACCATTTGCATATATTGGTTTGTTTTTTACCACATAAAATCTTCCGCTTTTTAACGCTTTACTTTTAACATTACCAACTGTATCTATAACATTACCTATATTTTTATAATGTTCTTTAGTTAAATTATCTTCATATATTGGAAAATCTTCTAGTTTTTTTAACACAATTATTCCTAAATTTTCCAACGTTTGTTTTATCATACAAATATATCTAAAATAATATAAAACCAATCTCTCCGCATCATCTTCACTCGGAGTATAATGTGAGGCAGTAGATTGTAAAAATTTATGAAAGACACTTATATATTTATACTTTTTTACACTAGATACATATTTTATTGAATCATCTACATTATTATAATGAATATCTAAATTTAATGAATTTTCAGTATTATTTATAAATATAGCTACATCTTCAGTCAAATTACGCAATTGAGATAGAATATTTTCAGATAATAGACCTCTATCTTTTAATATTTTGTGTGCTTCTATATTTTTATCTATAACACTGCATATATATATTATTTCTTGTTCTGGTTTTATTCTCCCCATATCAATCCCCTTTTCTAGTATATATTATAATCATTAAAAAATATGTCGAAACTTGTCTTTTATTATCAAAAATATTATATCATGCATTTCTAAAAAAATCATTTGCGACTATTGCTTTTTTCTATAAAAAATTGTATAATATTTTCAGTCGCAACTATTACTTTTTCTTTTAATACGTTATATAATATTTTTAATCGCAGGGTTTGCATTTTTTATTAAACTCTGTTATAATAAAAACATCTATGGAGGTTCAAATAAAATGAGTGATTTTAGAGTAGTTTCACTTTTTTCAGGTGCAGGTGGTATGGATCTTGGATTTGAAAAAGCTGGATTTGATATAGTATGGGCAAATGACTTCTTTAAAGAAGCTGTAGAATCATACAAAAAAAATGTAAGTAAAAATGTGGTATATGGAGATATAACTAAAATAGATAGTTCAGAAATTCCAGATGACATAGACCTAGTAATTGGAGGATTCCCATGTCAAGGATTTTCAGTTGCAAATACTAAAAGAAGTATGAAAGATGAAAGAAACTTTCTATATAAAGAAATGCTAAGAGTAATAAAAGATAAAAATCCTAAATTTTTTGTAGCTGAAAATGTTAAAGGTTTATTATCTATGGAAAAAGGCAAAGTATTTGAAATGATAAAAAAAGACTTTGAATCACTAGGATACAAAGTAGATGCTAGGCTATTAAATGCTGCTGAATATGGTGTCCCTCAAGCTAGGGAAAGACTTGTTATTATTGGTAATAGATTAGGTATTGAAAATCCGTTTCCAACTCCTACACATTGGGTAGATAGTAAACAATATAAATCTAAAAAAGGTTTAAAAGATCCGGTTACAGTAAAGCAAACAATAGGATTTCTAAGTGATGTAAAACTTAGTGATTATCCTATAACATTAGAAAATGGTTCTAAAATTTATAATCATATTGCAGCTACAAATGTATATGACAAATTTTGGGGTAGAAAATTTGAAGTAAATCAAGCAGATATTTGCGATTATTTAAGATATTGGAGAGATAAATCAGGATATTCAACAAAGAAAGTAGATGACCATTTTGGTTATAAATACACAGCTGGACATTGGTTTAGAAAAGATAATAATTCAGGGAGCATTCCAAAACCTTCTGATTGGTGGGAACTTAAAAAATTGTTTAAATTTGATGACAAATATGATGAACAAGTTACTACAATGGTAGAAAAAGAAATCAAATTTGAACAATCATTAAGAATAACAAATTGGGATAGACCAAGTGATACTATTACTGCAACAAGTCCAGAAATACACGTTAATAAAGAAAGAAGATTAAGTGCAAGAGAATGTGCCATGTTGCAGACATTTCCAATGGATTATGAATTTGTTGGAAGTTTAAACACAGTATATAGGCAAATTGGTAATGCAGTTCCTGTAAAATTAGCTGAACAAATAGCCTCAGGAATATATAAATCACTAGAAAACAATACTAAAAAAACAGATAATATTTAAATTATCTGTTTTTATTTTCTTTCATATAAAATACAATTTCTCCACTCTTGACCTTCAACAGCTATTATTCTATTAATTGTAAATCGTATGTTTTTTCTCTTAGTATTATCACTGTGTTCTAATTGTTTACCAGCATATAAAATATCATTGCCAAATAATGAAAATAATTGTCCATGAGGAACTGATATTAAACTTATACTTTCAACTAAATTTGTTTCTGAATATATAATTCTAACAAAATATGTCAAATTTGGTATTTTCCCATAATAATTATGATTTTCATAATATCTTAAATATGGTTTCCATATTTTACTTGATACCTCTAGATCTTGATTATAGTCATATGTTGTCTGTGATTTTTCTACATTTATTTTATTACTGCTGCTATCTCCGTCATCATTTTTAGTGGTTTTGGCGTCAATATGTATGATAGCATCTCCACATTCATAGCAAGAATCAGCTCTTACTGGAACAGAGCATGTATTCCAATCTAAACTTCTTGATATTATTCCCTCTATTATATTTTCCACTGCAGAATCTATAACATTATTTTTTTCATTTTCCGTTAAATCTTCAAACAATTTTTGACTACATATTTGAGAAATAATTTTTCCTAAATTAGCAGATAATATATCTTTTAAAATATTAAAATACTTTTTTCTAATTCTATTAATTCTTCATTACTCAACATTTTTTTCTCCCCATGAGACTAATTTATCATATACTTTAAAATACTTATGTTCTCCACACCATTCTTCATTTTTTGAATTATATCTTTTTTCTAACCACTCATCATTAAACCTTGCTGTATTTCCATATTTAACACATTGTAAAAATATATCCCAATGCTTTCCACTTTTCTTTGGCACTACATACCATACTTTACTATTTTCATTATCATAATATCCAACTTTAGTTTTGCTTTCAATTCTTTCCCAATTTCTTGGAATATCTGTTACTTGTTCGATTCTTGAAAATTTATTAGTTGTAGATAAATTTCTAAACTCATCTAAAGATGTGATATATTTGGGTTTATAATAAATACCATCATGTGCATCAAAATATACATAGTCTTTAAAATTTAAAAACAAGTCATTACCAAATAAATTGCTCAACACACCATTAGGTAAACAAGTTACTACTATACTTGGTTGTTCATCTTCATTTATTAATTTGAATATGCCTTTACCATCATCAGAATATCCTATTTTAACTAAATATGTTAATAATGGTTTCTTAGTTTTTGAATCAATAGCCTGTAAATTTGATTTCACTTTAAAACCCGGAAAACTTCCTGCACTTAAAACTGGATTATTTAAGAATGATGTTTGATTATGTTCAAATTGTGTTGACGATAATTCTCCTTTGTTTCCAACTTTATCAATAGTTTTTACATCTATATTTAATATTATATCTTCTAATTCTAAAGCAATATCACAACTTATAGGCGAAGCATAAAATTTAGTTGCATTTGGAAATGATGTATACATATGATGTCTCAACAATCTTTCAGATGCCTCTTTTATTTTATTCTTTTTTCCCCATACTTCTTGTAATAATTCATAATATTCTTGTGTTTCTTCCTCTATATGTCTTAGGTCAGCTAAAAATACCGGAGATGTTACTATTTCTTCTATTATATGCATATATTTTTCTTCTAAATCTAATATTTGATTTTGTATTTTTGTTCTTTCATATTCTATATTTTGTTCAGACATAATATCTCCCCCTATGCTAATACTATAACATATATTTATATTTTTAACAATAGACCGAATTGAATTATGTAAAATGTATTTTATTAAATACAGTTTAATCCTGTCCATATTTTCTTTAAATCATCCTTAAATCCATCTAAGTATACAGTTCTTATTATTCCACTATTTGCTAGATGTGTTAATTGATTAATATTATTTCCTATTTTTCTTAATTCGTATACAAAACTCTTAACATCTTCAATTATAATAATATTCCTCTCTAATCCCTGTTCAATTAAATATTCTGATAATGTCATCTCTGCTTTTTGACTCTTTTTTATTAATTTTTCTTTTTCCTGTTTTGTAACTCTAATTGTTATCATATTATTCTTTTTCAATTTTTACTCCTTTCAAACTTATGTGGTTTTACCACTTGATCAATTCATTTGTATATACAAATGGGAATCTTGCTTAAGAATTCCCCTCGTGGAAATTTTATAACAGCAAGACTCCCTGATTTTATTTTTAAGTATATTCACAATAGCTATTTATAATTTTTTCAATATCATGTGGTGAATCACTTTCACTTATATACTCTTCCTCTATTATTAATTCTCCTTCATTATATACTCTAATTTTGTATA
>JABLTK010077710.1_pt1 | contig 16311 bp, 14 predicted proteins | sample 7160131 | NCBI WGS metagenome assembly JABLTK01 (sample SAMN14651221, study PRJNA627086) | human gut metagenome | isolation source: feces | host: Homo sapiens
ACATCATACGGGAAGCGTCTGCCCCCTTCGGGGAACTATATTTAGATGGAGGTGACGCACGTACCCACAGCGGCGCTACTTCGCAGCTTGCAGTGGGTTTCTTGATATAGGTCCCGCTTCGCGGAACTGTAATATGTTACTTTGTACCAGAAACCCCACAGCTCATACTCAATCTGCTGGTTGTTCGTGGGTGCGTGACTATGGCGAGACGCCATAGCCTCCTACAGTTTGTACATTTTGCTCATTTATAATTCCACCGCTAAACTGCAATTTATCTGTGAGATTGTTAGCTGTGGTAGTCAGGGTGTCACGAAAAAAAACACGCTACAAAACAAAAAAAATCACGTTTTTGCTTTGCATTTAAAAATTTATTATTACCTTTGCACTCGCTTAAAAAAAGCAAGGGTGGTTACCAGAGTGGCCAAATGGGGCAGACTGTAAATCTGCTGGCTATGCCTTCGGTGGTTCGAATCCATCACCACCCACCTCATAATGCTTTTAAAGGCGCGTCACGAGTGATTGTGGCGCGCCTTTTTTTATCTCCTTTTCTGCAAGTCAACGGATAAAATAAATAAAAAACGTTTAATAAGAACGCGCGGAAGCAGGATTGCAGAAAAAAAGAGGTATCTTTGCACCATATAGTACTATTTCTTATTTCTTATATGCACAAAGCAGGATTCGTAAACATAGTCGGCAATCCTAATGTCGGCAAATCAACGCTCATGAACCAGCTCGTAGGCGAACGCATCAGCATCGCCACGTTCAAGGCGCAGACCACGCGCCACCGCATCATGGGCATCGTAAACGAAGAGGACGCACAGATTGTCTTCTCCGACACCCCGGGCGTGCTCAAGCCCAACTACAAGCTGCAGGAGTCGATGCTCGCCTTCTCGGAGTCGGCGCTGCAGGACGCTGACGTCCTGCTCTACGTGACGGACGTCGTGGAGAACCCCGAAAAGAACGAAGACTTCCTCGACAAGGTGAAGAAGATGACCATCCCCGTGCTCCTACTTATCAACAAGATTGACCAGAGCGACCAGAAGACGCTCGGCGACACCGTGGAACGCTGGCACTCGCTGCTTCCCAATGCCAAGATTCTCCCGATATCGGCTAAGAACAAGTTTGGTGTGGACATGCTGATGCGACGCATCAAGGAACTCCTCCCTGACTCGCCACCCTTCTTCGACAAGGACCAGCTGACGGACAAGCCCGCCCGCTTCTTCGTTTCGGAGATAATCCGCGAGAAGATTCTGCTCTACTATGACAAGGAGATTCCTTACTCGGTGGAGGTGAAGGTGGATTCGTTCAAGGAGACCGACCGCAACATCGACATCCACGCCGTCATCTACGTGGAGCGCGACTCGCAGAAGGGCATCATCATCGGACACCAGGGCGTGGCGCTGAAGAAGATGTCGACGGAGGCAAGAAAGGCGCTGGAGAAGTTCTTCGGCAAAAGCGTATACCTGCACACCTTCGTGAAGGTGGACAAGGACTGGAGAAGCTCTAAAAGAGAACTCGATAACTTCGGATATAATCCGGAATAGGCGGCACGCGCCGCCCCTTCCCCTGAATAGCAAAGAGGGGACACTCTCGCCAGAGAGGCGAGGGCCGGAGTGAGGTCAGCTTCGGCAAATTATCAACTCGGATGCACAGACCACATCCAAGACCTCCCGTCGATGGGAGGGAAAATGACTAATACACCAATATGGCAAATTTAGTGGCAATAGTGGGACGCCCTAACGTGGGCAAGTCTACACTATTCAACCGCCTGACCAAGACTCGTCAGGCCATCGTCAGCGACACAGCAGGCACCACACGTGACCGTCAGTACGGCAAGTGCGAGTGGAACGGTCGCGAGTTTTCAGTTGTAGACACCGGCGGATGGGTGGTGAAGAGCGACGACATCTTCGAGGACGCCATCCGCAAGCAGGTGATCGTGGCAACAGAAGAGGCAGACCTCGTGCTCTTCCTCGTGGACGTCCAGACAGGACTGACTGACTGGGACCAGGACGTGGCTCAGATTCTGCGCCGCACGAAGCTCCCCGTCATCCTCGTTGCCAACAAGACGGACAACAACGACCAGATTTACGACGCAGCCGAATTTTATTCGCTCGGACTCGGCGAACCGCAGTGCATCTCCTCGGCAACGGGTAGCGGAACGGGCGACCTGCTCGACCTCGTGCTCTCGAAGCTGAAGGCAGACACCGGCGAACTCATCGAAGAGGGCATTCCCCGCTTTGCCGTCGTAGGACGTCCTAACGCCGGCAAGAGCTCCATCATCAACGCCTTCATCGGCGAGGAGCGCAACATCGTAACGGAGATTGCCGGTACCACACGCGACTCTATCTACACACGCTTCGACAAGTTCGGATTCGACTTCTACCTTGTTGACACAGCAGGTATACGCCGCAAGAACAAGGTGTCGGAGGACCTGGAGTTCTATTCCGTGATGCGCTCAATCCGTGCCATCGAAAACTCGGACGTCTGCATCCTCATGATTGACGCCACACGCGGCATCGAGGCACAGGACATGAACATCTTCCAGCTCATCCAGCGCAACAACAAGTCGCTCGTGGTGGTGGTGAACAAGTGGGACCTCGTGGAGAACAAGGACCAGACTGTCATCAAGACATTCGAGAACGCCATCCGTCAGCGCATGGCTCCGTTCGTTGACTTCCCCATCGTCTTCGCTTCGGCTCTCACAAAGCAGCGCATCTTCAAGGTGCTCGAGACAGCAAAGCAGGTTTATCTGAACCGCAAGGCTCACGTGGGCACATCGAAGCTCAACGAGGTGATGCTGCCGCTCATCGAGGCTTACCCGCCACCATCAACGAAGGGCAAGTACATCAAGATCAAGTATTGCACGCAGTTGCCTAACACGCAGATTCCTTCGTTCGTGTTCTACGCCAACCTGCCGCAGTATATCAAGGAGCCGTATCGCCGCTTCCTCGAGAACAAGATTCGCGAGAACTGGTCGATGCACGGTTGCCCGATAAACGTCTTCATTCGTCAGAAGTAAACCCTAAGACACGGAAAGGATGAACAGGATGAGAAATACGCTTGTATGCCTGTCCTTGTCGTTCGTCACTCTTTGCATGCTGTCGTGCCACAAGACGGAAGGACCGAAGCCGGAGGAAGTGGCGGGACGCACCGCCAAGGCTTACTACGACTACCTCATAGAGGGAAAGTACGAGGCTTACACCGACGGCTTCTATCAGCCTGACAGCATCCCCGGCAGCTACCGTGAGCAGCTCCTCGTGAACGCCAAGCAGTATGCCACGCAGATGAAGGAGGACCACGGTGGACTGGCAGCCGTAAAGGTGGCAGGGGCGAAAGCCGACACCGCCCGCCATACGGGTCACGCCTTCCTCGTGCTGTGCTTCAAGGACAGCACAAAGGAGGAGATAGTGGTGCCGATGGCATTAGTGGAAGGTAACTGGATGATGAAATAAGAGAACGGCATAAACAAACAAAACGTGAGCGACGCAAGCTGAACCAACAGCCCGCGTCGCTCACGTTTTGTTTATATAGAGTCTCAGTATATAAGCCATAAAAAAGGTCAGCCACGTTGCATCATCTGCACCGTGGCTGTTGTGTAATTAATAGTAAATTGTGATGACTATAAGTTTTTATTCTTTGAGAAGGTAAAAAATAGGTGATTGTTAAAGGTAATTTACTTTTCCTGCACCGTTCGACATTTCCGCGCACGTCGGCACATCCACATCTGATGCATGTGTGTGTTCTTGGTTTTATTATATCGAGGTCGTTATGTTATATGATGATTATTGATTCTTGATGTAAAGAAAGGGCCAACCTAATGCAGAAGACAAAACTCTTTTTGACATTTTGTAAAGGTCTTAGCCGTTTCTTCTGCAAAGATAGTTCAATTTTATGTGATAGCAAAATAAATCAAGAGAAAAAACTTACATTTGTATAAAATTCCTCTTTTTAGAGCTGTTTTTCCGCTTTCTTCTGATTTTACTGCCTCTTTCTTATAGCTTTACTTCCTTCAACACATCGCCGTCCATAGTGCGCACAGCCATCACGCCGTCCTCATAAGTGGCAAACGTCGGGACGTTGCCTCCCTTGGGGAAGGTGATGGAGCCGAGGTTGCAGACGACGCAGTTGTCGTCGGTTGGCTCGAGCTTCCACAGGTGTGTATGTCCGTAGACGAAGACATCGTTCTTCATCACAGGAGCATTGTCCTCGTTATAGACGTGTCCGTGTGTGAGGAAGAAGCGTCTGCCGCCTTCCACAACGAGGGCGTAGTCAGCCATGATGGGGAACTGGAGCAGCATCTGATCCACCTCAGCGTCACAGTTGCCTCGAACAGCAACAATCTGATCCTTCATGGCGTTAAGTCGCTCGACGATTCCCTTGGGGTCGATTCCTTCAGGAATGCGGTTGCGCGGTCCGTAATTGAGGATGTCGCCAAGGATGAAAAGCATGTCATAAGAGCCGCGCTCATAGAAGTCGAGCACACGCTCAAGGGCTGGCAAGCAGCCGTGTATGTCGGAAACAAGTAGGAAGTTCACTTTGTTATTTATTATTTGGTATTTATTATTTGGTATTTATTATTTGGTATTTATTATTTATCAGTCGTTCAGCTCGCGTTCCTGATCGCGCTTGCGCTTCTGCTCGTCGAGGAGCTGGAAGTCCTTCTTTCTGAGCACGAAGGTGGAGCCGAGATACTTCTCCTTCACGATGCGGTTCTCCGCCAGCTCCTCCGGCTTGCCCTGGAAGAGGATGCGTCCCTCGAAGAGGAGGTAGGCGCGGTCGGTGATGGTGAGTGTCTCCTGCACGTTATGGTCAGTAATGAGAATACCGATGTTGCGGTATTTGAGTCGCCAAACCACGTGCTGAATCTCCTCCACGGCGATAGGGTCGACACCTGCGAACGGCTCGTCCAGCATGATGAACTTCGGGTCGATGGCCAAGCATCGCGCAATCTCCGTACGGCGTCGCTCTCCACCGGAGAGCTGGTCGCCCTTGTTGCGGCGCACCTTGCCAAGATTGAAGTCGGCGATAAGGCTCTCCAGCTTCTCAAGCTGCTCCTTGCGCGAGAGCTTTGTCATCTCCAGTACGGACATGATGTTGTCCTCCACGCTGAGCTTGCGGAATACGCTCGCCTCCTGCGGGAGGTATCCGATGCCGGCGCGGGCACGCTTATATACGGGATAGTCGGTGATGTCATGCTGGTCAAGGAAGATATGACCGGCGTTCGGGACGATAAGTCCTGTCGTCATATAGAACGATGTGGTCTTTCCGGCTCCGTTAGGACCGAGCAGACCAACAATCTCTCCCTGACGCACGTTTATCGACACGTCGTTGACAACCGTACGCTTGCCGTAACGCTTGACAAGTCCCTCGGTGCGGAGCACCATGCAATGCGGGCGCTCTTCTGATATATCGTTTTGTTCCATTGTCGTTGTATAATATGCCTATGATATGCAAAGTTACGTTATTTATTTTAATAAAAACTTTCGGATATGAAAAAAACTCACGATGAAGAAATAGTTTCTACCTTTTTATTGCTACTTTTGCACTTGCTATATATATAAGAACAACAGATTATGTTTATATTGAAATCGTTGAACACACTCGGACGCTACCTTATACTTATGGGTCGCTCCATCGCTCGTCCGGAGCGCATGCGCATGTTCCTCAAGCAGTATGCCAAGGAGATGTCGTCGCTTGGCGTCGACTCTATCGGCATCGTGCTGCTCATATCGTTCTTCATAGGAGCCGTTATCTGCATCCAGATGAAGCTGAACATCCAGAGTCCATGGATGCCACGCTGGGTGTCGGGCTATACGACGCGTGAGATTCTGCTCCTCGAGTTCTCCTCAAGTATCATGTGTCTGATCCTTGCCGGCAAGGTGGGATCTAACATCGCCTCTGAGCTTGGCACGATGCGCGTGACGCAGCAGATTGACGCTCTCGACATCATGGGCGTCAACTCAGCCAACTACCTCATCCTGCCGAAGATATTAGGACTGGTGACCATCATGCCTTTCCTCGTGATATTCTCTTCTGCGACGGGCATTCTCGGTGCTTACGGCACAGCGTACGTCGGACATATCCTATCGCCTGAGGACCTCACGCTCGGTCTGCAGCACTCGTTCAACTCCTGGTTTATGTGGATGAGTATCATCAAGAGCCTCGTCTTCGCCTTCATCATCTCAAGCGTGTCGAGCTTCTACGGCTATTCCGTGGAGGGCGGATCCGTGGAAGTGGGCAAGGCAAGTACGGACGCCGTGGTCAGTTCCAGCGTGTTGATATTGTTCTCGGACGTTTTCCTCACCCAGCTTCTCAGCTAAAAAACAGACTTATCTCATGATCGAAATAAAACATCTATGCAAGTCGTTCGGGGACAAGGAAGTCCTCAAGGACATTAACGCCGTCTTCGAGGACGGCAAGACCAACCTCATAATCGGACAGAGCGGCTCCGGCAAGACGGTTCTGATGAAGAACCTCGTGGGTCTGCTCACGCCTACAAGCGGCGAAGTGCTCTACGACAACCGAAACTTCGTGGCTATGACGAAGCATGAAAAGGTGCTAATGCGCCGCGAGATGGGCATGATATTCCAGTCGGCGGCTCTCTTCGACTCGCTCACGGTGCTGGAGAACGTGATGTTCCCGCTCGATATGTTCTCTTCGATGAACTATCGCGACCGTGTTCGACGCGCTCAGGAATGCCTCGACCGCGTAAATCTTATAGACGCTCAGAACAAATATCCGGGTGAGATATCGGGCGGTATGCAGAAGCGTGTGGCTATAGCCCGCGCCATAGTGCTCAACCCGAAGTATCTGTTCTGCGACGAGCCAAACTCTGGTCTGGACCCGCATACGTCGCTCGTCATCGACGAACTGCTCTCGTCCATCACCAAGGACTATAACATCACTACCATCATCAATACGCACGACATGAACTCCGTGATGGGCATTGGCGAGAACATCCTCTTCATCTATCAGGGTCATAAGGAATGGCAAGGCACCAAGGACGACGTGATGGGCTCAACAAACGAAAAGCTCAACGACCTCGTCTTCGCATCAGAACTCTTCAAGAAGGTGAAGAGAGTGGAAATGGGAAATGGGTAATAAGAATTAGGAGTTTTGAATTGTGCGCCAAGGCGCATTGTGAATTATTCAATTTTGAATTAAGACTTATAAGATAAGGAAACGGGATAAACTGTAAGGGTTGCGGAAAGCTAAATCACGCAGCTCATACAGTTTATCCCGTTTGCTTGTTTTGAATATATTATAACTCAAAACTCCTAATTCAAAACTATCTTCTTGCTCTTCTCTCCTACCTTCACCACATACATTCCCTTATTCAGAGCGTTGTATGCTGCGGTGAGCGAGGCGCTGCCCTGCCCTCTTGCGACAGTTCTGCCAGCTATGTCCGTTATCATCCAAACGTCGGACGATGAAGAGTCTTGCGATATGCTGCCGATGCCGGATGTCTTGGCAATGATGTCGCACTTGGCGGCATTGAGAACGGAGCAGTCGCATGGATTTGTGGAGTTATAGTTGGCTACGAACGCCACCACTCTCATGTGCTTTTCGTCCCACTCATCGTTGAGAGTAACGTCAAAATGGCGGTTATAGCCAGCCGTTACGTCCACTTTCTCACCCCATGCCGGCGTGAGCGACTTGCGTGGCACATGACGATGATAGAATCCGCTGCTTGCTCCTGCCTGCGACGTGCTGTAGAGGCTGTCCTCGGTCAGGAATACGTAGAGACGGAGGCTGTCGGGAGTGGCGATGGGCAACAGTTGCTCGCCTAAGACGTCGATGCCAAGACTGCGCGATGAAGGATTCCAGTCTGTAGTCAAGTCCACCGTCACAAGAGCGGGACGCTTCTGTTCAAGAGCGTAGAGCGCCTTGAGGTTAGTGGCAGACGCACTCATGATGGGTGTCTCATACTTGAACAGGCTGGGGAAAGCGTTGCGCATGTCCATACGGTCGATGAGCATGGCTGGAGCGAAGATGTGATAAGATGGATAGAACCATTCATACGCCACGCTCTCGTCTATCGTGAACTGGTCTGTATAAAATCCGGCGTGATGACCAATCTCAATGAGGTTGTCCATGTCTGGCGTAACAGCGTCAATGGCATGGTGAGCCTCCGGGCAAGCCGTGCATCTCTCTGTGGAGAAGAGTTCAAGCAACACCTTGCGCTGTACGTAACTGTCGCGACACATAACATTCTGCGCCTCAGTCCAGTTGTCCGTTTCCACAGCGTCAGCGCCATCATTGACAGCCTTTATGCGCAAGCGCAGACTGCGGTCGCCCACAGCATTAAGCTTCATTGTTGAAAGAACGAACGATCCTTCGCGGCGCGGCGCAACATTAAGATCGCCTACACGCTCTTCGCACAATTCGTTATCGCCGTCGTATAGAGCGAGAGTAAGACTGTTAACCGTAGACACACCAAGATTCTGGAAGTAGCCGAAGATGTCCATCACCTCACCCGTACGTACATATTCAGGCATATTGGTGGCGCCCAGCCTTACGTTATGCTCCGGCATATCGCCGCTAAGCGTGGCAAGCAGCGAAGCGCTGTAAGGACCGTCATACTCAGCCCATGCTCCGTCCTTATCGAGAACATACTCGCGATTGCGCACCAAGGCATTGCCGTAGCAAGCATACTTGGCTCCGTCCAAGGTGTAACCGATGCAGAGATCCGTGCCGTCCACCACGTAAGGCGTATCAAGCGTGAAGGTGTTCCATCTGCTCTTCGACGCGTCCACCGTCTCCTTATAGAAAGGCGCCTCGCCAATGGCATGGCTGAGGAAGATGGTGATGGCGCCGTCCGTGGTCTTGTCCGACACGCCAATCTTCACTTCCGTAAGCCGACAACCCTTGTATGCCGACATATACGCAGCGTCGAAGAAGAGCGCCGCACCTGCCTTGCCGCCCTTAACCGACTCATAATTTGTGAGCGAATTCTTGTTGTTGCCTATGGTGAGCGTAGCTTCCGCAGCATACGCCCTAATACCAAAAAGAATCATGAGCACGAAGCCCATGATTCTTATTTCCTTATTTAATGTAAGGTTCATACGTTTTGTTTCAGTTAATGTTGGGGTAAAACATCCGTTAGAATGTGTCTTATTACTTAGCCACCTTGAAGGTCTTCACGCCGTCAGCGGTCTGCACCTTAACGACGTATGTGCCAGCTGAGCGACCAGAGAGGTTAACCGGTGTGCCCTGACCTACGCGAGAAACGAGAATGCCGTCAGCAGCGTATACGTCTGCAGAGCTATACTCGCCTGTGATGTAAACGAAGTTGCGACCAGAGAACTTTACGTTCACGTCCTTGCGGATGCTGTCGATGGTCTTAACGGAAGTAACCGATTCGTCGTAGCAGATAGCCGGATAGTTAAACGCAACCTGACCGTCAGAAGTAACTCCACCACCAGCTACCACCTTGCCGTCAGCGCTACAGCAATAAGCAGGATTCAAGCCCTGCTCCATGCTTGAGAAACGCTTGCCGTTAGCACCGCATGTATAGAAGTCGTCAGTATACTCCAACTTGCCGTCAGCAGTATATACGAAGTTCATCTGCATTGCGTCAGCATCTACATAATAGCCATACATATTGCCCTCAGCGTCAATGGTGAGGAGAGTACCGCCATTGAAGTTTACAGTAGTAGTTTCGTCTTCTCCTTCATAGTCTTCCTCGTCGCCACAGTTGAAGAGCTGAACCAGCTCGCCGTCGCGGATGAAAGCAGGATTGAAACCGCCGCTACCAGCTACGTTCAGACCCACCATGGTCTTGCCGTCGTCGCTGATGTCGCGAACCAAGAACTGTGTGAAGTAAGCCGAATCAGCCTGCTCCACGAGCTTACCGTCAACATACAGCTTGTTCTTGCCAGCCTGACCGAGCTGGTCATACACGGCGCTGAGAACGTATGAGTCGCCCTGCTTCTCCCACACCACCGGTGAGTCGTGAATGATTTCCATAAGCGTTCCCTCAAGAATCTCCTTCTCGCCTACCTTAAGGCTAAGGTTTCCGGCTATATACTTGCCGTCGGCAGTAATGGCGCGAGCCTCCTCAGCGAAGTCCTCAGTCTTAGCCTGCTTCTGTGAATAGTGAGCGGGTACGGGCAGCTGCTGCCAGTCGCCGTCAACGGTGCGCCATCCAGGATAAGCCACGGCATTCTTTTCCTCATCCTCACGCTGCTCGAAGCTACCCACGATGATGCCGTCGTTAGATACGTCGCAAGCCGAGATGCGGTTGTATGTAAGGCCGAGCGGAGTAAGTTCTGTCGGATCTGAAGCCTGCCAAAGGAATGCGCCGCCCAACTGGAAGTTTATCTGCGAATCGTCATAGCCTACAGCATACTTGCCGTTGGAAGACACGTGCTGGAAATAACCAGTAGCGCCCATCGTTTCTCCACCAAAATAAGGATCGGAAATCATGAAGTCCTGGAAGGACTGTGTCACCATTGTCTGGGCGTTTACAGACTGTGCAGAAGACAGCGCGAGCGAACCTACACACGCGCAAGCGAGTAAAAATTTCTTCATAGCGATATGTTTTTCGTTATTATTTATTAATTATTATGGGGCAAAAGTAACAATTTAAATCCACCCTACCAAATTAAATCAATATAAATATGTTTTTATTTTGCCAACTCCGCAAATCAAGATATGAAGCTTATGTTTCGCAATGTTAAATGTGTAGAAAAAACACCCATTACGTTTTTATACTAATATTTTTTTTGTACTTTTGAAGTGCAAGACTGCCTTATCATCATAATGCCTAAATTCACACACAAACCGATTAAACCTAAATATACATTATATAATATACACATACATGACATACACGAACTATTTGTTAGGTCTGGACGTGGGCAGCAGCAGCGTCAAGGCATCGCTTGTCAACATAGCCAACGGTGAATGTGCAGCATCGGCTTTCTATCCTGCGGACGAAGCTCCCATCAAAGCTGTGAAGACAGGATGGGCGGAGCAGGATCCGGAGATGTGGTGGCGCGACGCCAAGAGCGCACTGGCTGAGGTCATGCGACAGACAGGAGCACGCGGTTGCGACATCAAGGCTATTGGCATTTCCTATCAGATGCACGGACTGGTGTGCGTCGACCATGACCTGCGCCCCGTGCGCGACAGCATTATCTGGTGCGACTCACGTGCCGTCAGCTACGGAGAGAAGGCGATGGCCAAGCTCGGCGAAGACTTCTGCCTGTCGCATCTGCTCAATTCGCCCGGCAACTTCACCGCAGCGAAGCTGGCTTGGGTGCGTGAGAACGAACCCGAGACTTACAAGCACATATATAAGGTGATGCTTCCGGGAGACTACATTGCCATGAAGCTCTCCGGCGTGCCCAACACCACCGTGGCAGGACTCTCCGAAGGCATCTTCTGGGACTTCAAGGAAAGACGCGTCTCCGAACCGCTTCTCGAAGCGCTCGGCATCAGCGCCGGCATGATATGCGACACTGTGCCCACCTTTGCCGTACAGAGCCGTGTGTCGGCACAGGCAGCCAATGAGACGGGACTGGCGGAAGGCACGCCCATTTCCTACCGCGCCGGCGACCAACCCAACAATGCGCTGTCGCTCGGCGTATTCAATCCCGGCGAGATAGCGTCCACGGCTGGCACGTCGGGCGTCGTATACGGAGTGCTCGGCAAGGTGGGCTACGACCCGAAGAGCCGCGTCGGAACCTTCGCACACGTCAATCATACGGACGAAGCCACGAGGCTGGGCGTGCTGCTGTGCATCAACGGCACGGGATGTCTCAACTCATGGGTGCGCCGAAACATCGCGCCAGACCTCTCCTATCCCCGGATGAACGACCTCGCAGCCACCGTACCCGTGGGCAGCGAAGGACTGACCGTCATACCGTTCGGCAACGGCGCCGAGCGCGTGCTCGAGAACCGCGAGACGGGATGCTCCATCCACGGGCTCAACTTCAACAAGCACAACCGCGCACACATCATCCGCGCAGCGCAGGAGGGCATCGTGTTCTCGTTCTGCTACGGCATGGAGGTGATGCGAGGCATGGGAATGGAGATAAGCCGCATACATGCCGGACGAGCCAACATGTTCCTCAGCCCGATATTCAGGCAGACACTCGCCAGCACAAGCGGAGCCACCATCGACCTCTACGACACCGACGGCAGCGTAGGAGCGGCAAGAGGTGCGGGTATGGGATGCGGCATTTACGCTGACAGCAACGAGGCATTCGCGTCGCTGAAGAAGCTCGACACAATATATCCTGAAGCGCAGCTCGCCAACGAATACCAGGAAGCATACGCGCGATGGAAGAACACGCTCGAAGAAACAATCAAATAACACGAACCAAATAAAACAACAAAAAAACCAAAAGAATTATGGCAAAACAGTATTTCCCCAAGATCGGAAAAATCCCCTTCGAGGGACCGGACAGCAAAAACGTCATGGCATTCCATTACTATCAGCCCGAGAAGGTGGTTATGGGCAAGAAGATGAAGGACTGGCTGAAGTTCGCTATGGCATGGTGGCACACACTGGGTCAGGCTTCAGCCGACCAGTTCGGAGGACAGACACGCGCCTACGAATGGGACAAGGCTGACAACGCTCTCCAGCGTGCCAAGGACAAGATGGACGCTGGCTTTGAGATAATGGAGAAGCTCGGCATCGAATATTTCTGCTTCCACGACGTCGACCTCATCGATCCGTCTGACGACATCGACGAATACGAGGCAAACCTCAAAGCCATCACCGACTACGCCCTCGAGAAGATGAAGGGCACGGACATCAAGCTGCTCTGGGGCACAGCCAACGTGTTCTCTGACAAGCGCTACATGAACGGCGCAGCCACCAATCCCGACTTCGACGTCGTGGCTCGCGCTGCCTTGCAGATAAAGAACGCCATTGACGCCACCATAAAGCTCGGCGGCACCAACTACGTGTTCTGGGGAGGACGCGAGGGATATATGTCGCTCCTCAATACTGACCAGAAACGTGAGAAGGAACACTTGGCACAGATGCTCCGCATGGCACGCGACTATGCACGATCAAAGGGATTCAACGGCACGTTCCTCATCGAGCCGAAGCCGATGGAGCCTACAAAGCACCAGTATGACGTGGACACCGAGACTGTTGTGGGATTCCTCCGCGCACACGGACCGGACAAGGACTTCAAGGTGAACATCGAAGTGAACCACGCCACTCTCGCAGGTCACACCTTCGAGCACGAGCTGGCTGTGGCTGTGGACAACGGCATGCTCGGATCTATCGACGCCAACCGCGGCGACGCACAGAACGGATGGGACACCGACCAGTTCCCCATTGACAACTTCGAGCTTACACAGGCCATGATGCAGGTTATACGCAACGGCGGACTCGGCAACGGCGGTTCAAACTTCGACGCTAAGCTGCGCCGCAACAGCACCGACCCCGAGGACATCTTCATCGCACACATCTCAGGCATGGACGCCATGGCACGCGCCCTGGAGAACGCTGCCGCAATCCTCACCGAGAGCGAGCTGCCCGCAATGCTCAAGGAGCGCTACGCCAGCTTCGACGAAGGCATGGGACGCAAGTTCGAGCAGGGCGAACTCACACTCGAACAGCTCGTCAGCTACGCCAAGGAGAACGGCGAACCGCGCCAGACCAGCGGCAAGCAGGAGAAGTATGAAACCATCGTGGCTCTCTACGCCAAGTAAGCGAAACCTCTTTTACGCCGAATAAGCGAAAGCTCTCTGAGCCATAAACACAAAAAAGGCTGTCATGTGAAGCATCTGATGCTCCGACATGACAGCCTTTACTGTATTTGTCTGATAAAAAGTATATCGTATTACTTCATCATCTCGTTGAACTCCTCGAGAGTTACTTCCTTCTCGTTCAGAGTTACGGCAGCCTTGAGGGCAGCAGCGAGCTTGATGTCGATGGCACGCTCTACGAAGTTGTCAACAGCCTCGCGCTTCTTGAGAAGCTCGTTAGCGTAGTTCTCAACATACTCGTCAGGAACGTTTGTCATGCCATACTGAGCGAACTGCATGCGAGCCATCTCAACGGCAGCAGCCTTAACGTCAGCGTCCTCAATCTTGATGTTCTGAGCCTTAACGAGCTGCTCCTTGATGAGGTGCCACTTGAGCTGCTTGATGCTCTCCTCGTAGTTCTTCTCTACGAAGTCCTCGCCCTTGTCCTTGTTGTTAAGGAGCATGATGCGCTTGAGGAGTGCGTCCGGCCATGTCAGCTCGCCGACCTTGTCCTCGCAGTACTTGCGTACGTCGATCATGAACTTGTAGTCAGCGTTCTGCTCGAGCTGCGGCTTGAGAGTCTCAGCAATCTTGTTGCGGAACTCTTCCTCGCTCTTTACCTCGCCCTCGCCGAATACCTGGTCGTAGAGCTCCTGACCGAGCTCAGCCTTAGCGAAGCGCTGGATTTCAGTGATCTGGTAGCTGAAGTCAGACTCGAGAGTCTTGGCAACCTCGCGGTCAATCTTGAGAAGTGAAGAAATCTCAGCCTCTCCCTCCGGATAAGCCTTGCGGGGGTTGAAGGTGATGATGTCACCAGGCTTGCAGCCCTTGAAGAGATCCTTCTGCTCGTCCACCTTGATGTATGAAGGCATCAGGACAGCGCCCTCAACGGTGATGCCGTCTTCCTTGGTGTTGCCCTCAGCGTCGAGCTCGCGGAGGTCGCCCTTGAGAAGGTCGTTCTTCTCAGCGTCATACTCCTCAGCCTTCTCGTACTTGCCGGCACGGCCCTGGAACATCTCCACCTGCTCGTCGATGAGCTTGTCATCAGCCTTGATGGTGTAGTGGTCGATCTTGTTGCGGCCGTTGAGCTCAATCTTGAACTCAGGAGCGACAGCTACGTCGAACACGAATGTATAAGGAGCGGGCTTCTCGATGTCAGCCGGAGTCTCCTGCTTCTCAGAAGGCAGGGGCTCGCCGAGCATCTGGATGTTATTGTCCTGGATGTATTTGTAGAGCTGCTCGCCTACAAACTTGTTAACTGCGTCGTAACGTACAGATACGCCGAACTGACGCTTGATGAGACCCATCGGGGCCTGACCCGGACGGAAACCGGGGATGTTTGCTCTTTTACGATAGTCCTTGAGTGTCTTCTCGACAGAGTCCTTGAAGTCTGCCTCTTCGACTGTGATGGTCAACAGACCATTCACTTTGTCGGGATTTTCGAATGAAATGTTCATTTTTTTGTAATGTAGTATATTTATATATTATTGTATTATTCGGCATTTTTGGCACGTAACTGCAAAATTACACATTTTTAAATATCTATACGACATACTTATGATAAAAATACTCAGATTTTGGCGATTTTAACAATTTCGGTCCGTCCAAGCAGTATTTTCACAGCTGTTCAGAAATGGCAGCTATACGGCTATAGCAACTCCCTATACAGTTTAGGGAAAACCATACGAGCGTTTATGGATTTTCCCTTGCCCAACAAGCGGGAATCAGCTATCTTTGCAGCAGAAAACTAACAAACCAAGTAATAACCCTTAAAACCAATTTGGATTATGAAACGTACATTATTAGCAATCGTAGCGGCATTCTTAATGATGACATCCGCGTACGCACAGAGACTCGCCAACGTCCGCGCAGAAGCCACCTTGATAACTGACAAGATGGTGCTGGAATTGGGACTTTCAAACGCACAGCGCAACGGTATACTCAACATCAATCTAAACTATCTCAACGGCATCCGCAGCTACCGCGACATCGACTCATACGGATGGGAATGCCGCAACAGGGAGCTGAGGAGAATGCTCACAGCCAGACAATGGCAGAGATTCAAGGAGGCTTACTACTTCTATCGCCCGATAGAATGGCGTGACGACGTATACGTCCACAACATCTATCACAAGTATCCGAAGCACCACAAGCACTACTACAAGCACCACAAACACTGCGACAAGCACTATAAGCACTACGAAAAGAAGCACCACAAGCATCACAAGCACCACGACAAGCACCACAAGCACTACGACAAACATCACAAGCACTACGACAAGCATCACAAGCACTACGACAAGCACAAGTATGGCAAGCGAGACAGATGGTAAAGTAATGTGAAAGCGGCGCTATCGCTCTATAGAACCAACCGTAAGTTTATGGGTGCGTGGCTACGGCGGGACGCCATAGCCTCCTAGGTTTGCCCTGTCTGCTATAATTCAAACTCATAATTCATAATTCGGGCCATATGTCGCCCGATATCCTTGTGTTTTTCTTGTTTTTCCGATTATGGGCGCGTGCTGTGCACAAATAAAAGGCTTTACGTTAGGTTGTCGAGAACATGGTTCTCGTAAGACCTAATGTAAAGCCTTTTAT